>Ga0209777_10001295_pt1 | contig 36938 bp, 37 predicted proteins | sample FrelakmetHBP12HB_FD_187147 | JGI IMG/M metagenome (GOLD analysis project Ga0209777, IMG submission 187147) | Freshwater lake sediment microbial communities from the University of Notre Dame, USA, for methane emissions studies -HBP12 HB (SPAdes)... | ecosystem: Environmental > Aquatic >...
CGCCCAGACGCCGCTCGACCGTGCCCTGGCTTCTGAGGTGATGGACCCGCAGCGGGCAGCAGAACTCCACGCCTTGCGCCAGCACCTGGACCCCTTCGAGCTGGCCACGACCATCGACCGCAAGCTGGAGCGCATCTACGCTCTCGCCGACCGCCGCCTGAGCCCCAAACCGCCGACCCTGAAGCCTCGCTCGGTTACATTTTAGATGGCGCGACGGATACATGCGAAAGTTACATTCTTAGATGGCTTGACGCGGCTAGGCGCCGATTTCGAAAAAGCGTCCACTGACCACCGTCGCAGGTCAGTGAAGGCTGGCTTCGATATCTTACCTCCGCAATTTCCTGCGACATGAACTCACTTTTTTCTTGACAAGACAATTGGGTGTCACTATACATGGTAAATGAATACGCGCTCCGCCAGCATCGCTGGCGCGACAATTCAAGAAGTTGAGAGGAGAATAGAATGGCAGCGAAGAAGAAAGCAAAGAAGAAGAAGAGATAAGTAAAGCGGAAGATCTTGTTCCGTCGGTTCGGGGATGCAGCGATGCATCCCCGAACTGTTTTAGGGACCTTCCCACCTTGAGAGCCCGCACTTCAAATCACTCCCTGCCATTTGTTCCTGCCCACTGACTCATCCCATCCGCGCTCGGGAGTTGCAGCGCCGGGCGGAAACCGTCCCCGTCAGATGGCGGGCAGCGCGGCACGTGCCCCCGACGACCCGGTGCGCTACTCACCCTGGTCGCGTTCAGGAGCTGTCAGAGCCCGTGGCGTCTCATCAAGAGGCTGAAGCTCAACGATTTCGTCGCCGGTGGCCGCGCCCAGTTCCTTAAACTTCCGCGCCGAAGGCAGGACGCGGGACTCCAGGGAACCGACAGCTTTGTTGTAAGAATCCACCGCGCGCTCGATACTCGATCCGAGCGTTTGAAAGTGGCCGAGGAAAGACCTGAGGCGATCGTGAAGTTCCTTCCCCAGCTCGCTGATTTGCTTTGCGTTCTGCGTGATTTTTTCCTGCTGCCAAAGGTAGGCTGCCGAGCGCAGGAGCGCGATGAGCGTCGTAGGCGTCGCCAGCACCACCTTTTTCTGCATCCCATCTTCAATCAACTCACGGTCCTGCTCCAGCGCCGCGCTGAAGAAAGATTCACCCGGCAGGAAGAGGACGACCAGCTCCAATTCGGGGCCAACCTGTTCCCAATACCTTCGCTCCGCGAGCTGGTTCATGTGCTCTCGAACCAACTTTCCGTGATGCTCCAGGGCCTTTCTTCTCTCCCCATCGGGCTTTTCAGGATCGACTGCGTCCAAGAAGGACTGCAAAGGGACTTTAGCATCGACGGCGATGCGGCGATTCCCGGGAAGATTCACAATCATGTCGGGCCGCTGGCGCCCGGATTCCGTCGCGATGGTTTCCTGCTCCGTGAAGTCACAGTGCTCCGACATCCCTGCCAGCTCAGCGACTCGACGCAAGGTTAGCTCCCCCCAGCGGCCTCGGGCCTTTAGGGGCGAACTCAATGCGTTGGCGAGGTGACTGGCTTCTTCCTGCAGTTTTTGATTTGCTTGGGCGAGTGAACGCAATTGTTCATCCAGGGTGCCATAGGCCTTTTGGCGCGTCTTCTCCATTTCCAAAATCTGGCGCTCGTAACGGTCGAGAGATTCCTTGAGCGGGGCAACCAGGGAGTCGATGGACTTTTGGCGGGCCTCCAGGTCTCCTTTGGCGTGCGCCTGAATGGTCTCAAAGGTGCTCCTGGCCAGGGCGATAAAGGCCTGGTTGTTGCTTTTCAGGGCTTCTGCGGCCAAGGCATTGAAAGTATCGGCGAGCTTCTGGCGAGCTTCCTCGAGCAGCTTCTTTTGCTCCTGAAGATTTGAGTGCGCTTCTTCCAGGCGAGTCTCCGAGGCGACCCGGAGCTCACTTTCGGCTTGGAGCTTGCCCTGCAGGTTTTCAAGGTTGGCGCGCGAATCAAGTAGTTGCGCGCGGAGCTCAGCCACGGTGCTCTCCGCAGCCTGGATCTTTCCCTCCGCCTGAATCTGCTGGGATCGGGATCTGGAGCTTGCCCAAGCCCAACCGACCACCACCCCGACGACAAGCCCTACGACCAGTAGCGCCCATGGATTCATCTTGGCTCTCCTTGCACCTTGTAGGGGCGGACGGCGTCCGCCCTGGCCACAACGTCTCAAAACTCTTCTTCGTGGGCGGGGCAGACCATGACGTAGTCACAATACTTGCACACAAAACCGGGTTTGGGGGAAAACCCTTGTTGCCGGATTTGCTCTGCCACCTCGCGGACTCGAGCCCGAACCTCTTCAAGGTCTTTAGGGGTGCGTACGGTGGAAACCGGCGCGTTGTTGGTCAGGCTGTAAAAAGTCAGGCGGGCGGGCGTGAGGTTCATCTGCTCGCGTGCCGCCAGGGCGTAAACCGAAAGCTGCAGGCTCTGGTCGGCGTCTCGTTGCGAGGGAGGCCGGCCGGTCTTGTAATCCACCAGTTCCACCGCGTGCTCTGCCAGCGGATTGATCTGGTCGATTCGCCCCTCCAGGGTCACGTCCCCGAGATCGAGAGCGAAGTGCGTTTCCGCCCCCAGCGGCAACACCAGGTTGTTTGCCTGCTTCTTGACGAACTCCCGCAGTTGCTCCAGCCCCGCCTTCTGGTATGCCTGTTCCTGGTATTCGTCCTCGAACCCGGCATCTTTCCACGAGCGCAGGTAGAACTCTTCCAGGTCCTCGAAGCGCGCCTCACCCTTTTGGCGAAGCTCGAAGTAATGACGTACGCACTGGTGCATGATGTTGCCGAAGGTGAGGGCCGGTTGGGGTCCGGTGGGAATCTTGAGGTAATGGCTGAATTTGAATTTCTGCGGGCACTCTTCGTAGGTTTCGATCGCCGACGCGCTGAGACGGAGCTTGCCGTCAGACCGTGCGGCCGGCGGCTGGCTCGCCCACTCCACGATGGGCGGGTGGACCGCGCTCGGCACGGAAGCGTCGCCGAACAGGCTCCCCTGTTGAGAACCTGCGATGGTGGCGTTGCCGCGGCGACCGTTCGGGCCTGGTACGGGGGGCCGTTGCGCCGCCTCCGGCGGGAGCAAAGCGCGCTCAGGCACGGCGTCGGGCACCTCGATCTTTTCGAGGTCGCGGGCGGCCACCACCGGACTCGAAAGCAGGTCGTTTACGAAGATGGAGACCTTCTTCCCAGGCTTCGAGACGCTGGAGATGTAGAGGCGCTCCTGCGCCCGCGTCAGGGCGACGTAGAAAAGGCGGCGTTCCTCCTGCTCGTGAATATCCTCGGGCGGCCGAGGCCCCTTGCGCAACTCCTCGGGGAATTCGATCACCGGTTTCTGCTCGAAGTGGGGAAAACGGCGCGGGGCCACGCTCAGCACGAAAACCACAGGGAACTCCAGCCCTTTGGCGGCATGCACCGTCATCATCTGCACGGCTTGGGAGGTGCTTTCCGGCTGCGGAGCTTCGATTCTTCCCCCGGCTTCGCAGAAGTACTGGAAGTATTCCATGAATTCAGCGAGCTTTCGCGTTTCGCTCTTGGCTTCCCACTCCTTCAGGAACTCGCGGAAGGCCTTCACATAGCCCTCGTCGGTGTCGCCGGGAATAAATGCAACCTGCAGGCGGTCGAGCAGCCGGTCGAGCAGAGCCGTCACGGGCGCGCTCTCTCCAAGCTTTCGCAGGTCTGCGAGCAGCTTTCGCAATTCCGTCCAACCGGTGCCCGCCAGCCGGTTTTGGGCGGACGCTCTCTCCCAGGATTCCATAACGTCAAACAGTGAGCAGCGCTTCCGGGAAGCCTCCTTGCGGACCTCCAGGGCCAGGTCCTCCGGAAATTGCCAGCGCGGCGTCAGGAGGACCCGCGTCAGGCTGATGTTATCGTGCGGGGAATGGATCAAGTTCAAGTAGGCAAGCAAATCGCGAAGAATGATGGTGGAGAGCAAAGAAAGCCCGCGGATCGCAAAGGGAATCCCCCGGCGGCGAAACTCCTCCACCAGCGGATCGCGGTAGCTGTGCGCGCGGTAGAGGACCGCGATCTCCCCCAAGGTCCTGCCACGTTGCCGGAGCCGCTCGACTTCTTCGGCGACCCAGCGGGCCTCGCTTAAGTAATCGGCCGATTGGAGGAGGAAAACGCGGTCGCCCTCGCCCTTTTGTGTCTCGAGTTTGGGTTTCAATTCATAGCGGTCGTTCCTGGCGATGACAGCCTCCCCAACGCGCAGGATGCGCGGGGTCGACCGATAATTGCGGCTAAGGTAGACGGTCGCGTGGCCGGGGAATGCGTCGTCGAACATTTTGAAAGCGCCGTGGGAGGCGCCCCGGAAGCGGTAGATGGCCTGGTCATCGTCGCCGACCGCGGTGATGTTCGAGGGTGGCTTCACCAGCCGCCGGAGCAGCTCTACCTGCGCATAGTTCGTGTCCTGGAATTCGTCCACCAGGACGAAGCGGAAACGCTCGCGGTAATGTTGCGCCACTTCGGGCTCGCGGTCGAAAAGGTGAACGGTTTCGGGAATGAGGCTGCCCAGGCTCGAGCAGCCGGCTTCTTCGATCAGTTTTCGGCAGTTCCGGAATACCCTCGCCAGCTCTAGCTTTTTCTGGATTTCTTCTTGCTGGAGTTTTCGCTCGGCGGCGTCCAGCCGGGGAGCGCGGGCGAGGGATTCCTTCTCGATTGCCGTTACGTACCTCGCAAACCCTTCGGGCTCGAGCAGTTCGTCCTGGCAGCGCGAGAAGAAATCGTTCAGGGCGTGGAGGAACGCTCCGGGCTCCGCCAGCTTTCGGTAGAACTCCAGCTCCAGCGTCTCCATGCGGCGGCGAAGGAAAATCCAAACATCAACCTTATTGAGCAGCGCGCGCTCGAAATGCCGCTTGCGGAGGACTTCGTAGCAAAAGGAGTGGAAGGTGGAAATATGCGGGTGCGCATCGAGCTGGGGCAGGGCGTCGCGCACGCGGCGCTTCATTTCTTCCGCCGCTTTGTCCGTGTAGGTCAGGGCCAGGATATTCTCCGGGCGCACGCCGCCTTCGTCGCGGCTGGCTAGGTCTGGCGTGCGCTCCAGCAAGTGAACAATTCGCTCGGTGAGGACGCGCGTCTTCCCGCTGCCCGGCCCGGCGATAATCAGCAGCGGGCCCTCGCCGTGTTCGACCGCTTCGAGTTGCTGGGGGTTGAGCTCGAGCGCTGGCTGCATCAACACATTATTCTGCCAAGCGCAGTCCGGAGGCAAGTAGGGGCGCAAGGGTCGCTGCGACATCTTTCAGCCCGTTGGGCGCGGGCGACCGCCCCGCAGAGGGCACACGCCGTGTGCCCCTACAAGACCCCTACCCAGTTCGCCTTAAAGCGCTCTGTGGACGGCAGGCGGAATCTCGAATCCCTTTGCGGCTGCGAACGCAACGATTTCCTCCCGCGTACCGAAGGAGGGGATGCTCTCCTGCACGGTGACCGCGCGGGCGCCCGTGAGACAGCCAAAGCGCGCCGCCTCGACAAGCGGCGCCCCCGCCGCGAGTCCGAGGGCCAACCCGGCAGTGAAAGCGTCTCCGGCGCCAGGGGTATCGAGCACCGGGACATTGAAAGCCGGGGTAAGCTCCTGGTGAGCGCCGTCGGCAACCCAGGCGCCGATCTCCCCAAGCGTAATGACTACTTTTTGGAGGCGAAAGTGCTCTTGCAGCCGGAGCGCCAATTCGGCGGGGGCGACGGAATCGTCCGCGGGTCGTCCCATGAGGATGTTGGCTTCAGTTTGATTCGGGATCAGGATGTCGAGGCCGGCTAACGCTTCGCGGGGGAGGGGCTCTGCAGGGCCAGGGGTGAGCAGGGTGACTGCTCCATGCTCCTTGGCGCATCGCAGGGCGTAGAGCGCGGTGGCGATAGGAATCTCGAACGTCACCAGCGCCAGTCGGGCGCACGCCAGCGCCAGATGGGCGCGGTCAATGTCGGCGGTCGAGAGTTCTTCGTTGGCGCCCATGGCGGTGGTGATGGCGGGAACGCCCTGGGGATTGATCATAACGAAGCCGCACCCGGTGGCGGCGGTTTCGCTACGCGCCAGGTAGGTCAAGTCCACTCCGGCTTCGGCCATCCATCGCGCGCCCGCGTCGCCCAGACGATCCTTGCCGACGCGGCCGACGAAGGAAGTGGGCAAGCCCAGGCGGGCGCAGGCGATGGCTTGGTGCGAACCCTTGCCACCGTCCAGAGCTTCCTTGTAATCCCATCCGAGAACGGTCTCGTCGGCAGCGGGGAAGTGCGGCACGCGCATGAAGAACCCTTGCACGTGACTTCCCACCACGACCACGCGCGTTTGTTCCATGGCTTCCTCAAAAACCGTAACGAGTGACAAGCGACGAGCGAGAAACGATAAAGGGTGAAAGACCCTCCGGGCCGGCCATGCCCTATTCATCCTTCAATCTTAGATTCCCAGCGGCGGACAGGCGGCCGTTGCCTCATCCACCGTCACCAGGCAATCCGGGTGTTCCTGGCAGTAGGTGACGGGAATTTCCGGGCTTACCTTGCCGAACAACAAAATCCGGATCACGGTCTGCTTCCAAGCCCCGGTCTCACTGTAAAGCCGGATGCGGCGCCCAGAGAGAAGCTCGCGCATCCCCAGGGTGATGACCAGCGGCGGGATGACATCCGAGCAGCCTCCCGCGCCGCGCTGGCTCAGGGCGATGAGGGTGTCGTCGTTCAGGTGCAGGATGCGCGTGGTCGAATTGCGGAATTGTTCGACGCTGATTCGGTACCAGGGGGAGCGGGGCGGCTCGTTGTAGGCGATGTGCCCGCGATAGCCGATGCCGCCGTAGGCCGTGTCGATGCCACCGACTTCCTGAATCTTTGCCGCTATCTCGTCCACAGCCGTGGCTCGCGGGAAAAACCGCTGCCCCTCCGGGACGTTGAGCGCCGGATCGATCGGGCCATAGAAATTCCGCGTCATCCAGCCCTCGTAGCAGTACGGGTGGTCGAGCGGCAAGTGGCGCCCCTGCCAATCGAGGTGATCGTCCATGTGGAAGACCCAGAGGTTTCTCAAACTGATGCGCTCCCGGTTCACGCGCGCTATGAATAGCGGATACTGCCCGCGCGGGCCGCAGGGGAGAATCCAGCGCGTGGGCTTCCCCGCCGCGTTGTTGGCCTCGACCTCCTCAATCAAGGTGTTCGCAAATGCTTCGTACAAGGCCTGAGGGGTGGGCACAATCCGCAGCTTGACTCTCGCCTCAGGGTGCCGAGGCAATTCCTGCGGGGGAATCTTGCACCACTTGAAGAGTTCCTCGGAACTGGAATAGGCCCACATTTTCCCTCCCACTGCCTGGCGCCTAGCGACGAACAGGTAGGCAGAAAGCAGAAAGCAACCTACGCACCGGCGGCGCTCTGCGACGACGGCATGAATTCTTCAGCGCCCTTCTTGTTTCGACCTTGACTGTCGCTCATCGTCCTGCCAACCCAACATCACATGAATGCTGCCTACTGCCTTCTGCTTACTGCCTTCCGCCTACTCCCCCTTGTCTAACGGATATCCCTTTGCGACCCAGTCCGTACTGAGCCGGTCGGGGATCTCCAAGACCTTTACCCGAGTGAACCCCATTTCCTTGAGCGCCTTAAAGGCGGGGCGGACGTTGGGGCATTCGGACCAAGGGCAGCAACCACAGTAAATAACGACCTCCTGGTTGCGCGGAAAGTCTTGAACATATTTCCGCAATCCGGCAAGCCCTTCGGGCCGGGATCCGGGGCCGTAGTAAACCGACCCTGGAATGTGTCCCTGAACATAAAGCGGGCGAAATCCCACGTGGATGATGAGTGGCGCGGCAGCTTTCGTCTGAACCAATCGCTTATTCAGCGCTTCGGGTGAAATCAGTTGTGCTTTCGTCCACGGATCGGTGGCGCCCGCGGCGTGCGCCCGCCCCGCCAGGAACATAACCGAGAGACTGCTCAACACGAGGGTCGCGGCGCGAGAGCGGAACATCCTCCTCATCGGTCATCCTCCTGCGCTCTCATGATTGAGCCATGCGAAACCGAGTGATGCAGCTCCCTCACCACCGGCGATTCAGATGTTGAAGAACCGGAGGTAAGGTTCTCCGCGAATCTCACGGAGCAGAAGCAGAGCCAGTTCCCGCGCCTGATAGTCGCCCCACATTGAAGACTCGCCGCAGGGAATCTTGCGGCCCGCCGGCACGTAATCCCAACCCTTGGGCCGGTGATAGAGAGAGTGAAGAATGAATCCCTGGTGCGAAGGCTCTTCTGAGAGGTAAGGCTTGTCGAACAGGGCCTGAGCGATGGTCAACGCGGCCTGGCGGTACCGCCCTGCCTTCTCTTTCGGCTTCCCAGACGGAAGACAATAGTTGCCCAGACGCCAGAAAGCCTGGGCGGCGACGGGGGCCGCGGAGCTATCCACAGGCTCCCAATCGTTGTAAGGGTCGCTGGGTTTATGCAGGTAGTCGCCAAGCTTGGCGAGGTTGGGAGCGCCTGTATCCCAATAGGGGATGCCGTCCGCCGGCGTCTGCTCGAGATAAAAGTCCGCCGTGGCCTCCGCCGCGCGCCACATCATCCCTTCAACGCGCGCGCGGCCGCCCAGGGGGTCGAGTTCGGCGTCAGGAACCGTGGGCAGGAACTCCAGTTGCTCGGCGAAGCCCAGCATGGCCCAGGCCAGCCCGCGCGTCCAGGTCGTAAAGGGTGAATACCCTTGCTGCGTTGCGGGGCATCGATAAGTGCCATCGCGGACATTAAAGAGCGACTCGTGAGCCACCCGCCCGCGCACATCGTAGGCATCGCGCCCCTCTCCGTAGAAGACCGCGTACTCCGCCGTGACCGAGGCGTGGTGGACCAGGCGCTCGAGCAACGAGATGCGCTGGTCCGACTCTCCCAGCAGCACGTGGCCCAGCCGATGCGCGACCGCCAAAGAGCGGAGCGAGCGCATCGTATCGATGAACAGGGAGTGCGGGCCGTTGAACGAATAGATGTACCCGCGGCCGTCCCGAGTGGGCGACCAGCGGGCGGCCTGCACGGCCCCGCTGACTTTCAGGGCCAGTTGGTAGTACTCCGTCTCGAATTCGCCGGCCTCGATCTTAGCTTCGCGCACAAGGCGCAGGAGATTCCCGTAGGTACTCAGACCATTGAACCCGTGATCGTGAACGCCCGTATGCGAGATGTAGGATGCCATCCACCGCACCGTGTTCCGGCGGCCGTACTCGAGGAACTCCCGCTCGCCCGTGGCGTCGAATTGCAGGAGAGCAGAGCCGAACTGAAAGCCCTGCGTCCACTCTGTCCAGGCGCGCGTGGTGTACTTGCCCTCCACCGTCACCACGGGCACCCCTCGGGAAGGGTCCCAGCCTTTTTCCAGGGCACGCAATTTGGAGGCGGAGAGCTCGAACGCACGCTCCAGACGCGAGCGTAGTTGAGCAACCGTCAATGCGGGGTCAAGACGGATCATCTTGAGGAGCTACAGCCGGTGCATGTGATACCCACCGTCCACGTCGATCACGGCGCCGGTGGAGAAAGGAAAGCGGTCCTCCGCGATGGCGGCGACGGCTTGGCCGACGTCTTCCGGGGTGCCCCAGCGGCGAATGGGCGTGAGGCCGTCCGCCAGACGGCGCTCGTAATACTCCTTCACCGGTGCGGTCATATCCGTGGCCACGATCCCCGGTCGAATTTCGTAGACGTTGATGCCGTATTCAGCCAGGCGGACCGCGAATAATCGAGTCATCATCGAGAGCGCGGCCTTGCTCAGGCAATATTCGCCCCGATTCACGCTTACCGCGTATCCCGAGACGGAGGAGATATTCACAATCTTCGGCTTGCGCCTTTCTGCCGGAAGATGAGCGATATGGGCGACCCAAGAGTTTGCGACGGCCTGGGTGAGGAAATAAGGGCCTTTCAGATTCGCCCCCATCACCCGGTCGAAACTTTCCTCGCTGGCCTGAAGGATATCCGTTCGGACGGTCGGCGCCACGCCCGCGTTGTTCACCAGGAGGTCGAGCCATCCGAACCGCTCCCGCACTCCCTCCAGCAAGCGAGCGCGGTCTTCCGCCCGCGAAATATCCGCCTGGAAAATCTCAAAAAATGCTCGAGAGTCCGCCGGTTGGTCGGCCCGTCCACTGACGGGCTGACGGGTGGCCACATCCGTCCCCTGACGGACTTGCCGGCAGAGCTTGCGGCATTCCTCGGCAGCCTCGCGGCGGGTGGCGTAATTGATCGCCAGAGCGTAACCCAGGCGAGCCAGCTCGATGGCGATTCCGCGGCCGATGCCACGCGAGGCTCCCGTCACCAGCGCCGTAGGTGGACCCGCGAACACGCGTAGGAATATACCCGAAGGCGACCCGCGACGCTCAAAGAAATGTGAAGGTCGCGCCCTTCGCCTTTCGGCAGACCTATGCTACGATGGCCGTTGAGGCGAATAGCGCCGGTCCCGAAGGGCGGGACAGGCGCGAGCCCTCTACTTCTACGGTCTTCAGTGAAAAACACAGGGCAAAGCGAGTGACCCAGCCAACCAACCAGCGTCGGCGCGTCTTGAGCGGCATGCGGCCCACCGGCAAGCTCCATCTTGGCCATCTCGTGGGTGCGCTAGAGAACTGGGTGCAGTTGCAGGAAAAGTACGAAAGCTACCATTTTGTAGCCGACTGGCACGCCTTGACCACCGATTACGCCGGCACCTCCGAGCTGCGCACAAACGTTCAAGAAATGGTCACGGACTGGCTGGCGGTGGGGCTGGATCCGAAGAAGGCCACGTTCTTCGAGCAATCGAAACTCCCGGAGCACGCTGAATTGCACCTGCTCTTTTCCATGGTGACGCCGCTCGGATGGCTCGAACGCGTGCCCACCTATAAAGAACAGCTCGATAACATCCGCGACCGCGACCTGCATACTTACGGCTTCCTGGGGTATCCGGTGCTTCAGGCCGCGGACATCCTGATGTACAAGGCGGACTTCGTCCCGGTCGGCGAGGACCAGGTCCCTCACGTCGAGCTGACGCGCGAAATTGCGCGCCGGTTCAACACTTACTACGGGCGCGTCTTTCCCGAGCCGCAAGCCCTGCTCACTCCCACGCCCAAGTTGCCGGGCACGGACGGCCGGAAGATGTCGAAGAGTTATAACAATGCCATTTTCCTTTCAGACCCCCCGGAGGTTGTGGCGGCCAAGACGGCCGAGATGTTCACGGACCCCGCCCGAAAACGGAGGACTGACCCCGGCAATCCGGACATTTGCCCGGTCTTTGATCACCACAAGATTTTTTCTCCGCAAGCGGTTGTGGACCGGGTAAACCACGAATGCCGGACGGCCGAAATCGGTTGTGTGGAATGCAAGAGGCTGATGGCGGACCACCTGAACAAGTCCCTGACGCCCATCCGGGAACGGCGCCGGCCTTACGAACAGAATCCGCGGCTGGTTTGGGACGTGCTGGATGAAGGGACGCGCAAAGCCCGAATCTTCGCCCAGGCGACGATGGCCGAGGTGCGGGCAGCCGTGAAGTTGATTTAGAGCAGGTGTCGGGTTTCGGCTGTCGGGTGCCAGGGAAAACCTGACGGCCCGATACTTTGCACCTAGCACTGCTTTTCTGGGACCTGACACCTGGAACCTGCATGATGGACGAGCCCCGCGAGCCCAATGCGGAAATTCCTCCGCCGGCGAATGAGCAGCCGCTGGGGCCTGCTGCCAAGCGCATCACTTACGTCGCCGCAGCTCCGCCGCCCATCAAGCTGGAGATCTACGAGGGGCCGCTCGACCTCCTGCTTGACCTCATCCGGAAGCAGCAGCTCAATATCTACGACATCCCCATCGCCAAAATCACCCAGCAGTATCTCAACTACCTTCATATGCTCAAGGAGTTGAATATCGACGTTGCGGGCGAATTCATCTTCATGGCGGCCACGCTGATTTACATCAAGTCGAGGATGCTCCTGCCGCCCGACCCGACGGCCCCGGCGGGAGAGGAGGAAGACCCGCGGCAGGACCTCGTGCACCGGCTGCTGGAACACGAGCAGTTCAAGAACGCCGCCCAGATGCTCCAGTCCAAGCGCCTGCTCGAGGACGCCATGTGGTCGCAGCCCGGCATCGGCGAGTTTGTGGAAGCGGAGGACGAACCCGGCCTGGCCGTTACGACCTTCGATCTTATTGCAGCTTTCCGCGAGATCCTGGAACGCGCCAAGACCCGGCCCCAGATCGAAATTAGGCGCGAGGAAGTGACCGTGGGGCAGATGATCGAACATGTCAAGCAAGCCTTGCGCACCAGCCCCCGGCCCGTGTCGCTGGAGGAGCTTACCGCCGGCTATGCGTGGCGACAGGCGCTGATTGCGCTCTTTCTGGCGCTGCTCGAGCTGGTAAGGTTGAGAGCCATTCTGCTTCGCCAGAAGGATTTGTTCGCGCCCATCGCGGTGAGCAAGAGCAAGCGGTTTGAAGAAGTGGTGGCAGGAATCAATCCCGAGCAAATTGAGGCCGATCTCGGGGAAAGCCTAAGCTGATTGACGGATGACGATTGCAGATTGCCGATGGGTACGGTCAAGACCCCTCACCCGGCTCGCTATGCTCGCCACCCTCTCCCCTGGGGAGAGGGCACGGAGGCGAGGGGGCGTTCGTCACTTTCTTCGGTCGCAGGGCATTAACTATGCTCACTGACGAAAATCTGAAAGCCCTGATCGAGGCGATCATCTATGTGGCGCCGGAGCCTGTGCCGCTCGATGCCCTCGTCAAGACGCTGGAGGGCGAGGAGCGCGAGCGCGTCAAGGCCAAGCTCGAAGAGTTGATCGAAGAGTACCAGCAGCCTCAGCGCGGGATCCAAATCCGGCCGGTGGCGGGCGGATATAAATTCTCCTCCAAGGCCGAGCACCACGAGGTCCTGCGAAAGTTCGTGAAAAGCCTCAAACCTCTCCTCCGTCTATCCCGGCCGTCGCTAGAGACCCTGGCCGTGATTGCCTACCGGCAACCAGTCACTCTTCCTGAGATTGAAGCGATCCGCGGCGTTGACTGCGGCGGCGTGATTCACACCCTCATGGAAAGAAAGCTGGTGGTGACTGCGGGGCGGAAAAGCGTAGTGGGCAGGCCCATCCTTTACCGCACCTCGCGCGATTTCCTGGTGCACTTCGGCTTGAAAGATGTGAACGAGCTGCCTAGCCTCAAGGAGTTTGAGGAAATGGCGCGCCGCGCCCTGGGTTCCGAGTGGGCGGGGGAGATGGTGGCGCTCGCAGGAGATTCAGCGCCGCAGCCAATTGCCCCGGCCGAGGAGGGTGTTTCCACGGCAGCACCCGCCGAAGAGCCCGGCCCCCAGGCGGCTGCACCGACCGATGAGGACATTTCCACACCCGCACCTTCCTCCGAGCCGGTTCCCGGCGAAGGGAGCGGGGAACAGGAGACAGAAGTCAGTAGTCAGGGGTCAGAAGGCCGGTTGACTGAACCTGAAGGCTGAGAATTGGCCCGCCTGCGGCGGCAGAACAATCCACTGAATCCTGACGCGCCCCGGCGGGGCAGCCGGCACACGCACCTCCACCCTTATGCAACAAAGGCTTCAGAAAATCATCGCGGAGGCCGGCATCACCTCCCGACGCAAGGCGGAGGAGCTGATTCTCCAGGGACGAGTGATGGTGAACGGCCAGGTGGTGATCCAACTCGGGTCCAAAGCCGATCTGGAGCGCGATCACGTCAAGGTGGATGGCAGACTCTTGCGCCCCGTCCGCCAGCGCGTCTATCTGTTGCTCAATAAGCCGGTCGGGTACGTCTCAACCGTCAGCGACCCGCAACACCGGCCGACCGTGATTTCGCTGGTGGCGCGAGGCCGCATCAAGGAGCGCGTTTACCCTGTCGGACGCTTGGACTACCACTCCTCCGGCCTGCTGCTTCTTACCAACGATGGAGAACTGGCCAACCTCTTGATGTCCCCGGCTTCGGGCGTGCCCAGAACGTACCACGTCAAGCTGGAGGCGCGGCCGGGCCCACCCGATCTCCAAAAACTCGCTGAGGGCATTGTGCTGGATGGGCGGCGAACCGCTCCGTGCCAGATCCGCCCCCTTGCGGACCGCGAGAAACCCTGGTATGAAATCACGCTCGTCGAGGGACGCTATCACCAGGTGCGGCGCATGTTTGAGCGGGTCGGCCAGTCGGTGGTAAAGTTGAAGCGTGTTCGTATCGCGTTTCTTACGGATCGTGACCTCTCGCCGGGCCAGTTTCGCCACCTGACGGCGGCCGAGGTCGAGAGATTGAGAAGGACAGGTGACAGGTCTCGGGTGTCAGTGAAAACCCGAAACCCAACAAATAAGCCTCAACATCCGACACCTGGAACCTGACACCTGGGACCTGCTTTCTATGCCTCGATCCTCTCTATTCGAAATTCTCCCTCCCTGGGTGAGCCGCATTCGCCCTTACCCAGCCGGCAAGCCCATCGAAGAGGTTGAACGCGAGCTGGGCCGGACAGCGATCAAGCTGGCGTCCAATGAGAATCCGTTGGGCCCCTCACCAAGGGCGCAGGAGGCCATACGGAAGTTCGTGGACCACCTGCATTTTTATCCGGATGGGTCGGGCTACTACCTGCGCGAGAAGCTTGCGGAGATCCACGGGCTGGAGATGAATCAGGTCATCCTGGGAGCGGGCTCGACCGACCTGATCGAACTGGTGGGGAAGACCTTTCTGAGCGGGGCCGATGAGGCGATCACCTCCGAGTCGGCGTTCTACATGTATCGCCTGGCCATCGAAGACATGGGCGCCGCGCTGGTCCAGGTCCCCATGCGAAATATGACCTTCGACCTGCCCGCCTTGGCGCACGCCGTCACCTCGCGAACGAAGGTGATTTACCTCGGGAACCCCAACAATCCCACCGGCACGATGTTCACGTGCGAGGAGCTGGACCGGTTTCTGGACGCGATTCCGTCGCGGGTCCTGGTGGTGCTGGACGAGGCGTATTACGAATACATCCAGAAGCCGGATTACTCCCACTCCGTGGACTATGTTCGCGGGGGGCGGAATGTTTTGGTCCTGCGTACTTTCTCCAAGGTCCACGGGCTGGCGGGAATACGGTTGGGCTACGGGTTGGGGCACTCGGAGCTGATGGAGTGCCTCAACCGCATCCGCTCGCCCTTCAACGCCTCGAACGTGGCGCAGGTGGCGGGACTGGCGGCGCTGGACGACCGCGAGCATGTGGCGCGCTCGGTGGACTTGAATCACCGGGAGATGAAATTCCTGACCGAGGAATTGACGCTCCTCGGCGTGCGCTACACGCCCTCCGTCGGAAATTTCTTGCTGATTGATACCGGCCGGGATTGCGAAGAGGACTTCATCCGCTTGCTCCACGAGGGCGTGATCGTGCGCCCAGTGAAGATTTACGGATTTCCTACCTCGCTGCGCGTGACGGTCGGCACTCACGAGGAAAACGAGCTGTTCCTGAAAGCGCTCGAGCGCGTGGCGGCCGCCGCGGAAAAAACGGCTAAACTGTAGCGCTCGCCTCTAGGCGGGCCAGGGATTCGTGGCGAAGCGCCGGGCTCCCCATTTCATTCGGACAGGTTCCGCCCGCCGCCGCAGAAGCCGCGAGACTGTACGGCTAGACCATGATCTAAGATTTCAAATTCAAAATTTCGAATTTCAGAGATGCCGGACGCCCTGGCGGAAATTCTCGACAAATACAAGACCTTGGCCATCGTCGGCCTGTCTTCGAAACCCATGCGGCCCAGCTTCGGCGTGGCTTCCTACATGAGGGACCACGGCTATCAAATCATCCCTGTCAATCCCCACGAAAAATCCGTCCTGGGCGAGAAAGCCTATGCTTCCCTGGAAGAGGTTGGCGCATCGGTTGAGGTGGTCGTCATCTTCCGCCGGCCGGAGTTCGTGCCGGAGGTCGTGGAAGCGGCCATCCGCAAGCAGGCGAAAGTTGTGTGGATGCAGGAAGGCGTGATCCACGAGCAAGCCGCCCAGCGCGCCCGCGCCGCCGGCCTCCAGGTAGTCATGGACCGGTGCATCCTTAAAGAACATGCCAAGCGGTTTGTGACGGAGGGGATTTAGCCCTGCCAGTAAGCTGCCTTCCTGCCAACATATTTGATATTCCATATTCAGGTCTCAAATTTGGGACAGTACAAGAGCGGGTCTCATCCCTTGCCTGGCATCATCGGCCCGGGCTTCTCTGAACCACCGTCTCGAATCTTCTGCAATCTTTCCAGAAATTCCTGCCGGTCCCGAGTTTCTTGATCCGCGCGGCGGGACTTCTCCGTAAGATAGCGTTGGCCCGGGATCTTGGAATTTTGTAACGAGTCCGCCCAACCACGGAGTTGCTTCGAAATGCCCTCTGCGAGGGATTTCAAATCTGAAATTTCAGATTTGAAATCCGAAAAAGCTGGAAGGCGCTCGATAAGGCAAAGCTGCGACCGTACTTCACCAGCGGAGCCCCTGGCGATATACAGGAAGGTCAGCAGTTCTTGGGTCGTCCCCCGCTCAAAACCTTCTGCGATGTTGCTGGAGATTGATACCGTCGCCCTTTCAATCTGATCGCGCAGACTGAATTGCCCCTTGAAAACCGCCTTGCTCGTAAAGGTGTAAGTTTTGACCGCCAAATTTATTGCGGCATTCCAAACAGGCAACTCTTCAAAGCGGGTGTATTTCATGGGTACCCTCCACGTCTCGGGTCTGAAACAGATAGTAACCCCCATTTGCCGGCGGGGTCTCCGTTCTCTACGCCGGATTTCAAATCTGAGATTTCAGATTTGAAATCCGTACTAGCCGCCCTGCTTCTTCTTCCACTCCTGTATCGCCTGCAACTTCTCTTTAAGTCTCTTCTCGAACCCTTCATCGGTGGGCCGGTAGTAGCGCCGGTCTTTGAGGTTGTCCGGGAGGCACTGCATGTCAGTTAGTTTCTCGGAAGCGTGGTGAGCGTACTGGTAGTCTTTTCCGTAGCCGAAATGGGCCATGAGTCCGGTGACGGGATTGCGCAAGTGGAGGGGTACGGGCTCCGCGACGGTCTTTTGCGCGTCTTCCTTGACTTCGCCATAGCCCGCGTAGAGCGCGTTCGACTTCGGCGCCAGGGAAATGTAAACCACCGCCTCGGCCAGCGCTAGATTTCCTTCCGGCATCCCTACGAAGTGCACCGCTTGCATGGCAGCGACCGCCACCGTGAGCGCCTGCGGGTCCGCCAGCCCGATATCTTCCGAAGCCATGCGGATTACCCTGCGGGCGATGTAGAGCGGGTCTTCGCCGGCCTCCAGCATGCGCCCCAGCCAGTAGAGCGCGGCGTCGGGATCGGAGTTGCGCACGGACTTATGGAGCGCGGAGATCAGGTTGTAGTGCTCCTCGCCGGCTTTGTCGTAGAGAAGCACTCGGCGCTGGATGGCGTCTTCGATGATGGCCTCGGTGACGACGGCGCTCCCCGTGGCAGGATCGCGGACCGCCGCGGATACGGCCGTCTCCAGGGTATTGAAAGCGGCGCGAGCGTCGCCGTTGGAGAACACGGCGATCTGATGCAGGAGTTCTTCGGAAATTCGCACTTGCGCGGCGCCCAGTCCCCGTTTCTCGTCCGCCAGCGCGCGGCGCAGGAGCGTGACGACTTCGTCCGTGGAAAGCGCGGAGAGCATGTAAACCTTGGCGCGCGAGAGCAGGGCCGCGATAACTTCGAAGGAAGGATTCTCGGTGGTGGCGCCGATCAGCACGATGTCGCCGCGCTCGACGTAAGGCAGGAAAGCGTCTTGCTGGGCCTTGTTGAAGCGGTGAATCTCGTCCACAAACAGCACGGTTCGGCGGCCGTATTGCCGCCCCTTTTCCGCCGCCGCCATCACTTCCTTGATCTCCTTGATTCCCGCGAGCACGGCGCTGAAGCGGAGGAAGTCGCTGCGGGTTTTGCGGGCGATGATGGTTGCCAGGGTGGTTTTGCCGGAGCCGGGCGGCCCCCACAGGATCAGGGAGGCCACTTCGTCGCGTTCAATCTGTTTGCGCAGCGGTTTGCCCGGCCCCAGAATGTGAACCTGGCCGACGAATTCCTCCAAGGTCTCCGGCCGCATCCGGTCCGCCAGCGGGCTGGGGCCCGGGCCGCGTTCTGCCGAGGGCGGGAGTGATGGCTCAAAAAGGGACATGACAAGATTGATTCATTGAATCATTTATTCATTGATTCATTTACAGGGGCCCGCAGTAGCGCCGCATTTGTTTCAATGAACAAATGGCCAAATGGAAAAATGATTCAATATTTAAACCCCCGTTGCCGCGCCGCCTCGTAGAGAAATATGCTGGCGGCGGTGGCGGCATTCACGGAGTCCATGCCGGGACAAATGGGAATGCTCAAGAACTGCTGCGCCTCCTGAGAGATTTCCGGCGGCAGGCCGGTTGCTTCCCTGCCCACCAGGATAGCCAGCGGGGCGCGCAAGTCGGCCTGCGCGAGCGAGGAAGGGCTGCGGCGATCGGCAGCGAGCAGGCGAATCCCCCGCTTGCGCAAAAGTTCGAAGAGCGTTCCGGCTTCCAAGCCGGGCACGACGGGGAGACGGAAGATGGCCCCAGCTGACGAGCGCACCGCCTTGGGATTGAAGGGACTCACCGTATCCTTCAGAGTAAGGAGGGCCGTGGCGCCAAAGGCTTGCGCGCTGCGTAGCATCGTGCCGAGATTCCCCGGATCCTGGACGCCGCACGCCACGAGCATGACCGCATCGCGTCGAACGAGGAGCTGCTCAAGGTCGGGAGGCGGCAACTCGACCAGCGCGGCGACCCCCTGCGGCGTCTGGGTTTGGGCGACCTGTGCAAAGAGGCGGTCCGCCACTTGAACTGTTTCTGCTTCCGCAGGCAGGAGCTTCAGAAGATGGGAGAATTTTTCCGCACCGCTTTTGCTTACCAACAAGCTGTGAATCCTGACTCCCGGCGCGGCCCTCAGCGCCTCCTCGACCAGGAACGGGCCCTCCACCGCCAGCCAGCTCTGGCGGGTTGTCCCCTCTGCCAAGGCACGGCGGAAGACCTTAAGCAAGGAGTTGCCGGCACTCGAAATTTCGCGAGCGGTACGGGTAGGCATCGCTTGGTGGAGCGCCACGCTGGCGGCTCAGTGAAAGCTTAACCTTCCTGCGAAGCGAAGTCGAGCCCGCACGTTGCCCGCCCGCGCCGTTCCAGTCCTGAGTGAGGGTGCACCGTGAATAAATCAGTGTGGTACAATCCCGGCGATTTCCACCTATCGAGATGCCTGTCCGTCAGGTGACGGATTCGCTTTGGGAGGCCTGAATGCGCAAGCTGACAATTCTTATCGGCGTTATCGTCCTGGCCGCACCCGCGCTGGCCCAGAATTCCCCAAACCTCAGCGGCCTGATGCCGGATCTCGTCGAGCCGCATGACTACGTGCTGAAACGCGCTTCCAGCTATGATCGTAGCGGCGCTAATGCCGACTTCCGCAAACTCCCCGCGGGAGAAACGCTCACCCTGTTGGAAGAGCCGGGGCCGGGGGTCGTCACCCACGTTTGGATCACCATTGCCAGCCCGGAGAATTATCACTTGAAAAAATTGGTCCTGCGAATGTACTGGGACAACGAGCCGACGCCGAGCGTGGAAGCGCCCATCGGCGATTTCTTCGGGCTGGGGCTCGGAGATTACTTCCTGTATCAGTCCCTGCCGCTGGCCGTGGGCTCCGCGAACGCGCTCAATTCGTTCTTCCCCATGCCCTTCCGGAAAAACGCCAAGATCATCGTGACCAACGAAGGCAAGCTGCCCGTGGACGCCTTTTATTTCAACATTGACTTCCGCGCGTACCAGAAGCCTTTGCCGGACGATACGCTTTACTTCCACGCCCAGTATCGCCAAGCGACGCCCAACCCCGGCTGGACCAATCAGTGGAACTCGAACGGGGAGCCGGCGGTGGGCAATCGCCCGAATCTTACCGGTGAGGATAATTATGTTTGGATGGAAGCCACCGGCCGCGGCCACTTTGTGGGCGTGACCCTGTCGGTGCTTCAGAACCAGGACGAGTGGTGGGGCGAGGGCGACGACATGTTCTTTATCGACGGCGAGAAGGTGCCCTCCATCAACGGGACGGGTTCCGAAGACTATTTCCTCGGCGCCTGGGATTTCGGCAACCAGCCGTTTTCCTACGCGTTGTTCGGCGCGCCGGTGAAAGGCGAGGAACGGGCCGGAAGCCGATCCTCGGTTTATCGCTTTCACTTGGACTCGCCCATCACGTTTACCAAGTCGATTCGCGCCACCATCGAACACGGCCACGCGAATCACCGCTCGGACAACTACTTCTCCGTAGCTTACTGGTATCAGACGGAACCGCACGGCGCGTTTCCGACTCTGCCGCCCGTGGACCAGCGGATTCCCAAGCTGTTTCCGGTGGGCGGGCCGGGGAATGCTGGAAAATAATTGACGATCGGCGATTGACGATTGCCGATTGAAGATTGAGTGAATGAATCGATCAGGAAGAGGCCATGATGCGTTTAAGAATGCGAACCGTAATGCTCGTCATGCTCTTCGTTGTGCCGGCGGGCTTTGGTCAGTCGCTCTCCGATTGGCTGGGAGACCTGCCTCGGACGAAGGACTACACGCAGAAGCGCATTTCCAGCTACGACCGGACAGGTGCGAACGCCGACTCGCGACCCCTCGAGCCGGGCCAGACCCTGACGTTGCTCGATGAGCCCGGCCCCGGCGAGGTTACCCATATCTGGGTCACCATCAGCTCTCCGGAGAAATACCACTTAAAGAAGCTCGTCCTGCGCATGTACTGGGACGGCGAAAACGAACCGAGCGTCGAGGCGCCGATCGGTGATTTCTTCGGCTTGGGGAACGGAGACTACTTCCTTTACCAATCCTTGCCTCTGGCGGTCGGCTCGGAGAAGGCGCTGAACTGCTTCTTCGCGATGCCTTTCAACAAGTCGGCCAAGATCACGGTGACCAACGAGGGGACGCGGAGAGTGGGCAGTTTCTATTACAACATCGACCTGCGCGCTTACCCTAGGCCGCTGCCGGCGGACACGTATTATTTTCACGCGCAATACCGCCAGTGCGCGCCCTGCCAGGGCTGGACTAACGATTGGGAATCGAACGGTGGTCCCAAGGTTGGCGACAAGAAGAATCTGGATGGGGAGGGCAATTACGTCTTCCTCGAGGCGGTGGGCCGCGGCCACTTCGTGGGCGTGACGCAGAGCCTCTTCCAGAATCAGGACGACTGGTGGGGCGAAGGCGACGACATGATTTTTGTGGACGGCGAGAAGGTGCCCTCCATTAACGGCACCGGTTCGGAAGACTACTACCTGGGGGCCTGGGGATTTGCCGGAGGTGCGTTCAATTACTTGTTGTTCGGCGCCCCGGTGATGGGCGGCTACCACGCCGGCGCGCGCTGGTCGGTCTATAGGTTTCACCTGGATTCGCCCGTTACCTTCACCAAGTCCATCCGCGTCACCATCGAGCACGGCCACGCCAACCATCGCTCCGATGACTTCTTCAGCGTCGCTTACTGGTATCAGGCGGAGCCGCACGCGAAGTTCCCGCCTTTGCCACCCGTCGAAACACGAATCCCCAAGATCTATCCTGTCGGCGGGCCGGGGAATGCGGGAGGACAGTAGGTAGAAAGCAGAAGGCAGTGGTCCTTGGTCCTTAGTAAGTTGTGGGTTGTGGTTGGTGGTTTTCGGTTACTCCACGGGCGAGGAGACCCCCGGTCTCCCCCGGAATTCGCACCGTGTGCTACCTCAGGGTGAGAGCAATTCGAAACTCGACGAAGTTGCCGCCGGGGATAACATTTTCAAGGGCTCCATAACTGACGAAGAAACTGTATTCCCTAACTTCGAACTTCACTCCAACGTGCTTGGTGGGCCAGACTATCAATCCCTGGTTGAAGTTGTGGCCCGTTCTATCCTGTCCCGAGCTGAAGGGGTAATCGATTCCGTGAGTGTTGATATCGCCGGCCAAATAGCTGAACCCGGCGCCGAAAAAGGGTTCAACTTTCCGGTCGGCGCGGCAGCAAAGAAAGTGATAGGAGCCACCGACTGAGCCGATCCTGATAGTGTTGTCCGGGCTGCCGATCGTAGTTGCGAAGTCGCCGCCCACGGCGAGCCCTTTGAATATCAATAGATCTCCACCCACACCGCCAACGTTCGTGCCCGGCGTCGAGGTGCGGCGTCCGAAGAAGACGTAGCCTTCGCAACAGTATCTTTTTTTGGTCTGCTCCTGCCCGCTGGCCGGGACGACCAGCAGCAGAGCCCATGCCGCTAGCGCTATCGTTTTTCTCATTTCTACCTCCTTCTGATCGCTGAGTGAGGACTCCCTTACCGGAACGTCAGGCCGACGCGGAAGGCGAAAGCGGGGCTCCCCGGCAGATAGCCGAACCCGCCGAGGTGTACGCGAAAGTCCAACCGCAGGGCGGAGTGATCCGCGCACCACAGATTGACGCCGCCGCCAAAGTTTCCGCCGGGCTCGCCGCGCCCGCCCCCTTTTTCTGTGGGCGCGTACAATGAGAAGCCGCCGAGCAGAAACGGGTCGATCCCGCCGCGTAGAGCGTGGCGGCGAAAATGATAAGACGCGTCCGCTGAACCGATCCACGCCGTGTCGTCAAATCCCCCATGGCTGTAGTGCGACCACGCGGCCTCTCCCCCCACACCGAATCCCTTGTACAGGAAACCTTCCCCGCCGAAGCCCAATTGCTCACCGAAGTTGAAGTTATTGGTAAAATCCACGCCCCACTCCACACCAATGAAGCCATAACCCTGGCCGCGATACGGATGTTGCGTTTCCTGTGCCGCGACCCAAGCGGGCGCCAAAAGTATTGTCGCGAAAATCGCCATGAGTTTTTTCATGTTCGTCCCCCAAAGCTTGTAGGGGAGGGCTCCCCGACTGCGCCGGGGCAAGCCGCCCTCCCGATTTGAACTTGCAGAACCGGGAGCCCGGAGGGCTCCCCTACGCGCGGTCCTGTGCTCTTACTGACCACTGAAAACTGACAACTGAAGACTTCAGCGCACACACCTCCCCCCGGTCGTCGCAGCCTCCATCCCGGCTACCGACGAAGCTTTACGGCACGCGAGAATGAGGTTGAACTTTACCGGCCGGCCCGTGCTCCCCAAGGTGTCGCAGGAGTATGACGGCCAAGCCGATTACGCCCAGCAGGGTCACGCCCGTCCAGACATAGAAGAGAAAGCTGGGCGAGCCGGAGTAAAGAAGAGCATTCAGCAAGACGCGGGGTGGAACGCCGGGGAGCATCTGAGTGGCCATCAGGAAGTCGCGAAGGTCGCGGGCTTGGCTCCTGCCACCATTCAGTACCGCAGTTTGAAAGATATACCAGTAAGGGCGATAGGTCAGGTAAAGGGTGACGGAGGAGAACAACAATCCCGCCGCACTGCTCAAGACGATCAACGTCGCGACCGGCCTGGCCCGCTGTGCCACCCGCCGCGCGTTCCGGCGAGTGCCGACGATCAGAATGGATACGGCGACGACCACCAGCACGGAGAAAACCAGGCTCATGAGTCCCGAAATCGCTACCACCGCGGCGTTCCGTGAGGCAATCGACGGCCCAAAGGCTGAATGGCTGGGGAAGCCTGCGTGCTCTCCGCGAACGGCATCGAACTTCGCCGCGAGGTAACCGAACAGCGCGGCTTCCGACTGCTGACCTCCTTTCTCAAAAGACGTGTGAAGCTGCTTGTAGGACATGGCTTGGAGTGCGGTGCCGGCCCAGTGTTCAAAAGCGGTGCGTCCCTGGGAATCGATCACCTGACCGTAGCGCGCCACGGCCCAATATTTGTCCTGCGCGCCCTTCGGGTTACCCCGAGCTTCCAGATCCGCTCCGGACTGAAGCAGGGATTTGGCAAACCCCTCGGAATTCTCAAAGGCCCAGTGAGGCAGGTCGAGTTCATCTCGGGACTGCACCTCGTACGGGTCGTAAAAACCGTAACGAGGTACGACCTTGCGATTGAGTTCCGCGACGCGGTCCAAGTAATCGTCAAACCTCGGAGACTCGAACGCCGCTGCCATGGCACTCTCGAAAGCCTGCTCTTGTTCCTTGGTCGGGCGCCACCACCTGCCCGAGCGAAGGTGCGCACTCTCGATGGAATCCGCCGTAATCAAGGGTAAGAGGGCATTCTGCGGGTCATATCGCTCAAGCTTCTCGACCCACTGGCCAACTTCGGAAACTTGGGGGTGGCGCAGGGCGACGACGGCATAAACCCAAAGGAGGTTCGGGTCGAGCCGCACGGCTTCCTCCGCCAGCCGAGCGCTCTCGTAGGGATTCTGGAGCCGCACGGCGCAGAAGGCCAGCCCCTCGGGATCGTGTCGCGCCTCCGCCCGCCGGGCAAGTGCCTCAAAGCGGGGTTGGATATGTTCTCCCTCAAACAGAAACACCCAGGGCCGCAGCGCAACTTGGTAGGCTTGCCGGAAGGGCGGGGAAGCGAAAAACAGCAGTCCCGCCAGAACGCATCCCGCCCCAACGGCCAGTGCCACCTCGTGCAAGGAAACATGCTTGGCGAAAAGCTCATCGCCCGGCTCGACGCCTGGCTGGCGCCCCGGGATGAGGAGGGATACCAGGGCCTGTTTCGCCATGACGCGTGCGCCACCCAACGCCCAACTGGTCGCCGCCCAGGAACCCTCAACATGGTTCATTTCCCCGCGCATGGCTTCGCCCCACTCGCGCGCCTCGGGCGGCGCGATGCGAATCGCGGATTCCAGGAGCACGGTCGCGGCTTGGCGAAGAGGCGTTTCCAGCATCGCCCTCACCCCCTACTTAGGGCGGGCTGCTGAGTCGCCCAGCGCGGGCGTGCCTCAGCCAATTGGGTCCGGGCAAACTCTAATCCATTCGGCGTCAACCGGTACGTGTGGCGGGGCGGTACGCCGTCTTCCGTCGTTACCCAGCGAGCTTCCAGCAATTTGTACTTTTCCAGGCGCATCAGAATCGGGTAGAGCGTCCCGGACTTCAGCCCGGTTTCACGGCTCAACTCGTAACCGTAGCGCCAGTCGGTGGCCCGCTCCATGAACCGGTCGAGCACCAGGAGAGTCTCACGAGATAGGCGAGGGGTTTTCATGGGCACAACTCTACATATATAGAGTCAGTCTGTCAAGCCTTTTTTCAGGCTGGGCTCCGCCCTCAGGGGGCAGCTTGGTTCAGCAGGTTAATTCCGGGGGTGAAAGGGTGTGGGGTACCTACGGAGTCGCCGCTGGCAGGGACTCTTCCAGTGGTAGTCGGATCGCGTAGTCAGCCGCGACGCGCCTTGAGCAAGGTCGGGTGCAACTCCCTGTGAGGCCGAGGGGTTGACCTGCCGTGCCCGCCCCTCAGTGCCCGAGCGACAAGCTGTGGGACCGGCATTAAACAGAAACGTCCCGCCGAGTACCCGTAGTCCTCTCCGCTCTCGTCAATCACGCGAAGGTACCCGTGTCTGGATGACTCCTCGTCGGGTATCACTCGATATAGTTTGCCGACCTCAAGCGAAGCGGCATATCCCCGATTGTCAATGCACACACCAAATCGTGTTGCCTGTTTGGGTTTGGTTTTCATGCTTCAGTCAAGCAGAGGGAGCTTGAGTTTGAGTTCCCTCCGTCCGATCCCGTGCGCCTCATACCAGTGGACCTCTGCCGTATGAATTGTATCATCCAGGAGGCGTACTTTTCCGAAGCCTGGGTAGTGCTCCAGCTCAAGTTTTGCAGTATCCCGTATCTGTGGTGATTAGAGATTACAAGGTTGGTTTCCCGTGGCACTTTTTGTACTTTTTGCCGCTTCCACAGGGACACGGGGAATTTCTTCCCACTTTTGCAATGGGAGGTCCCTTGGATTCCTCAACATAGTCAATCGCCTTGATCGAGGGAATTCTGAAGGATACCCAAGTATGTCCGCCATAGTTGGTGATTGAGAAATCCCCGTGACAGATGACGTCCATCCCCAAAACAACGCCGAATTGGGTTGTCTCGGCGCACTCGGTAACGTACACGCCGGCTGTCGCGACACCGTTCGGGAGATATAAATTAACGAGGTAAGTGTTGCATTGGCTTGAGCCGCCCGCGTGATTCACTATTGCCGTACCGGTCGGAATGAGCCCAAGTCTGGCGGCTAAAGATGGAGTAATTGCACTCCCGGTGGCCCCAGTGTCCCACAATGCGCTTGTCGGAACCAATGTTGGGACCGGCGTGGGTGGATTCAGAGGGTCATAAGCAGGGGTTACGTTGATTTGCGTAACGATGCGATTAATGAGACCGCTATATTTTACAGTGAAGGCCCTAAACTCAGCAGCCATGGTCTACAATCTTCCTCAACCAGGGTCAATTAATTGTGATCGTGTAGGCTTCCGGACCTGGGATGCACGGCTGCAACATGAAAGTCCCGAGCGGGTGCGCCTTTTGTGCCTCAGTATAGGCTTGCAATGGCGTGTCGTAGACACCGAGGACTTCGTTCCCCTTGATCACCAGAATCTTGCCCTCGTGCTCCCTCACGAGCTTTTCCTGATTCTGAATGAAGAATGCCAGTTCTTCCTGGAACATATTGCCCCCTCAACTTGGAGTTCCTCTCCTGGATCGGATGATTGAGCGGCTACATTGGATACTAGAAGCCCGCATAAGTCAACATCGGCGTTCGCAAGGGTTTTCCTCATTCAAAACGTCGCACTTGCAGTTCTATCCTCAAAAATGGAAACTGCAAGAGTACCAATGCTCCGCAGCTTCCGCCAGCGCCCCTTGCCATAGACCCTGTCTAGCCGCCTGCGCTGGCGAATCCCACGACCCACAGCGATTGGCTCGATCGACTCAATCGTCCCTATCAGCTCAAAGTCCATCGAATGAGGACGGGAGTTCCGTCAACCTCATTCTACCCCGATTGGCGGCCTAAGGATTAGTCCTCCGAGGCTGGAGGACCCTCTGAGGAAAGTCCGGAGTCCGAAGTCTCAGGTCCGGCAGTTCTGGTCATCGGACTTCGTCCTTTGGACATTGGCCGCAGTTTCATCGACGGCGGACTCGCTTTCGCCCGGGCCGCCACGATCTGAGTGCCGTCTGGCAGCCATGGCATACACGGAGGTGGGGTCCACTGGCGTGCGATCGTCGGGCAGGCCGAAGATGGCGCGGATGCGTCGCCGGATTTCGAGCGGGTCGGGCTGGGGCTCCGAGTCCGCACCCCCCTTGGCGCCCTTCTTTTTCAGTTGTGCGAGCGCGGCCTTGAGTTTCTGTTTCTCGTTTTCGGCACGCTTATCCAGGACCCCCAGCCGCTCCCGCTCCAATTGGAGCCGCCGCACGGCGATCAATTCCGTCGGCGTCATGCTTTGCAAAGCTTCCCAGAGTTTGGCGGCGGCGCCCGCGTCCAGCCCCTTCTCGCCGACCGCCTCCATGAATGCCAGATAAGAGATTTTCTGGTCTTGGATGCGCTGCTCCACGCGGTTCAGCCGGCGGCGCCTGTAGTTATTGATGTTTTTGGGCGAAACGGTCTCGCTGTATTTCGCCAGCACGCGCGCGGCGATCTCGGCCCCGGTGACATAACTTTTCAGCCAGTCGCAAACGTCTTTCTCGAGGCCGGGATGCTTGACGTTCAGTCGCTCGATCATGGTTGGCTGCATGCTCATCGGACCTCCCCCAGGGCCTGCGCGCGCCGGTCGAACTCGTCCACGCCCTGCGCGGTGATGCGCGCCCAATCAATCCGTTCCTCTTCGCCGAGCACCTTCTCGACTCCCAGCTCCACCCATCCCTTGTCGCCCAGGTACTTCAGGTGGAAATCCACCCCCTGGGCGCTCACCGGCCGCAGGCAATCATCAAGGAAAATCACAATCGACCGCGGGGTCACGGGTTGCAGGCCGCAGGCGTTCAGGTAGCGAAGAATTTCCGTCCGGTCGTCCTCGTATTGGCTCTTGGATTTGTGCCGCTTCGGCATAGAAACCTCCTTGCATCGCGGGCATTCCGAATGCTCTTATTATCAACATTATATACCTACAAAAGGAGCTTGTCAAGAGGGGGTGTGCATTTTGTGGCTACCGGTAGCCACAAAATGCATAGCCCTCTTTTCGCTAGATTTGTCCCCCGCAGCACTGCCGGAGCGAGCTAGCAGGGACGAGTCGGCGACTCGCCCCTGCTTCAACAGTCCCGAGTGGCGGCTGAGTTTCCGCCGGCAGGCGGATCTGCCAACTGGCGGACCGAGTTCCCGCAATCCGATCTAGTTTCAGACCAGCGGCCGGAGGAAATCCTAAGTTAGACAACACTCTATTGTCTGGGACTAAAATGTATGAGACAAGTAAGCACCATGGACAACCCCTTTCAGTTGGGCCATGAGCTGGGGGCCGATGAACCTGTCGACTGCGAGGAGGAAATCACTGAGGTCCCTGCGGCCATCCGGCAGGGCGGAACACAAATTTCAGGCCGGACCAAGTCTCGTACACGGCAGACCTGCGTGGGGCCGAAGCGCGTTCGATCCCCCCGGCCCCTCGAGCAACTCTGAGTTTTGAGGGTCCGGCCATCGTCCCAGAGAGTAGGAGGTTGGATTCTTGGTCTTGCATCTTGACGCGGTCGCCTACCACCGTAAAATGGGATCAGGACGCACGAGGCCAGCCCTTTTTCAATGCAGCGACGCCGATGGCAATCCGGCTGGCGAGTATGTGGTAAAATTTAGGGCTGGGATTGAAAGTGGAGTCACTGGCCTTATGTGCGAGCTGGTTGCTTCTCTCCTGGCGCAACAATTGGGGCTGTTGGCGCCCCAACCCGCGATAGTCGCACTCGATCCCACTATAGCTCAGCTGCTTCCACGGGGGGAACATGCTCTTGCCGCGACAATCCGACAAAGCGGTGGTACGAATTTTGCCACAAAGGTCATCGTGGGCGGCTATGGAACTTGGCCGGTGGATGCGCCAATCCCATTTTCGATTCGCCGCCAAGCAGCAGAGGTTTTCGCGTTTGACGCGCTAACGCAAAACGCCGACCGACGATTCAGCAATCCCAATCTTCTGTCGCTCGGAGATCAAATATTCGTTATCGATCACGACCAGGCTTTCTCATTTCTATACGCGTTGGACGCCCCTAGTCCTCCCTGGAACCTTGAATGGCTCGGGTTCCTGGAGCAACACGTTTTCTTTCGCGGACTGAAGGGCAAGCCCATTGACCTTGACCGATTCGCCCAGAACCTCGGGGCTTTGTCGGACACGAAGATCGCATCGATGGAAGCTGAAATTCCCGAGGAATGGAAAAATGAGAATCTACCCAGGGTGCTCTCCCATGTCAGGGAAGTGCGTGACCACGTCCAGGAGTTTATCGATCAGGTCGCAAGGAGGCTCGTATGAAGACACCCTACGCTTTTAGCGTCCTCCGGTACGTTCACGATCCCGTTACGTCCGAATTCGCCAATGTTGGCGTAGCATTGTACGCCCCTGAGGCTCGGTACCTGGGCGCGCTCTGCACTGCTCACTATACACGGCTCTCAAAAATGTTTTTCCGAATTGACGGCGAACATTTCCGCCAGATCTCGAAGTACATCGAGAATGAACTTCAGCGGCTAGGCAGGAGACTGCAGACCGAACTGCACTTTTCACAACCACCGCGCGCCATCGAAGAGATATTGAAACAGGTCCTACCCCACGACGACAGCAGTTTCCAGTTCTCCACGATGGGGGCAGGGTTTACTACCGATCCTGACTCAACCCTCAGAGAGCTTTACGATCGCTATGTGGAGAAGTACTCGGGGCGTGTTCAACACCCAAGCCGGGACGACGAGGAGGTGTGGACCGTATTCAAAAAGCCTCTCGAAGAAAAGCAAGTCACCGCCTGGCTGAGACCCAAGAGGATCACGGCCCCGGACTACGAGTACGAGTTCAAGCGAGCGAGAAAAAACGAAGTCTGGCACGCCTATGAGGCCATCTCGTTTGACCTCATGGAAGCTGGATCAATTCTCGAGAAAGCAAACAACTGGATGGGCCGCCTGACAAACTTGGCGGAAAGCGCGGAAGAGTTCAAGCCGCACCTGCTGCTCGGTGCGCCGAATGACCCAAAGCTGCAAACCGCCTTTACTAAAGCTCAGAATATCCTCTACAAAACTCGTTTTAAGCCCCAACTCGTCAGGGAAAGCGAAGCCGAAGAATTTGCTGAGTCCTTAAGTCAGGAGATCAAGCAGCACGGGAGATGACTCATCCGAAACTTGCCCGTAGCTGGACGTCCACCCCACAGGAGCGGGTGGCGCAGACTTTGTGCAGTTCAAGCTGTGCGGCTCTTCCCTCGATGAACGTCCGCTCGTTGGCTAGCATGGGGACTCGATGCTGTTGTGCGAATCTTGTTTTTGCTGAGCGTCACGCCTGTTGGTCGGGGCTCGCCCGCGAAGAGCAAACGCCGCAGAGTTTCTGAGAAGCGAAACTCTGCGCTACTACCTGCTTATAGACAGATTTGCCTGAAGTGTAGCTCTTGACAGATTTGGAAAATTCCACAACACAGGCAAATAGCGGACACCAATTTGCTGAAAACTTGGGGGTTAGCGCAGACTTCCTTTCCGAGGTGCGCGCGTCTTGGGCCACCTGACCGTCGCCGGGCGCAGCGAGCACTCGAAAGGCGGCGGGCTGATGCTACGCGCGGTCCTTCAGGCGGAAGACGAATTTCAGGCCGGACCAGGTCTCGTCCACGGCGCAAACCTTAACGTCCACCAGCCCCTGCTTCAAACCCACCTCGCGGACGATGTTCTCGTTCAAATCCGTTTCGACCTTGGAGGAGCCTTTGGGCCAGGAAATCCAGAGTGAGCCGTTTGGGGCGAGCGACGATTTCAGGGCGGGATACTGTTCTTCCAAGTCGCGCCGGGCGCGGCAGAAGAATTGGATGAAATCGAGATCGGGGCGAAGGCGTTGATTCGCCTTCACCGTTCCCGGCAGCCGGCCCAGAGTTTTGGGGTAATCCCTTGGAGCCTCGAGGACGGCGATACTGAACCCGTCCTTGATCCCCAGCTTTTCGATCAGCGTTTTCTTGGAATAGCCAGCGGGCATGCGTAGCTCTCAGTTTTCAGTCATCAGTTGTCAGTCATAAGGCGTTGGGACGGATTCGGCCCTCGACTCGAGTTCAGAAGATGGAAATTGGAAACTGGAAATTGGAGACTCGAAATTGGAAATTCGAAAATCGGGAACTCGGGAATTAAGAACTCGTCCTCTGGATTCCCGCTTTCGCGGGAATGACCAGGGGATCGTCAATCGGCAATCGGCAATCGGAAATCGGCAATCACTACGGCCACTCGCCACTAGCCACTAAGCACTAAGCACTAAGCACTGTTCTTCCTATCCCGCCGAGGCGCGCTTGGTGCCGGCGACTTGCGCCTCGAGTTCCGCCATATCGAGCACGATCACCCGGCGCCGCTCCAGGCGGATAATCCCGCGGTCCACAAAGCGCCGCAGGTTGCGCGAGACCAAGTCGCGCACCGTGCCGATTTCCGCGCCGATTTCCTGGTTAGTCTCCTCGAGTGGGAACTCGATGCCGCGCTTCGTCCGGACTCCCAGCTTAAGCGCGCGGTCGCGCAGGAAGCGCGCCAGGCGGTGGCTGACTTCCTTGAGTGAAAGCTCCTCGACCAGGCTGGTCATGTAGCGGAAACGCCAGGCCAGGGTGCGGATGACCGCGAACGACACCTCGGAATTCCGGCGGCATAAGTCCAGGAACTCGCGTTTGGGAAGGAAGAGCAGGGTGGAATCTTCCACGGCCACGGCGGAAGTGGGGAAGGTGCCGCCGTCGAAGATGGCCAGTTCGCCGACCGTCGAGCCCGCGCGCTCGATCACCAGGATTTGCTCGCGGCCGTTTTCGGCCATCTTGAAGAGCTTGACGGCCCCGGACTGGACCACGAACAGGCCGTCGCAGGGCTCGCCTTCGCCCACCAGCATCTCATCCTTGCGGAGGCGCCGCACCACACAGTGGCTGGCGAGCGCGGGAAGTTCCTCCGCCGGCAGGACGGCGAAGAAAGGAACGCGGCGAAGGGTTTCAACCGCATCGAGTGCCGCGATGGCTACCGTCCTCAGCTTCGCCTCCTGGGCGTCCCTGCTCGGCCGCGTCGCCCCGAGCGGTCATTCCCGCCTCCTGGTCATTCCCGCGAAAGCGGGAATCCAGCGGGAATCCAAGCTTTTTTCATGCCCGGCAATGGGCCCAAGGCCTCCGTCGTATACGCTCACGGCGGACCCTGCCGCGCCCCTCAACCAGCTTACCAGAGCCCCGGCGGCTCCGCACGACTTAAGTCATCGCAAGCCGGAACGCCTCGCCGTAAGGTTACGACAGGGAGGGCTGGGGAGCGAGCCAAGAAGCAGAACGGCCCTCGGGAGGGATCCTGAATGGCATACATCATTGCTGAGCCCTGCATCAATACGAAAGACACGGCGTGCGTGGACGTCTGCCCGGTGGATTGCATCCACCCGCGCAAGGACGAGGCCAACTATGCGGACGTGCCGATGCTCTATATCGACCCCGTCGAGTGTATCGACTGCGGCGCCTGCGTGCCGGTCTGCCCCGTCTCCGCCATCTTCCCCTTGGATGACCTGCCGGAGAAGTGGCAGAGCTTCACGGAGACCAACGCGCAATATTATAAGAAGTAGTTGGTTGACCCCTCGAACCCTGACCAGTAGAATTTAGGAGTGTGCCCGCACTTAGGGCGGGGCGCGGTAGCGGCGCTCTCTGAGCGTCCGTCAGTTGACGGGTCGGAAACTGCCGCTACAGCACGAGGGGAAACCTATTGGAGAAGGCAAAACTAAGTTGCCTCTTGGGTGCCGTGCTCTTGATTGCCGGGTGCGCGAGCACCGGGAAGCGCCCCCAGGCTCAGGTTCCTGCCGCTCCTGCCCTCGACCCGCTGCCCCCCAAAGCCCAGGACAATCCGCTGCGTCCCCAGCCTGCTCCCGCCGCGGCCCCGACCCAGGACGCCTCCGATGTTCTGCTGGGTCAAGTCGAGGCTCGCTACCAGGCCGGAATGCAAGACTACCGCCAGGGGAATCTGGAGAAAGCCCGAGAGGACTTTGACCAGGCGGTGGCTCTGCTTCTCGAGTCTGATCTTGACGTCCAGGGCGACGACCGGCTGAGTGGGGAATTCGATAAGCTGGTGGAAGATATCTCCGCGGCCGAGGTGGCAGCGCAGGAACGTGGAGACTTGCTGAGCCCGCGCAACTTCGTGCCGGCCCCCATCGAGTCATTTTCCGGGCTGACCTTTCCGGTGGATCCCAAAGTCAAGCAGCAAGCGCAAGAGGAGTTGAAGTCCGTCCGCTCCGATATTCCGCTGGTTTCCAATGAGATTGTGGCGGGAGTCCTCACCTATTTGCAGAACCATGGGCGTGGGTATGTCGGCACGGTCCTGAAGCGCATCGGGGTCTATAAGCCCATGATCTCCGCGACGCTCGCCAAGGAGGGCGTGCCCCAGGACCTCATCTACCTCGCAGCCGGCGAGAGCGCCTTCAATCCCTTCGCCATTTCCAAGGCGCGCTGCGTCGGCATCTGGCAATTCGCGCTGGCCACCGGAGGACTCTACGGCCTGAAGAAAGATCGCTGGGTGGATGAGCGCTCCGATCCCGTCAAGTCGACGCAAGCGGCGGCCCGCCACCTGAAAGACCTCTACCAGATGTTTGGCGACTGGTTCCTGGCTATGGCCGCCTATGATAGCGGCCCCGTCACCGTGCAGAAAGCGATCGAGAAGACGGGTTACGCCGACTTCTGGAAATTGCGCGAATTGCATGCGCTGCCGACTGAGACCGAGAACTACGTGCCCGTGTTTCTGGCTATCGAAATGATCGGCAAGCAGCCGAGCGCCTATGGATTCGACGTTCAGCCCGATCCCCCGGAAGCGGCTGAACAGGTCGCGATGAGCACGCCGACGGACCTCCGCCTGGTCGCACAAGTGATTGATCGGCCCGTGGAAGATTTGATCAAGCTCAATCCTAGCCTACTTCGTTGGACTACGCCGGCGAACGATCCCAACTTCGTCTTGAACTTGCCGGTGGGCATGAAGGATGTTTTCGAGCGGAACATCGCCTCCATCCCGCCCGACAAGCGTATCTGGTGGCGAGCCTATAAAGTGGAGGGCGGTGAAACCCTGGCCAGCGTTGCGAAAAAGTTCCGCATCGCGCCGGCTGTCTTAGCCCAGGCAAACCAGGTTTCCCGAGACACACCCCTTGAAATGGGCAGCCACCTCGTACTTCCGATGGCGCCGGGCAATGAATCGTCTTTGGTCCGCGTGCGTGAGCGAGGGCCCCGACGCCTCATCCATTACCGCGTCCGGCCGGGCGACACCTTGGAACTTATTGCAGACCGCTATGATTTGACTCCGTACCAAATTCGCCGTTGGAACAGCATGAAGTCTTCCTCTCTGGAGGCAGGTAAGTCCTTGCGCCTCTATGTAGTAGGGGGAAGCAGCGGAGGAGCCGGGCGCAACCGTTCAAAGCGGCGCTCGGGGACTGCTGCCCCCCAGCCTGCGAAGAAAACACCTCAGCCAGCGAAACTCTCCTCGGCTAACAATAAGCCCAAACCTTCTCCCCGCCCGACTCCCTCCACAAAGTAAGAGGCCGCACATTAGATCCTTAGACCCATCAGGAGGGCATTTCGGAAGTCCCTAGACAAAAATCCGTCAGGGGTCTTGACAGGACAAATTCTGTGGTATACATCTGCCCCTCTGAGTAGTTTGCGCTGCCAGGATTTTCGGCCCGCACAGGAGGTTCAGCTTCGTGCGTGGCGATCACAAAATCTGGGAGGAGGGATTCATGGAGATCGACAAAGAGAACGATTCGGGCGAAGAGCTGGAGGATTTCGGGGAAGAACTCTCCTCCGACTATAAGGAAGAGGAAGAGGCGGCTGGGGAAGAGGGGGAAGAGCTCGAGGAAGAAGTTTCTTATGAGTCAGTGGAAGTGACTACCCCGGTGAAGGCCCCAGCGGCTGTAGCAGCCAGTCCCGTTCCGGCGGTCAAGCCTAAGCCAGTCCCGCCGGCGCCCAAGGCGGCTAAAAAAGCGAAACCCCCGGCGCCCAAGGCGGCTAAGAAAGCGAAGCCCAAGGCCAAGAAGCCCGCGGCGAAAAAACCCGCCCCGAAGAAAGCGAAGCCGCGGACCAAGAAAGCGCCCAAGGCCCGGCGGCCCGCTGCGCGGAGCCGGCGCCGCCGCTAGATGAGTTATCCGGCCTGCGTGCAGCAGGCCCCGCATCCGTCGGCTGCCCTCCGCACTCAGGGCTCAAGGATTGCGAGCGCGGGCAGCACTGGAGACGCGAGGCTCCGCGTGTCCTCCCGCGTCTCCTCGAGCCGCCGGTTCGGCAGCAAGGCCAAGACATCTCGACTGTCGCCTGCCTGCGGGCTGCCCGGCTGCAGGCAGGGTAAGCAGGGCCCCGGTCTTCCTCGCCCGAGACGATGCCAGACTTTCTCCAGCCCGGAGGTGCGGGCGGGACCGCACACCCCCGGCATGAGGTCGAAACAACAAGCCTTCCCGTCAGCCGCTGGGCGGGAGGGATTAAAGTGTGCGCGGTGGAGTTTGTCCGGCGGATGAGGGGTGCGTCCCAGCCCTGCCTTCTCCGCTGCGACGATGGCGCGAACTACGTCGTCAAGTTCCAGAACAATCCCCAACACGTGCGGGTTCTCGCCAATGAGATGTTGGGCTCCCGTCTGGCGTCGCTCCTTGATCTGCCCGTACCCGACCCGGCCTTTGTAGAGGTACCCTCGGAACTCATCAGGGGAAACCCTCCTTTGAAAATCGAAATGGGACCACGCGAAGAACTCTGTGCGGCCGGCTGGCACTTCGGGTCGCGCTTTCCTGGCACCCCAAGCAAAATCCTGGTGCTGGATTTCCTCCCGGACCGTCTGCTGCGAAAGGTGCACAACCTGAAGGCCCTGTTTTTGGGGGCGCTGGTCTTCGACAAATGGACCTGCAATTGCGACGGCCGCCAGGTGATTTTTTGGCGCAGCGCCGATGACGAGGGCACGGCCTATTCCGGATTCCTCATCGATCAAGGCTTTTGCTTCAACGACGGCGAGTGGAGCTTTCCTGACAGCCCGCTTCGCGGCATCTATCCTCGCCGATTGGTTTATGAGAGTGTTCGCGGGCTGCAGTCCTTTGAGCCGTACCTTTCCAGGGTTGAGAAGCTGGAGCCGGCACAACTGGAAGAGTGTGTGCGCGGCATCCCCGCCGACTGGTGCGGCGAGGACCCCGCACAACTCGCGCGCCTGGCGGAAAAACTCTACGAGCGCCGCCGTAAGCTGCGCCAGGCCCTCGTGGACGCGAAGAACAGCTCCCTGCAGCCGTTTCCGAACTGGACGTAATCATGACAAGACAAAAGTCGGGGTGAGCCTGCCCAATGCCGGAAGAAAACAAATTGCGTGCGTGCTCTTACTTCCTGGTGCGGTACGTGCCGGATGTCCTGCGCGAGGAGTTCCTTAACATCGGCGTTTTTGTGCACAGCCCCGCGGAGAATTTTCTGGACTGCCTGTTTACCGACGACATCCGCCGCATCAAGCGCTTCCACCCCCAGGCCGACACCGAATTCCTGCGCGAGCTGCAAACCTACTTCGAAGATGAGATCAAGGAGCACGAGGGCAACCTGGAGGGCTACGTTCGGGAGATGCAGGAGTCCTTCTCCAACCTCATTCAGGTCACCTCGCCGCGCGCCTGCCTGGTGGCGGAGCCCCAGGCGGAAATACAGGAGTTGTTCGCGCGCTACGTCGATGAAAGGCGGGCTGGCCCGCCGGCGCAAGATACCCGCATGCGCATCAAGCAGCGCCTTACGGACGCCTTCCGGCGGCACGGCATCCTGGAACATCCGAATTTGGAAAAGCGCGTTCCGGCTGAACAATGGACCCACAAGGGCGATGCGTTCATCTTCGATTTTGGCTACCGGCCGACGCAGGTCGCAGGAAAACCCAACGGCCACGTGAAGCTGATTCACTCCTACTCCCTTCGACGGGACAAGGAACTGCTGAAGGGGCTGGAATGGACCTTCGAAAGGATCCTTCAAAAGGAGCTTGCCGACCTGACGGTTGCACACGAAGACCTGCCAAGACCCCTCGACGACGTTGTCCTGTCCTCACAGAGCATTCTCCGCCATGAGCGGATTCACTTGGTCCCCGTATCGCGTTTCGACGCTTACGCCCAGTCCGTCGGCGCCGAGTTGATGACGTAGCGGCGGGTTTATCCCGCCAGGCAGCATGGCGGCGTGAAGCCGCCTCTACTTCTTGGTCCCCG
>Ga0209777_10001296_pt1 | contig 36933 bp, 46 predicted proteins | sample FrelakmetHBP12HB_FD_187147 | JGI IMG/M metagenome (GOLD analysis project Ga0209777, IMG submission 187147) | Freshwater lake sediment microbial communities from the University of Notre Dame, USA, for methane emissions studies -HBP12 HB (SPAdes)... | ecosystem: Environmental > Aquatic >...
TACCTGCAGGGCACGCTGAGGATGCTCAAGACCAAGACCGCGCCGGTGATAAAGGACTACACAGAAATAGCGGAGCACCTTGACCCCTTCCTCCTGACGAAGGACCCGGAGATGCTCAACATGGGCGAAGTGGCAGACTCGCTCATGGGCGAAAGGCGCGACTTCCCGTTCTCGAGCTTCATAATCCCGAGATTCCAGGGCACGCCGCACAAGGCGTTGTTCCTTTCCAAATCAGATTACGTGAAGAACGTCCTTGACATGTACGGCCAGGAAAACGCGGTGATGAGCTTCACCGTGAACGCGCCTTCGGTCTCAAAGCGGTGGGAGAAGGTCGCGCCCTCTCCGGACAGGCGACTGAGGGCCGCGCGAGAGCTGGCCAAGCGCGATTACGAAGTGCGCCTCCGCGTAGATCCCATCGTCCCGATAGACGGCTGGAAAGGGGAATACAAGCAGCTCGTCAGGGACATAGCCGACGTAGGAGTCGAACGTATTACGTTGGGCACGCTGCGCGGCCTGAAAAGCACGATAGCGCACGCGCGGGACAAGAGCTGGACCGCGTTCTTTGAGAACGGCGACAATTCCGGCTGGGGAAAGAAGATGTCTGTGGAGCTCCGTTACGAGACCTACGAATACCTGCTGAAAGAGCTGGAAAGCGCCGGCATAGAAAATGTCGGTGTCTGCAAGGAGACCATAGGAATGTGGAAAGAATTGGGGCTGGACTACAAGAAGATAAAGTGCAACTGCACGCTCTGATCATTTTTTCTTGCGCGCGTTCTCGGCGGTCCTGCTGATTATCTGGATAAATTTCTCCCTGACAAGGCTTTCATACAGCGTGCAGTCCACCACAAAGGATTTCTTGCCGGAATGCAATTTATAATATTCCGTGATCGCCTCGGCCTTTTCCAGCTCGCTCACATCGCTTTTTCTGCGCATGTTGTCCAGCAGCTTGAAATCGCAGCCGAACACTTGCGCGCATAGCTGCTCCATGTGCTCGAGATAGTAGCCGTGCTTTCTGATTTCATTGTCAATCAGAGCCAGCGTTTCGTGGCCGTCGATGCATACGGAATCCAAGTAGGCGCCTTTGGGAGGGGTGCCGAAGACGTATTTCTGGAAGAACTCGTCGAGCGCACCAAGCGTGCCCATCATCACGGCGGGATCATCCTTAATATCGTCACAAAACATGAGAACGGCAAGCAGCCCGTCGTAGAACTCCGCCCTGGTCTCCTCTCTCCGCAGTTTCGTGGTAAGCATCTTTCTTATGTCATCTGCTTGGGTCTTGCTGCAGCTCCCCAATACGCGACGGTTTTTCATAAGTCCCACCAGGCGCTTTTGCATCGTTTCCTTCAGCATAGGGAGATAATGCTCCTTGGCGATGTCCATCAGGAACCTTTCCTTGGTGAATCCCGCCGGTCTTATGGAATCCGCTATCGTTTTTCCGTCCGGCACGGGCTCCGGAAGGGCTGGCATCTTGCAGGAGACGATGTAGTTGAAAAGTTCCCTAAGGGCGGGAGAGTTCCTGCTCTTTTTCTTGCGGCAGTATTCGAAAACATCATCGCCTATGCAGCTGCAGAGCTCCAGCAGTTGCACAGTATTGTCATTGACGTTAAGGTCATATGAACGGTGACCGCCTTCCGGAACGTGCGTTCCCGTGTAGCCGTCAATCACGTCCAGCGCTCCGTCCAGTTCGTTCAGGAACTTATCGTAGTCTTTAGCGTCTTCCGCCAAGACGTAGCCTGCCAAGGCTGCCATGCCCTCAAGCCCGCCCGACTTGCGGTTTTTCTTGCAGTACGATTTAATCCGTCCGAACGCCTCTTCCGCCCCTTCGGGCACGCTGCTTTCCTCGACCTTGGCCTCGTCGTCCATCTTCTTCCTTAATTCCGCGAACCTGCTTTCATATCCCATTGCTCTCGCTTCCTTTCAGTTTCTTCAGCACGGCATTGGTGCCGTAGTAGGCGCCCATCACCTTGGGGTTGCTTTCGTACATGCTCTTCAGTATGGCCATGGTGTCCTTGACGCGTTCCATCCATTTCTCGCCGTTCTGCCTTGCCTCCTCCTTCCTGCGGTGCGCCACCTGCTTTTCGCACTTGTCAGGGTCGTTCATGAGCTCCCATAGCGTGATGTATTTCTGGATTTTCACGACGTCCTTTTCCTTAAGCGCGCCCTCGAGCTTGTCGGCCAGGACATCGCCCAGAGGCAGCGTGAACCTTCCCACGGGAAAGTTCTTTCCGCGCACTTCGTCGCGGCAGTACGCCTTGGCCACTTTCAGGAAATCCGCCTTTTTGACGGGGACCGCGCTCTCGTTCAGCTCGTCGAACCGCAGCCCTATCGCTTCCAGCGCCTTTTTCCTGAATTCGGACTTGGTGCCCATGGATTCCCTGCTTTGCACCAGACCCGACAAGTAGGCCGTGCAGATATCGTAGAAGCGCTTCCTTATGTCCTTGTCGCCAACGCCTTCCGTTTCCACGGTCAGCTGCGACCACTGGAGCGCCCTGTAGGCAGTGTTGGCCCTGTCAATCTTCCTTTTGCGCAGGTTCTCCACTATCTTCCTTTTTATCTTGGAAACGTTCTTCTTCACGTTCTCGGGCGTGATGCTGTATTCGTCCTGATGAAAGAACCTGATGTCAGTGGATGAGGCCTTGTCCAGCTCCGCGTACAGCGCCCTGTTAAGCGCGGCGTAAAGCTCCATTTCGGGCGTCCTTTTCCCGGTCTTCTTGTAATCGGACAGTATTGCGTCCTGGTGCTTCCTGAGCAGGTCGTCCAGCTTGCTGACCGCATTGACGCCTATCTTCACCGTCCTGGGCCTGACGCTGATGAGCTTTTCCGTGTCTATCTCCTTTTCTTCGCTGAAACGGACGGGCGTGATGTACACCTCGCCGTTGTCATCATAAAGCAGCGGGGCGCCGCGAAGCACGAGCACAGCCTCTTCGGCCCTTTTGAAGGCCGCGCACAGCAGCTCCATTCCGCCCTCCTCGGCGGCCCTGCCCGCGTTCTCTTCAAGGAAACGGAGCAGGCAATCGCGGTACAGTTCGCTGCCGTCCTCCACGTCAGCTTCGTACAGCTTCATCATCTCCGCAGCGTCTTCCTTCGCCTTTACGCATTTGGTGTCGGGAAGGAAGCCGTAGCGTTCCCTCAGCAAAACGTACGTTTCGGCGGCCTTTCCGGCCCTTTCAATGAAGCCGTCCACGGCGCGCCAGTCATAGTGCATTGCGTCGTTGCCGCCCCTGAGCTCCGATACCTCATGGATGTAGAGCTGCGCCTCGGGATCGCCCTCGTATTTCCTCAGCTCGTTGGTGGCGTCCCAGGTTATCGCGGCTATGTCGCCCGAAGAACTGGACCTGCTTGCCGGCTGCGGCTTGGGCTTTTTCAGCTCCTCCTTCAGCTCTTTCGCGTATTCCCTTATTTTTCCCGTCATGAAGCGCACCAATTGAGCATATTTACTACCATATAATAATGGTAGAAAAGCTTTAATACCTTCCCGCAAGGTGGGAAAGGTTTATATACTACCTTATAGTGAATATAATATAGATTCTTATGGCTGACAACGGAAAGAACGGAAAAGCAGGCGGCTATTTGGAAGCTGCGGACGAGGCGGCTGATAAGCTCATAGCGCTTTCCAAGTTCAAGTACAGCAACGAGGACGGCAAGCTCAAGCCCATGTGCAGGCCCTCGGAAAAGCTTTCAGAGGACGAGCTTGAGACGGCAGTCGCGCTTTACCAGAACTTCGAGATGGCCGCGCAGCACCTCCCGTCGGGCCTGATCGCGACGTTCGATGCGGAACGCAAGAAGAAGTATTCGGCGGCCCGCTCGGTCGGGAAGAAGTATTCCACTTTCTGGAGCGAAATAGAGAGGATAGAGGAGCCCGAGCTCATTGAGGAGGACGCCCCCGAAGAGGAGGTGAAAGCACCCGATTACGAGGACACTGAGGCTGCGCAAAACGAAATATTTTATGTCGCATCCAAGGAACCGAACGAGTTGTCCAACAAGAACGATGAAAAGGAAATGAACGGCATAGTTTCAGGGATGAAACAGCCCGTGCAGCCTGCATCAGAGCCCATGCCCGCAGAAGCCGCCGAAAGGGAACTTACTATAATGGAATACGTCGCCGAGGCGCGCGCCTACCTGAAGGACGTCGAGGCGAGCACGAACGAGAGCCTAAAGAATTGCGTGGAGCACGTCAAGGCGATGCGCGACAGCCTTGCGGAAATAAAGGACGAAATGTACATTAATTATTACGAGATACAGGAGCTGCAGGGCCGCAAAAACGAGGACGAGGTGGCGGCGGACAAGCGCGAGATAGAAAGCACCAACAGGATGCTTGACGGCACAAACGAACGGTGCGACATACTTCTAAAATACGCCAAGGAACAGACGCAGTGATAATAATGCCTTTTGACGAGCAGGAAACTGAAGACCTCAAGTATCTGCTCGGCAGGTTCAAGAACGAGGCCAAAAAGTCCGGAAAATCGTACAGGCAGATGGTGGACGAGTTCTTCGCATATCATCAGGAAGGAGTGCCGGCCGAACAGCCGAAAGAGCAACCGCAGGAGCCTCAAAAGGAGGAAAAGCCGTTAGAAGCGCCTTTCGAACTCGGGGATGCGGGCTATTCGCTGCTTCCGAAGGATGTAGCCGAATACGCAAAGAAAGTCATGCTCAACAAATCGCAGGTCTTCATACACACGAGATGCGGAAACGCAGACCACAGGGTACATATGTGGGGTAAGAACAGATTCAAGCGTTTCATGGGCCATCCCGCCGAATTCGAATATCTCTCGAATCCTTATGAAATATTCTCTAGCAAAGGTACAAAAGGCGGCTGGAGCGATTCAGTTTCAAAATTTCCGGAACCGTTCAACAATTACGACCTAGCTGAACGTATATGGTCGTCCATAAAGAGCGGAAAGAACACTCTGATATTTAACGGGGTCGATACGAATCAAGAAATCTATAGCCAAGAAAATGAAAAATTGCTTCCCATGATGATGACCTACAATGTAAAAACAACGGATCCCAGTGGGAGGTCGACTGTACCGTCCATAATGTTGACACTTGAAAAGGAGGATTTCAACTTCCTTTCAACCTATCTTAGAGGCAACCCGCAGCATGCGACGCCGATATTCTACGGTGTACCGATAGAAATCGTTAAAGAAAACAACCCTGAAATCTTAAAGGACGAAAAAACCCTGATAAAGTGCGTTGAGGAACGATGTGCGTTTGATAAAGCGACCGAACATCTAGGACCTTCAATAGCTGCCATCTATTACTATTGCAAGTTCTTACCGGAAAAGGTCTACGGTAGGTTCGGTGATGCCTCTCCTTCCACAGAAAGGGGCAGAATAGACACCAATCCGGTGGAAATAATCGACCTTGTTTCCAAAGAGTGAACATTTAAATCCTCTCGGCAATCTTTCTTTACGTGACGGATAATAGGCACCGGTAGTCTAGTGGTAGGATACAAGCTTGCCAAGCTTGCGACTCGGGTTCAAATGGGCGAAAAGAAAAATTGCCCTGAACGTCCCGGCCGGTGCACCAACCACCTTTCTTTTTCACAAAAAGCGGTTGCAGTGAACCTTCGGTTCACGCACAGTGAAACAGAAGTTTCACCGTGACCGAAAGAAAAACTTCTGTTAAGTTGGTGCAACGACCAGCAAACCGCAGTTTGCGTTGGCCGGTGCACCATACCATTTTTATATATCCCTGCCAAATTTCCTACGTGATTGACGTCCTTTTCATCACATTGTTCGCCGTGCTGGTCTCGACCTTCGCGATGATGTCGGGAGGGGAGGGAGCCATACTTTTCATACCGTTCTTCCTCTGGCTGGGCGTCAGCCCGGTCTCGGCGGTCGCCACGTCTTTCGTCACGCAGCTTGTCGGGAAAGGTTCGGGGACGGTCCGCTACGCGCTCTTATCAAGAGACGGCAAGACGTCGATACAGTGGGATGCGGCACTGCGACTGGTGGCATACGGCGCTCCGTTTGTTATAGCGGGCTCCCTGATGGCGTATTACATCAATCCGTCCCTGCTCAAGGGACTCATCGGTATCATCATGCTGGCGATAGCGCTCCTTATGGCGTACTCATGTTTTCAGACGCAAAGGCCGCGGGAAAGGGTAGAAATGAAAGAGATCAACAATAATTTGTATTATCCCGCAATGGCCGGATTGCTGACGGGACTGACCGCGATAGGCTCCGGCACCATAAACATGTTCCTTCTGGAATGGAAGCTGAAGCTCGGCGCCTACCGTTCGGCCGCCACCGTGGTAGCGGTGCTTGCATTTACGGCGCTGATCGGCGCAGCCTTCCATATCTTTGAAGGGGGCGTCAGGTGGGACATCGCACCGTTCACGATGGCAGGCGTCCTGATAGGCGGGCAGATAGGGCCGTGCATAGCCTGCTACCTGAAGGAAAGGGGCCTTGAATGCAACATCAAGAAGGCCTTCGTCGCAATTACGCTGCTGGCCGGCCTCACGATGATATGGATTTCGGGCATCTTGGCAGTGCCATAACGGTAATTTTTAAGCCGCGCCGCCCAATTCTCCGCATGGTAATGAAAGTCATAAGGCGGGCCGAATACGGGCTCGCGGCTTGGCTGTTCGTTTTTGCGCTGGCGACGGCACTGACAGCCGTGACCGGCGGCTACGGATGGATGACGTTGCTTGCCGCACCAGTCGCCTTTTACTGGCTGGCCGTCCACTGCATGCGGAAGAAGGCGCCGCACTTCGGCAGCGAGGGCCTGAAGGCGGGCGCCATCTGGCTGCTCATTGCCGCTTTCCTGGATTTTGCCGTGATGCCGCTCTTTCAGGCGCCGTACAGCGCGTTCCTTGCCGCAAGCTACAACTATGCGATTTACCTTGAGCTACTTGTCGTCCCGTGGTTCGCGGACAAGACGATGACCGGCTCACGAAAGATATAGAGGACGGTCTAGTGGACGGCAGTCCACGAAGCGGGTTCGAGAAAAATCTAAAATGATTTGGTGCGGGGGGCAGGATTTCCAGTGAACTGCTGTTCACAGTCAAACGAACAGCGATTCGTTTCGAACCTGCGAAGGGACTAACCCAATAGGTCCTAAGCCTATCGCCGTAGACCAGTCTTTGCCCACCTCGCCTTACGCGCATATTTCATTTTCGCTTCAGGAGAGGTGTTTGGCGACCCCCGCATCGCGGAGCACTCTATTAGAAATTCTGCCGAAGAGTTCTTATATATCTGCCGAACCGGCGATGAACAGGCTCACGCGCATGCCTTTCCGCTTCATCGCTATGAGGCCGTGGTCCTTCATCTTGCTTATGTAGTAGGTCACGGACGCCTGCGATACGTTCGCCGCTCTGGCCAGCTCCGTGGCGCTGATTCCTGGCGCGTTTGCTATTTCCGTCGCCATGCCGCACTCCATGTCCGAATATTCTTTTTCGTTGAAATCGTCCGGCAACGAGCCGATGTAAAAGTACCTTTTCATGCCCTTTTTTGTGGACTTGATGATGCCTTTCTTTTCCAGCACCCTGAGATGGTAGGAGACCGTGCCGTTGTTGAGCTTAAGGTCGCGCTTTATCTGGTTGTAATGGATGCAACCCTTTGCGACAAGATAGCCGTGTATCTTGCCGCGCATGTATCCGGTGAGCAGCTCCTCACCTTCCTGGTCCGATACGCGCCTGCGTGTCCTTCCCATGCCGGTTATTCCGCGGAAAAACCTTAAAAACACTTAGAATTCTGCGGATTCGGAAAGCACGAGTTCCTGATGGCTGGGAAAATAGTTCTTGCCTTTGCCGCCGCTTTCTTCCGTTTCCTCGAAGCCCCTTTCTTCCCTGGCCATGAGCGCGCGGGCGTCGCCGCTTATGCGGTAATAGAGCTTGTTTCCCCTGTGTTCGGAAACGATGAGCCTGTCCTTTTCTAGAAGGTGCAGGGCGTACATGATGGTTCCGTTGTCGATGCCGAGCGTCTTTGCTATTTCGCTGTAATAGGCGGTGCCGGCCTTTTCTATGAAGTCAAATGCCATCCTGCATTTGCCCCTTTCCAGCACTTCGAGCCCGGTCTTTGTGGCATACTTTTTCATAAGAACCGCACCGACAATTGCAAAGAACTCAGACGTATCGTCCGCCGTACGCGGGTCTGCAGTTCATCGTGTAGACGCCCTTCATCATGGTCAGCGCGTCTTCGGTCATTATTTCTTCCATTTCATCAATCATATCATCACTATAACAAATAATTCCTGAGCGCGACATCAATCTCCTTCTTCGCTTCCCTTTTCGCCTCGGCTCTGCTGTAGGCCTTTTCCGAGGCCTTCGCGCGGCTTTCCACATATCCGATGTTTTTGCATGTGGACGTTTCCTGGAACCCCTCATCGAAACCGGTCCGCATCAGCCTTTTGTCGGTCTGCGCGGCACGCTCGGGCTGCTTGGCGAAGCTCTCGTATTTCCACTTGGGCGGCTTGGAGCTCCTGCTGCCGTAACGGACGCTGTGCTTGGTCTGCCAAGCGGTAATCTCCATGTCCAGGTCCTTGAGGGTTATCGCGTTGCCCTCCAGGACTTCCATCATTATTTCATCCATGTTCATCATCTTTTAACTCGACCATTCGAGTTAACTATTTAGGTATTGCCGTCGTATTTAAAGCTTGCGGGGCGGCAGACTTTATTAACCGCCGCGCAGAAAATCAGGCAGGCGTTTCAATGAAACACAAGCACCTTCAGCGGAGCATAACACTGTTCGAGGCCGTCGCCTACACGCTGTGCGTGATAATAGGTGCGGGAATTTACGTCCTGATAGGCGCTGCTTCCGGAGTGGCGGGCAACGGAGTCTGGCTGTCATTCCTTTTTGCCGCCCTCATAGCCGCCTGCACGGGGCTCAGCTACGCCGAACTGGCATCCAAGATGCCGCACGATGCCGGCGAGTACGAATACGTCGAGCGCGCGTTCGGCAACAAGAAGCTCGCGTTCGGCGTGGGCTGGCTCAAGCTGGTAAGTTCCATAATAGCCGCCGCCGCAGTTTCGCTCGGCTTCGGAGGCTACTTTTCCGCGCTGTTCGGCGTGCCGCACGTATGGGGCGCGCTCCTGCTGATAGGATTTGCCATAATAGTAAACTGCCTCGGCGCGCAGGATACGATGAAGGCGGGCATGCTGATGGTGTTCGTGACCATCGCGGGACTCCTGCTGATAATATTCAGCGGCTGGAGCCACGTCGGCTCCGTCAATTACCTTGACCTGACGTTCGGCTGGAACGGCGTCTTTTCGGCCGCCGCGCTCATCTTCTTCGCGTTCCTGGGTTTCGAGGAGATAGCCAACATGGGCGAAGAGGCCGAAAATCCCAGAAGCATGCTCCCCAAGGCGCTGATAATCTCCATAGCGATTGCCACCGTACTTTATACCGCCGTCTCGCTCGTGGCCATAAGCGTCGTGCCCTGGCAGACGCTCGCGACTTCGGTTTCGCCGCTCAGCCTTGTGGCGAACACGACATTGGGACCGTGGGGCTCCACGCTGCTTGCGGTCATAGCGCTGTTCGCGACGGCCAGCACCGCGTTCGCCCTGCTGTTCGCCTTTTCACGGATGGTCTACGGCATGGCGGAGGAGGGCTCGATGCCCGCATTCTTCCTCAAGCTCTCGAAGAACTACAGCCCCTATGCGGCAATAATCGGGACGGGCCTCGCCACGATGGCGATAATAATGCTGGGCGACATAAAGTTCGTCGCGTCCATAACGGATTTCGGAGCGCTCTTCGTCTTCATGATACTCAATGTTGCGCTCATAGTCATGCGCTACAAGCCCGACCACCTGCACGGCAAGTTCAGGGCACCGCTGAACATTGGCCGTTTCCCCTTGCCTTCGGCCTTCGGCGCGCTGTTCTGCCTTTACATGCTCACGCGGCTCGACGTTTGGGCGATGTTCCTCAGCCTGAGCCTGCTGTTCCTTGGCGTGCTGGCGTTCAATATTTTTGTGGACAGGGGACGGCCGTGGAAGACAACGCGATGAAGGGTTTTCGTCAATAGGCGTATGCGCCGCATCACCTTTTTATAGCGTTCGGCGTTCCTTTCATGCATTATGAAAGCGTCCGCAACGGCCCATTCCAACATAGCCCTGGTGAAATACTGGGGCAGGGCGAACCTGCTCAACATCCCGCTGAACGACAATATCGGCATGACAAAATGCGGCACGGGCAGCGTGCGCCTTGAGGCGCGCACGACCGTCGAATTTTCAGAGGATTACGGCACCGACTCCGCTGCGGTCGGCGGCAAAAGGCTCGAAGGAAGGGAACTGGAGCGCGTGCTCGAGGTCGTCAATCCGCTGAGGAAAGCGGCAGGCGTCGGATTGCCGTTCCGCATGGAAAGCAAGAATGACTTTCCCACGGCGGCGGGACTTGCCTCCTCGGCGGCGGGGTTTGCCGCGTTAGTCCTTGCGGCCTCCAAGGCGCTCAATCTGGACATGACACCGGAACAGCTGTCAACATACGCGCGCCTGGGCTCCGGTTCCGCAGCGCGCTCCCTTCACGGCGGCTTTGTCTACTGGCATGCTGGCGATTCGCATGAGACGTCGTATGCGGAGCAGATATGCGGTCCCAAGGACTTCGGAATGGGCGCGGTGATAGCCCTCGTCAGCGAGGGAAGGAAGGACGTGAGTTCCGACGCCGGCCACGAATCCGCCGCGACCAGCCCCTTCAACGACGTGCGCATAGGCAGGTCCAGAGAACTTGCCCGTAAGATGCGCGCCGCCATACTTGACGATGATTTTACGGCGGTCGGAAAAATGGCGGAGGAAAGCTGCGTGCAGATGCATGCGGTAATGATGACTTCGCAGCCCGCGCTGTTTTACTGGCTGCCCGCCACGCTGGCCGTGCTGAAAGCCGTGCGGAAGGCGCGGGAAAGCGGGCTCGAATGCTATTTCAGCATAGACGCGGGCCCGAACGTGCACTGCTTCTGCAGGCCCGAAAAAATGCAAGAACTGCAGGAAATTTTGCAGGGCATCGAAGGCGTGAAGAAGACCATTCCCGCCCTGCCGGCTGAAAACCCGGCAAGCGCCGCCGAGCACCTGTTCTGAGTGCGGCTTTTAAATCCTGCGCGTTTATTTTCTATACGAACGCTCCGCATTGCGAGGCGCCATTGTACGGCGTTTCCATGTGCGAAGCAGTCACGCAATGCGGGAGTCGCCCAGACTGGTCTAAGGCGCAAGGCTCAGAACCTTGTGGGTTAGTCCCTTCGCAAGTTCGAAATCGCGTGGAAACCGGGTTTCCACGGAAATGGAAGTCTTGCCTCCCGCACCAACCACTTTTCTTTCAAAAAGAAAAGCGGTTGACCAAAAGAAACTTTGAAGTTGGTGAAATGGTCATGAAAAAAGAAGCAAAGAGCGGCCCCAGGATAAAGGTCACCAAGAATGGCCCGTACGTCGTCGACGGAAAGTTCGCGCTGGAAAGGGAGGAAATCATCTGCGACAAGGAAGGCTATCCCCTGAAGTGGAAAAAGGTCTCTTCTGTTGCAGCAGGCAATTGCGCGCTCTGCCGCTGCGGAAAATCCCGCAACAAGCCGAATTGCGACGGCTCACACGTCACATCAAAATTTGACGGCACCGAAACGGCCGAAAACGGAAAATTCAAGGACCGCGCAGAAAAGACCGAAGGGCCGACGCTGACGCTTCTGGACCTGCCTGACCTGTGCGTATCCGCCAGGTTCTGCCATCGGGCAGGCGACGCATGGAACCTGACGGAAAAGTCGGGCGACCCCGTTGCAAGAAAGACTGCCATAGAAGAGGCGTGCAACTGCCCGTCCGGACGGCTTGTTGCCGTCGACAAGAAAACGGGGAAGGAAATCGAGCCCGAGTTCAAGCCGTCAATAAGCCTGCTGAAGGACCCGAACGGAGTGAGCGGGCCGCTATGGGTGAAAGGACGAATTCCGATAGAATCTGCCGACGGCACCTGCTATGAGGTCCGCAACAGGATGACGCTCTGCCGCTGCGGCAAGTCGAAAAACAAGCCGTTCTGCGACAGCACGCACATTTCAATCAACTTCCGGGACGATGCGGACTGATACCGAATCCCGTAACATCTTCTTAAATAAATTGCAACCTAATCCTATGCATGGAGAAGGTAACCAAAGGTTCCGTTACATACGCCATCCCGAACGCCTGGAAGCAGGTGATAGACGCCTCCGTGGCGCAGTACGGGAGCAAGGTGGGCAAAAAGGAAGTTCTCACACAGACGGCAGGCGCGCTCATACGCCCGTACATGGAATCCCTGAACCTTAGGCCCAAGAATGAAAGGCTCCTGGACCCGACAAAATCCAAGGAGGACAAGGCCTTCGTAAAAAAAGTAGTGGGTTTGATGCTGTATGTCAAGGACAAGCACGGGGAAAACATAGACCCTAAAAATGAAATCGTTTCCAACCTGAAAAGAATGAACGAGACATACGAAGTCAGGCAGGACATCGGAAAGGACCTGGATTCGGAAATGGAAAAACTCAGGCACATAATGGAAAAGACGAAAGATTCCAACGTGACGCCGAAGCAGATCGAAAAAATGCTTTACAGCGACGAAAAGGCGCTGAGAATAGGCATCAGTCCTTGGGGATACTACACCTCCGTACTAGCCAAAAATAAGGTCATATTGGAACTCAAAAATGTCCTGCACGAGAAGGAAAGCACATACAAAGAGGAAGTAAACGAGTTGCAAAAAGGACTGACCATGTTAGCGAATAAGGCAAAAATACGCAACGTTTCCGCCACCTTAGGGAAGGACCCTGCGCATATGGAAAGCAGGTACAGATTGGGCGCCGTTTCAATCATCGTCAGGGGCAAATATGCGACGAAAATTCACCATAATAACGCCCTTTCGGACGAGGAAATACAAGCGGTCTACAGGGACATCCATAACAACTCCGTGCTCATGGCGTTTTACGGTTCCGACGGCGCCAAGAAAGAGGCTGAGATGAAAGTTCATTCAAAACTTACGAATGTCAAAGACATGTTCGAAGAGCACCACATAAGGGAGAGCAAAATAATGGCAAAAAAGCTCGAAAGCAGCGGCAGGTCCATTGCGGACGCGTACAAAGCCGTGTTCGGGCACGCCAGGGAACATAAAAAGATAAGCGAAGGCGTTTAACAACCCCCAAGTAATGATTATTTAAAGCTTGTTATAGTAGTTCTATGCACGGAGAGTGCAACAAATGGAAGACTATCGCACGGAAATCAAGGGAAAAATCAGCAAGATACTCGCGGAACTGGAGGACGAGAAGAACAATTACGTGAAATCGGTAGACGAATATACCACTGAAATCGCCGAAATAACCAAAAGCAGCGTAAAAAACGACAGCCTGGGAAGGATGCCGGCTATCGTTTCAAGCTGGACGGACATGTTCAGGAACTATTCCAGCATCAAGGCTGAAGCGGTCGAAAAACTCTACAACGAAATAGCGGACCTGGTGGTCACGGCCGACACGAAGGAAAAGAAACAGATACTTTACGAGGAGCTGGACAGCACCTGGAAGCTCAGGAAAAAATAATCTTCATTCTTAACGACTAAATGGTGCATAGTGACATGAAAAACAACGAAAGCATGCTCAAGGACAGGCTGCTCGAATCCTACGTCAAGAGCACGGACAGCGAGGACGCGCGGGTCCGGGCGCTCATGAAAAGCGAAAGGCCGTTCTACGAGCTGGGCAAGGTGTGCGGAAAGGAGCACATCGAGGACCCCTCCAAACTGGTCGAGGACACGATGCACGCCAAGCTCGCGAAAAAGGTCTGGGGCGAGTTCTGCAGGAGGCAGGGGGAGCAGTATTTCGATTATGAGAACATCGCAAAGGTGATGCTGGGCGGCGAAGCCGCGCTGGGCGAACACGTCGTCAAGCTGCAGAACAAGTTCGCTTCCGATTACCTAACTGCCATGACCGATTTCAACATGGGCTATGGCAACGCCGTCGGGAAAAAGGCGACCGACGTGGCGTCCGAATGGTACGATTTCAACGTGGAGCTGTTCAACGCGTTCTGGGGCTGGTCGGGCGTCGAAATGCCGACCGTCAACAACCACGCGAACAGGTTCATCGAGATGCTGGACAACAGGGACTTGGACGGAATGATGAAGCTCTACAACGCGCACGGCGAAAAGATAGAGGAAAAGTTCCCCGGCGCCGGAAAACTTGTCAGTTACCTGCGCAACATAAGGGAATAAAGTTAAAATCCGCGCCGCGAAAGCTCCTTCTTGATTTCGTCCGGAACTCCGTTTTCCAGGAAATATTTTATCTGGGACTCGTGACCCTCGCCGACCAGCGCGTGCACGGGCTTACCGGTCGCTTTGGCCTTCCGCTTCATCATCTGCGCCATGTAAGCCGACCTAAACGCGGTAGTGCGCTTGAGCGCGGAAACGCTGCCGCAATAGCACGCGATATCAAGGGGCTCCGGCAGCGTGTATGTTTCCATCGCGTCGCGCAACGGCTGGATATATTCGGGATACAGGCCCGCTCTCACCACCTTTTTCGCGAAAGCCCTGTTGGACTTAGTCAGGAAGGGCGACAAGGCTGTCCACGCCCTTGTAGCGAGATTTATGACCGGGAACGACGGCGCACGCGCCCCGAAATATTCCAGATCCGTAATGATTTCGTGGTCCTTGAAAGACTTCATGCGGCTCTTATCTTTAAGGGAACGGTAGGCCTTGTCGAGATTCTGCTCGTAGAACAGGAACGCGTCCTGTTCTTCCAGGCCGCCAATGATGCTATTGCAGGCAAAGTCCGAAACCCTGCGCGCCACCTTGACGAAGAAGTAACCGTGCGCCACGCCGTATATTCGGTATTTTCCTCCGTTCTCGACCGCCGTGTAAGGGAGTTCGTCCAATTGCACGGTGTAATCCTCGAAGAACCTGCGGCTGTTTTTTATCCGCATTTCCCTTGCCTTTATCGCGGCGAGCCTTTCGCCTTCTTCGGTTTCCGTAATATCGAACCCGTATTCGTTCATCCTGTCCCTAAGGCGATTCAGACACCTTCCGTACGGCTGGGCGGCGCTTTCCTTGAGAAGCGCTTCCAGCCCCTCGATTGGGATGTCGCGGCGTTTTAGCTCCGGCATGACAAGATAAAAACCGTCAAGGATAAAAACGCACAAAACAGGCGGAAATAAAAGCTTTTTTCCTATGTTCTGCAGAGTAGAATTCTTTATATACCGATTTTTTTAACATTCGCCATGCCAATGTCAACAATGATAGGCTCGGATCTGTTTTTCATCTGCCTACAGTGCGGGAACGCGTTCCGTGACAGGCACCTTGCCGACGAATGCGAATCCTTCTGCAAGGTACACAGGAAATGCAACCCCGAACTGAAGGCCAAAGCGATGAAATGCCCGTGCTAGATGCAAGAACGCATTTAAATTCTGCTGCCAGTTAATTGATTTAGCGAGAACCATACATGGCTGGAGTCGTCTAATGGTAGGATAGGGGCCTGTGGAGCCCTTGGCGCGAGTTCGATTCTCGCCTCCGGCCCCATTCAAAGTATCAACATCACAAGCAGAAGGACGGTCTAGTGAGCGAAGCTCACGAAGCCGGCCCCATTCCGTTTCTAAGAATCATTTTTTAGCGAGAGCCCTGATGATGTCCGCGCGCGCGATTATGCCGACGAGATGGTCTTTTTTATCGACGACGGGGAGCCTTTTTATGTCGTGCTTGTTCATCAGGCGGGCGGCGGTGTAGATGTCCTCGTCGGGCCCTATGGTCACGATGTGGTGCCGCATGAAGTCCTTGACGCAGATCCTGTTGTTTCCGACCACTTCCTTGCGCACGGACTCGAACTCGCTCTTGCTCTTCAGCACGGCATACACGACCGCGAACGACGTGTCGTTGTCGAAGTGCAGCTTCGGGTTGTACGCGTCTATGCACTTGATTATGTCCGATTCTGTGACCACGCCCACCACGCGGCCGTTGTCAACTACGGGCGCGCCGGAAATGTCGTGAAGAACGAACAATGAGAGCACCCGCTCAAGAGTATCCGTCGGCTTGAGCGTGACGACCTTTTTACTCATCACTTTACGGACAATCATGAAAAACACCTTTGCAAACTGCCTGTGTTTTTCAAGCAGTTCAACTTTCCGTGCTCTACAATGTTGAACTTCATGACATCACTTGGTTGCCGTTATATAAATGTATTCCCTGAGGAACTTCCGCTCACGCTGGACGGAGACGTTGCGGAAGCCCGCGCCGCCGAAGAGCGCCCTTATGCTGCGGTCGGTGTTGACGAACGGATGATGTATTATCCCGGGCGCGCGCACGGACAAAAATACCGCCGTTCCGCCCTTTTTCAGGATGCCGTAAATCTTCTTCAGCTCGGTCGCTGGGTTGACGAAATAATTTATTGTAAGGACGCAGACTATCCTGTCGAATACGGCTTTGGGGTAGGGAAGGCCGCCCTTGGTCTTGACGAATATAACGTTCGAAAGCGACGGCAGCCCGAGGAAGCGCTTCACCGCGCGGTTTATCTGCTGCCTTGAAATGTCGTCCGCCACTATGCGCGCATGCGGGAACCTGCGCGACAGCTCTATTGTTGTTGTTCCCGTTCCTGCGCCGTGGTCGAGGATGGTCTGGCCGTCCTTTATGCGGGCCAGCTTCATGACGCGCTCCAGACGGCTGGGGCGGTAAACAAAGACGGGCCAATAGAACTGCCAGACGAAGGAGATCCTGTCCCAGAACTGCTCCACGAACTTCTTGTCCGTTATGAGCTTGACTATTATGAACGCGGGAATGCCGGAGGCCAGCATAAGGAAGCCAAGAGCCAGCGTGCCCAGGCTCTCCGAGAACATGAGGAACAGGCTCGCCGCTATACCGATTACCGGAAGAATGACAGGCAGCTTCAGCGTCCTCTTCAGGCCTTCGGGCATGCCGCGCAATTTTATGAGCGCGGCAAAGGTTATCGCGTACATTATGAAAGCGATGGAAAGCAGCAGGCCCAGGACATGCTCGAACTGGCCGACCAAACAGATGGCCGACGCGAGCACGAACTGCAGCAGCAATGACCGCAGGGGCGCACCCGACCTGTTGGTCTTGCCGAAGGAAAGAAGGAACAGCTTGCGCTTGGCCATGGCGGCGGGCAAACGGGCGACAGAGAGAACCCAGCTGTTGAGCGCCGAAAAGCCTATCACCACCGCGCTAAGCATGAAGAGCGGGACGTAGCCCGCACCGAACTTCTGCAGCACTGCCACGACCATGTCAAGGCTGCTGCCGTTAGCCGTTCCGGCGTTCCCCAAAAAGGCCACGGCAAGCAAAACATTAAGCAGCACGGTGAACACGGTCGTTATTATCATGACCACGGGCAACACTTTTCTGGGATTTTTGATTTCCTCGGAGATGACTATGGGAGTCTCCCAGCCCACGAAAGGCTCCATGGCCAGCACGAGCAGCAGCCCGCTGAAGCCCGCCATCACGGGCGTGAAACGGCCGAAGTCCGCGCGCGGCAGGCCGAGCACGAGATAGGACAGGTATATCACGACCGACAGGACTATCATCAGCACCTCTGCCCGTGCGCCCCACTTAGCGCCAGCCGTGTTGATCAGCGTAAAGAGGCCTATGATGGCTATGGACAGCGCCACTATCTGCCAGTCCGCCATCGGGAAAAAGAAGGCGGCATAATTGCTCGTCATTACAGCCAGGACGGCTATCGCCGCGACCGAGTAAAGCCACATGGACCAGCCCGTCACGAACGCGGGGAAATCTCCGAACGCCTTCTTCACGTAGATGAAGGGCCCGCCGCTCTGCTCGGCTATTCCTGCTAGCTCGGCGAAGCACAAACCCATTATGACGGCTATCACGCCTGCCAGAAGCCAGATGAACAAAGAGGACTGCCCTGCCTCCTGGAAGAGCATGGCCGGCATGGTGAAGATGGCCGTCGTGAGTATGGCCCCGACGCAGATCGCAAGCGTCTCGTAGAACCCCAGCTTGTGCTCCATGGGAAATAATTAGAACGCCCGTTTAAAAACTCACGGCTACGCCTTCTTGAAAAGCTTGGTAGACACGAGTATTGCCAGCACGCCTATCAGCGTCACCATAATGGCCGCCAGATACTTGTAAAACAGCGTCTGGTTCGCCGGGATTATGGCGGTTATCGTTTCCTTTATGGCGTCGTTCCAGAAGAGCGCCATCACGAACGCGAACGCGCCGCCCAGCATGGTAAGCATGGTGTTATTGAACTGGTTCCCCAGCTCCCTGCGCGTCCTCGATATCCTTTCCATCTCCATTACGCCCACCGGCCTGCGTATGGAGGGCGTGCGGAAGCGGTTGTAAGAGTATTTGTTGAGAACGGCGAGCTTCGAAAGGAGTTCGGAAAAGTTTTTCATGGTTAGCATGGCTGCGGCGGGCTAATAAAGATTGTGGTGCTGCAATATTACTTTTTGTGTACGACCCTGTCGCTCTCGCGCACCAAATAGGCGGGCGAACAGAGGTATTCTACGTCCAGGGACCTGCCGAATTTTATGTCGTGGGCCGCGCCCATGAAAAGCACGGCGGTCTCGCCGTCGCAGAGGGTCTCGTCTATCCGCCGCGCCACGTACCTGTTTCTCGCTTTGCTGACCCCCTTTTCCAACTTCCAAAGAAATTCCCTTTTGCGGTCGCTGCGCACCTCTTTCAAGAGCTGATATACCGCGCACACAACATCCATGTGCCTCTTTGATTCGGTCTTCATGATACGCGCGCCAGTTTTTACGAAGTTAAGCATCAGCTCGGACGTGGGACCCCCAAGCCTCCTTATCTCCTTCAGGCCCCTTTCATTCCCGCCCGTCAAACTGTCCCTGTACACCTTGTCCACGTTGCCGTACAGCTTTTCCATCTTCTTTCCCAGCTTCAAGAAATAGGCGTTTGTGAACTCGTCCAATAAGGCCGTGTCGATGGAACGCCTTTTCAGTATTCCCCGCATGCCGTCCAGGCATTCCGCGTCCAAGCTGTGCACGACAGGCGCGTAATAGAGCTTCCGCATCAAACCGACCTGTACGCCGCGCGCTCGACCCTTTCGCGCTCGAGACACACCTGTGCCGGGTCGTAGAGGTACTCGACGGTTATGGAATCGTCAAAAAGGATATTGTGCGCGGCTCCCATGAAAAGTATGGCCTCTTCGCCCTCGCGCAACGTCACGTCTATCCTGTGCGCCACGTACAGATTCCTCTGTGCGTTGCATTCGGCCCTTAACTCCTGCAGCCTGCCCCATTTCCGCTTGCTGCGCAACTTCTTCGACAGGTCGCAGATGACCAGCATCGTCTCAACGTGCGGCGTGGACTCGGTCTTCATCAGCCTCGCGCCCTCCTCGGCAAAACTTCTAACCAGGATTGAGAGTTGCCTATTGCTGTCCTTTATCGCCTTGACGTGCCTTTCGTGCCCGTAATTCCAGCCGTCCTCATAGATCTTGTCAACGCGTCCCTTCAGTTTCTCCGCCTTCTTTTCCAGCATTGAGAAATAACTGTCCGTCCATTCGTCAAGCAGCTTTATGTCATAATTGCGCCTTTCTATCATTCCAGAAATGCCCGACACCATTTCATTCATCCTGTGGACCAGGGGCGCGTAATACACCTTTCGCATAAAGCAAATAGAAACGAAAACCTCTTAAACAAGCCGAAAAATCGGTTTTATATTATTTTGCCGCGATTATTGCCTATGTCGTGGAGAACAATAGAAAGGCCAGGACAGCTCGGGAAGAAGAGGGACGCCATGCTCAAGGGCTACGACGAGCGGTTCGGCAAGGAAAACTGGCGCCTGGCCTGGAACTGGGAGGGCGACACGGTTCCTTTCTCCGTTGCCTGCATGATATACGAGGACGGCTACTACGCGGACTCGTTCGCCAGAGAAGACGTGTGGAAGGAACTTGCCGCGGCCGCGAGCGACGTCTACGACCATCATCCGTCCGACGTGGAATCAGGCCTTAACTACGCGGCACAGAAGTCCGACTCAACGCATTTGCAGGACATTTCAATACGGCGCGTGATGAAAAGGCGGGAATGGGAGTTCACGGGCAAGGAACTCGTGCAGATACGGAGCCACAACAAATACTGGGGGGAGAAGCTGAGCCCCGGAAGGGTGCCCTTCCACGCGCCGGAAAAGATTTCCATGCCCCATCTTGAGGGCTGGTGGGACTACAATTCCATAGAAGACTTCTATCAGAGCAACAAGGTGCTTCAGGTGCTGTATTCGTAACGTTCTGCCGCCCGTCGAAACCTTTAAATAGCTGTGGGAACGAGAATTGGAATACCGCACGACAACTGTCGAAGTAGCACGCCTCACGTGTTCTTGCTTCGCCAGATTGAAGCTGGCGTTTACGGATGCCAGCATTGCGTAAGTTCGAGAAAGGAGCGCAAGCTCCGTCGATGAAAAATGACATCCGCGTGCGGCTCATCATACGGCCTTCGGGAACGAAGGGAGGGAGTAAGAAAATCCGCGTGATGTGTAACAATGTGAAGGCAAAACCGAAGATGCGGAAACGTATCATGATTTTGTCCGATGCTGGCGGGCTTTTGATACGGGATATGAATAAAAAATGGTTTGACTATGAGTCGTGCAACATCTTCGGATGTTGCAGACAATGATTTACGCATTGCTTTATGACCCGTATTAGAGAAGCGAAACTTTGCAAATGTTTACAATTTGCAGGGATAAAAAATTATACAAAATGTACATGTAACAGACTTCACAAGAAGTCGTGTTTCCTCGAGAATTCCGGTTGATCCCGCCGGAGATGACCGTTATCAGGGTTCGACTAAGCCATGCGTGGCGCGAGCTATTTGGGCTCGCCATACTGCTGAGTAACACGTAGTTAACCTGCCCTAAGGTGGAAAATAATCTCGCGAAAGTGAGGCTAATGTTCCATAGTCCATGGATACTGGAACGTTCCATAGACCAAACCTACGGGGCCTTAGGATGGGACTGCGGCGTATCAGGTTGTTTTCAGGGTAAAAACCTGAAAAGCCGATAACGCGTAGGGGCCATGAGAGTGGAAGCCTCCAGATGCCTTCTGAGACATGAAGGCAGGGCCTACGGGTCGCAGCAGGCGCGAAAACTTTCCAATGCATTAGCGTGTGAGAGGGGAACCTTGAGTGGTGCAGCTAAGCTGCACCTTTTGCCAAGTCTAGACAGCTTGGCGAATAAGAGGTGGGCAAGACGGGTGCCAGCCGCCGCGGTAATACCCGCGCCTCGAATGGTCATCACGTTTATTGGGTCTAGAGCGTCCGTAGCCGGCTCTGCAAGTCCCTAGTGAAATCCGGCAGCAAACTGTCGGGCGTGCTGGGGATACTACAAGGCTTGGGATTGGGAAAGGGTTGAGGTATTCGGCGTGTAGGGGTTAAATCCTTTAATCCGCCGAGGACCACCTGTGGCGAAGGCGTCAACCTGGAACAAGTCCGACGGTGAGGGACGAAAGCTAGGGGAGCGATTGGGATTAGATACCCCAGTAGTCCTAGCTGTAAACGATGCCCGTTTGGTGTGGCGTGTCTTACGAGGACACGCCGTGCCGGAGCGTAGGTGTTAAACGGGCCACCTGGGGAGTACGGTCGCAAGACTGAAACTTAAGGGAATTGGCGGGGGAGCACACAAGGGGTGGAGGCTGCGGTTCAATTGGATTTGACGCCGGACATCTTACCAGCGCAGACAGCAGTATGAAGGTCAGCCTGACGGGTTTACCAGACAAGCTGAGAGGAGTTGCATGGCCATCGTCAGCTCGTACCTTGAGGCGTGCGGTTAAGTCCGTTAACGAGCGAGACCCACGCTGCCAGTTGCTACCACGTCCCGACCATGAAAATGGAAGGTATGTGGGCACTCTGGCAGGACCGCCTCTGCTAAAGAGGAGGAAGGAGTGGGCGACGATAGGTCCGTATGGCCCGATTGCGCTGGGCTACACGCCGCCTACAATGCGTAGGACAATGCGACGCAACGCCGAAAGGCGAAGCTAATCGCCCAAACCTACGCCCAGTTCAGATTGGGGGCTGAAACTCGCCCCCATGAAGCCGGAATCCCTAGTAAGCGAACGTCATAATCGTTCGCTGAATACGTCCCTGCTCTTTGCACACACTGCCTGTCAAACCATCCGAGTGGGTCCCAGATGAGGCTCCGCTTTTGTGGCGGATTCGAGTCTGGGGCCTGCAAGGAAGGTTAAGTCATAACAGGTCGCATCAGCAAGACTAGTTTTCATTCCGATGATTGCAGACTAGGCAAGAACTCATTTAGTTGAAATGAGGTGAGAAGAGGAATGTTTGCTGGCGATCTATGATAAGGTAGCCCTACCGGAAGGTGGGGCTGGATCACCTCCTAACTATTTCATCGCGTGAGAGAAACAATCGCAACTCAATCGATGGTGAAATAAAAAAGGACAACGTTTGCAGAGCGCATAATCTCAAACAAAAATGACTTCATGCGGCTTAGCGCGTTCATACGCAAGCCGAATGAAGTCAGCCCGCCAGCACACGGAAAAATAATATCATTTCTTCCTTTTCGATTTCTTGAGCGCAATCGCAGCGCCTATCACAGCGACCGCGGCGAACAGCAGCGCGTTCGCAATCGCCATCGAAAAGAGGGCGACCGGAAGATAGTATGCCGCCGGAAAGGACAGTCCCAGCACTGGAATCCCGTTGACGTAGCCTATTAGCGTGAACACGGAAATGATTGCCACGATGAGCAGGCCCGCACGCGCGCCCTTCTTGGCCGCCGCTTTGATGCCGAACTTGGCGAGGCTCCTGCCCATGGCCGCAACGGTTATGATCTGAGCCACGCTGAAAACCGCCGCTCCCGCCGAATTGTAGGCCAGCGGCGGCAGGATGCCCGCGAGTATCAGCAGGCTTTCCAGCACGGTCAATACCGCGATAACGTTGTAAAACGTCCATCCTTTGATTTTGTTCTGTACCTTTGGCATGCTCTCAACCTCCGCTGTTCTTTACCGTTATCTGAGCCGACACGCGCGCCAGCCACGGCCAGGGCTTGTTCTGGGCGCCATACTCGTCGACCACCGTGACGTTGTACGCGCCGTCCGCGACCTTCGTAGTATCAAAATACGCTTCCTTCATGTCCTGCCCCAAGGGCTGCGCCATCACCTGCGATCCGCTGTCCGGCAAAACAATCATCGCCGTAATCTTACCGGAGCCCACCGGAATGCCGTTCAGCCTCACAGTCAACGTTCCGCTCACGGTGTTGCCGCTGGTCGGCAATACGGTAACGTCGAGGCCCTTTTCGTACAGGTGCATCTCGGTGACAAGGCCGCCGAACACGCCCATTCCCGAAGGCATTTGCGCGTACGCCTGAACGACGAAATAGCCTACCGCAAGTATAGCCGCAATAATCACCGCCGCCAGAACCTTTCTCATACATGATTGTTCGTCCGTTATGTTTATAAGATTGGCGGCAAACCCTTTGAAATACTTATAAATCGGCGCGCGGAATCATTGGCATGAAAAGGCTGCTGGCAGGATTGATATTGGCAGTTCTCATCGCGGGCTGCGCAGGGCAGGGCGCGACCAAGGAAAGCGTGCTAGCCAATCCCGCCGCTGCGATGGCCGACTGCGCAAAGGCGCCCGGCGACAAGACGGACGACTGCTACATGTTCATTTCGGACGTCCTGAAAACGGTGAACGTCACCGCCTCTTACGCGGCATGCATGGGGGTGTCGAGCCCGCAGAACACGCAGAAAAACCCGAGGCAGGACTGCGTAAAGGGCCTGATAGACGCCCAGAACGACACCGACGTCACGCTTGAGGTCTGCCGCCTGATAGACAGGGATGACTGGAAAAAAGATTGCCTGGACGGGCTTGTCACCAACGAGGACAATCGGACAAAGGCGATAGAAATCTGCAACGTGCTGGCAAACGACGACAGGTTCAGGGAGCACTGCTACGATGAGATCAAGGGCTCCGCAAACCTCGGATATGACGACCAGCTGAGCATGTGCGAAGGGAAGTCCGGAACGGACAGGGACAACTGCTTGCGCAGCCTTGCGGAAGGGTTCTTGGAAACCAACCTTACAAGAACAATCGAAGTGTGCAACAGGATATCCGACAGCGGCTTCAAAAACAACTGCCTGAACAACTTCATCAATTCCCCAGAGCTGGTAAAGGCCAATACCGATCTGGCGATACTTACTTGCGGCTCGTTCTCAAGCGCCAGCCAAAGCAGGTGCTATAACGACGTCTCGCATGCGCTGGCTGGCAGCAATCCGAAGAAAGCGGCCTATATCTGCCAGAAACTGGGCGACGATGTTCTGATATCCGACTGCTATACAAACGTTTGGTTCTACTCGAACCAGCTCGTGATTGACAATTACGATTACAGTCTGAGCATGTGCAACGTCCTGACGATAAAAAGGGACGAATGCCTTCAGCACATAGTAAGCGCGCTGATAGACACGAACCGGGACGAAGCGCGCGCGACCTGCCAGCTGATGTCGGCCGCCAGCTCGCAGGGCTGCCTGAACAACGTGCACTGAATAACGCATAAATCCTTTCTTACTGTTATGGACGTATGGCCCTTCGGAAAAGGAACAGGCACATTGACAGGGAAATCAGGCCGCTCATTGAAGCAATAAATGAACGCACAGAGTACGAGACACTGGGCAGCTGCTTCGGCCACGGCAAGTATCCCACTACCATTGTTGCGCGCACAAAAGACGGCCGCATCATAGATTTCATTAGCGGCAAGGAAATACCGCGCAAAAGGAACTTCTACAGGCGGGACAACGAGGGCTACTATTACATACCCGAGGTCTGCAGCAGTGAAAACCGTTGAGGTTTTCACGACGCGACGAACCCTTGCTAAGGTTCGTCTGCGGCGAGAAATAACGCATAAAAAGGTTGGTTTTCTATAGCGCCCCATGAGCGGGACCGTGATGCCTACGTACGTGAAGATTGAAGAAGAGATAGTCGAACGTGTCAAAAAGAAGGGCTACAATTTTGATTCTGTGCGCGCGCGCTCACACAGCACGTCCGAGGACTTCCACAAGGCCATGGTCAATTACCTGACAAACGGTGAGGAAAACGTCTACGTTTCCCTTCTAAGAACGCTCGACAACGGCCCGTCGCGCACCTGCAAAGTGCTGGCATTCAAGGTCGGGACGGACCGCGTGGTCAGCGAACTTATGGTGCTGGACAGTTACGGCCTTCTCGAACTGGAACGGCAATCAAAATCGAGCAGGTATTCGCTCAGCAAAAAAGGAAAAGCTCTGTGCAAAGAACTTTTCGACGGCAAGTGAGCGCAAGCTATAATAACGGGCACGTCCATTTCTCTCGCATGATAAAGGCAGCCGATAGGGCGCAGTACGCAAAGTCCGCCATACGCGAAGTGGAAACGTACGGCGCCGCGCTCGAAAAGAAGGGGCAGAAGATACTCCACCTCAACATAGGCGACCCGAACGCCTTCGACTTCGACACGCCCGAGCACATAAAGAACGCGCTGAAGGCGGCTGTCGACACCAAGAAGAACAGGTACTGCGACTCGCTCGGAGTGCCGGAACTGCGCGAAGCGGTCAAGGAAAGGATGAAACGGGACTACAACGCGAAGGCCGACGACGTCGTTGTGACGGAGGGCCTCAGCGAAGCCATCCAGATGATATTCAATTCGCTGCTCAACCCGGGAGACAAGGTCCTGCTGCCCGCGCCGCTCTATCCGCCGTACTTCTCCATGGCGAACATAATCGGGGCAAAACCAATTCTCTACGACTGCAACGAAAACGACGGCTGGCACCCGCACATAGAGGACATAAGGAAAAAGATAGACGCGAAGACCAAGGCCCTGGTGATAATCAATCCGAACAATCCCACCGGAGCCGTTTACGACAAAAAAATAATCAAGGAAATAATAGACCTGGCTGGCGAGCACAAGCTGCTTGTCATATCCGATGAAATCTACGACAAGCTGACGTTCGGCAAGCAGCACGTGTGCGCGGCCTCGCTGGCCGGCGATGTTCCGATCCTCACGCTCAACGGGCTCTCCAAAGTCTACCTGGCCCCCGGCTGGCGATTGGGCTGGGTCGCGTTCACGGACAAGGCGGAGCAGATGAACGACTTCAAGGAGGCCATGTTCAAGTTCTGCCGCCTGAGATTGTGTGCTTCCAATCCGATACAGCAGGCCGCCGTAGCGGCGCTGAAAGGGAACTTCGATTACCTGAACGGAACGGTCTCCAAGCTGAAGGAACGACGCGACTTTGCCTGCAAACGGATAGGCGAAATAAGTGGGCTCAGCGTGACGAAACCGGAGGGCGCTTTCTACGCCCTGCCGAAGATCGAGGGGCCGTGGAAGGACGACAAGGCGTTCGTAACGGAGCTCGTGGAAGAGACCGGAGTATTGGTCGTGCACGGCACGGGCTTCCAGGCCGAAGGGAAGCACTTCCGGATGGTCACTCTGCCTCCATTGCCGGTACTAGAAGAGGCGTTCGAGAAGATAGATAAGTTTATGTCAAGAACCACCGGCTGAAGTTTACGGTTCTTTTCGGCGTCAGCACTTGCACGGATTGCAACGGCAAACTTTGCACTTGCACGCTGCGCTCTTCTTGCCTTTCCGCGCCGCCTTTTTCTTTGCCATGCTAAGACTTGGCAGCGGCGGCTCTTAAAGAAACACGGACCTCAGTGCTCGTGCCCGCAGTTGCAGCATTCGCAGCACTCTTCCTTGTGCTCTTCCTTCGCTACTTTTTTCTTTTTTCCCGCCATGTAACCACCTCTGAAAATAGCTGCCGCTTGCCGCTTTTAAAGAATTATGGGAGTTGAACCTATGTTTTTAAGCGGAGAGAACCCATATTGGTTCATGCCAAGGAAAAACGAAAACATTAAACGGCTGTACAGGTCGCGCACCGACAGGATTCTCGGCGGAGTTGCGGGCGGAATAGGCGAATACCTGAACGTTGATCCTACAATAATAAGGCTTATTTGGCTGCTCTCCATACTGCTGGGCGGGGTGGGTTTTCCGCTGTACCTGATTGCCTGGCTGATAATCCCCAGGAAACCGAGAAACAAGTAAACCAATTCAGATCTTCACTTTTCCGACCTGCCAGACCTCGTACGTGTCGGGGTCCTTGCACCTGAGCGTATAAAGAACGCCCTTCTCGAGCAGGCCATCCAGGTATTCCCTGTCTTTAGGCATCTGCGGCTCGTGCACGGTCTTCAGGAGCTTCATTGCGGCCATGCGGAACCGTAGGACAATAAAGGATTTAAACGCCATTGAAACTTTTTGCAAACACACGACCGCCTATAAATCCTTTTCCGACCATCAGGTTTCCATGGCAGCGAGGGAAAAAAGGATACTGGACCTTGCGGATGAGCTGTTAAGCACGTATCCGCACGCTTTCAAGGCGGATTACGCGTACAACATGGACGTGCTCCACAGGAGCCAGTATTTTGACGGGCCCGTCAGCGCGCAGACACTGCACAAGGTCGCCGGCGCGGTGGCGCAGAAAGTAAGGCAGTACGAGTTCGCGAACCCCGAATGGCGCGAAGACCTGGAGAGGACGGGCCACGTGACGTCCGGCAGGAACGCGTACAGCGTGAGCGGCTCAAGGAGCGCGGGCAGGCCGAAGAAGAAGAAACAGTTTTTTCCGAGCAAACGCTGAGCAAATAGCGTTATTTAAATTCTCCGAGCAGAAACCCATATTAGTCGACGACCGTCTTGATGTGGATGCCATCAGGCATCTGTGTCGCACAGCGTGTATTGGTAGAGATGGGCTGGTGGCGCAGACTGATGTCTGCTACACCAACTTTAACAATAGGAATGGGCTGGTGGCGCAACGGAAGCGCGCTTGCTTTGCAAGCAAGAGGTTGGGGGTTCAAATCCCCTCCAGTCCACCATTCTTTTTATCATTTCCCATTTGACACGGAGGCCGTATAGGAATATTCTATCTCGTATACCACGCCCTCGGAATTGGAATACAACAGGGGCCAACCGCTGTTTCCCAGCTCGCTTATAAGATTGTTGATTGTGCCCCTGTCGGAATTTTGCGTGGAATTGGTCAATAATATGTACTTGACGTTCGGCGGAATGGAGAGGTGCAATGTGTCGCTTTCCTCCGAGACGTTCGAAACCAGGTCGATTCTCTGGTGCCTTGCCGCCAGTTGCAGCCAGTTCACGGTTTCCGTGCTTGCAAAGCCCAGATAGGTGAAAGAGCCGTCCGGAAGCCCCTTCAGGGACTCCAGCAGCTCGAACTGCTTTGACGTGATCCTGTTTTCGGCATAACCTTTCATTAGGGCGGCCGACCAGACCGCCTGGTAGGAAACAAGGAGCACCAGCAGGACCAACGCCGCGGGCTTTTCGAACCGGCGGAGACGGCCGATGTTCTGGAAAACAGTCAGACCGAGCCCCACCAATATCGCCATGAACAGGCCTTCGGCTATCGTGAAGCGCATTATGCGCGTATCACTCAGCCAGGGCGAATGGTAAAGCAGGAAAAGCGACAGCGCAAACGCCAACGGCAAAAGGTCCTCGCGCCGCCTTTTCAAAAAAGCCACAACGCCCAGCGCCGCGGCCGCAAGCACGGCGGGCCCGTAGACCTGCAAAGGGTCCGTCCACCAGCTTGAATATGTCCCGAACCTGCCTTCGGGTCCGGCGGGCGGATAAAGCAGGTACAAAGGAAGCGACTGGTTCGCAGCGTTTTCCATTGCCTGCGGCAGAAGGAACACCGGCAAGCCGATGAGCAGGCACAACGCGAGCGGCAGGATATTTTGCGGGAAGCGCTTGAGCCGCCACGATTCCAGCAGGACATACAAGCCGACTACCACGACGTTCTGAGCGGCTATCAAAGTGTGAGCCCAGGCGGAAAGCCCGAGCAGCAGACCAAGCAGCGCCGCATGGCGCCTGTCGGGCTCCTGAAGGTAGAGACGCGCCGCAACCAAGGCGACCGGCAGCATGGCCAGCGCGGCCAGAGAAGGCCACTGGCCGTAGAGCATCACGGTAAAGAAACGGTACACGGTCATCGCCGCCACAATCGCGCCTAGCGCGGCGATAGGTCCGTAAAGGCGGCGCACCAGCGAAAAAGTGCCGAGGACGAAGGCTAGAATGATGAAGCCGTAGTAAACGTACATCGTAACGGGCCCGCTGTCGCCGTGCAGTATGGCCAGCAGCGCGGCGCCCACATGAACGGCCGGCGGCTGCCCGTAAGGCTGGCCGGGATAAATGGTGTTCCAGGTCGGATAGTTGCTGAAGACGGAACCCTTTTCCGCGATGAGGTCGCTGACCGACCAGTGGAACGCCGCGTCATATGCCCCGTAAGGCGCGGGGTCATTAAGGACGGGAGCGACGTAAACGAGCATCAGCAGCACGGCCGCGAAGATTGCCATCGCGTCCCAATGGTCCAGGCCCAAGTCTATTCCGCCGCGAAGCTTCCAGATGGCTGCAACAGATGGCAGGACAAAAACAAGCGTCACAGGCCAGCCGAGCGGCACGGAAAGCTTGTTGCACACGAAGGCAAGGGACGGCACCAGAATCAGGCCCGCGGAAGCCGTTATGGCAAGCCGCTCGATAAGGCGCAGCCGCGGCGACAGCAGGGAAAGCGCGAACGCCGGGACCATTATCAGAAGCATTACGGGCAACGTCTCGTAGAAATTCAGGGAGGACGCGCCTGAAAAGACCACAGGCAGCAACGCCGTGGCCAGCAGCACGGCTACGCCAAAAACCTTGAGCAGCTTCTTACGGTCCATGCAACAAATATGAAGGTTTTATATTAAAAACGCGGAAAAACGCTCCGATGCGTATTTTGCGACCTATTTTCTCGCCGACGACAATCTTTATATCCCTCTTTTTCCCTTCTATCAAGTCCGAGGCGAACGCAATCGCCAGTCGGGGGTGAAGACTATGGCAGGAAAAGACATGTTCGATTCAGGGCTTTCGGAAACCAACAAGCGGCGCGTCCACGGATTCTACGAGCTGAAGATGGACCATAAGGAAATAGCGAACCGCATAGGAACCGACCTTGTTCGCATTGACCTTGAAATAAGGAACTACGAACGGGCACATGAATCCAAATCCTACATTGACAGGATGGCGGCATCGTTGGCGGCAATGATCTGGTGAAAAACATGGCAATGAAATCAAGAATATCGGACAAGCCTGTCGCGGCAAGGGTGCGTGCGATATACAATAACGGCCTGGGCGCAAGGGCAATATCAAAGGGCCTTGGTATCGACGTCGATACCGTACAGACCGAGATAAGCTACCAACAGAGTCTGGGACTGATTCCAAAAACTCACATGATGCAAAAGTTCGTCTACGAGTTTTGACTGGTAATTTTGTTTTAGTCTTTCCATTTTTTTTCTTCTATAAATCCTTTTCCACGCATTAGTTTTCCATGCCAAAGACAGGAATAAGGCAGATAGACGAGTGCCTGGACATCCTTGACAAGGCGGGGCAGCAGATAGAGACCAGGATAGGCAGCCTCGTGGACTGGCTGAAGGAAGGCCACACCACGGGCGACGCCGTGATGGACTTTTTAATAATCGAAAACGCCCTGGAGCCGAAGGTGGACGCGCAGGAAAAGGTCAAGAAAATCGACGAGTTAATAAAAAGCATGGAGGAAGGCGGAATCGCCGACACACGGGACTATGCGACCAGGATATCGGCGCTGAAGCAAAAGCGCGACCTGCTCGAGCGCGAAGGGCGCGAGGAATACGACGTCGGCATCCTGGATGTGCTTTACGACAAGATAAGCAAGGTCTCCGCGGAAAGGGCGTTCCTCGAAAAGCACAGGGGGGAATACGTCATGCTTAAGGACCGCTATGACATTACATGGGGAACGCTGACGAAGAAGGGCAACGTCCTTTTGGTCGAAACGTACGACAAGAAACGCAGGCTGGCGATAAACACGGACGGGGAGCACTTCACCTACTTACCCAAGGATTCCAATATGTCGGACGAAACCATGGACAAGATAGCCTTCGATAAGCCCTTGACGCAGACCGAGCAGAAAAGTCTCTACAAGGGCAAGACCGTCACGAAGAAAGGGAACCTGGAATACCGCGAAGGCTTCGAGGTCTGCCAGGACGACGACATGCTGGAGTTCTACAAGCGGATGGCGCACATGCCGTCGCTTGAGGCCCACACCCACTGCTTCTAAACAAGCTTCAGGCCTGACGCGTAAAGCAGCTCAGTTCCTATTACAGAGCCGTCCACGTTCTCGGACTTGTGCTTGAGGAGCGCCTTCTTGGCTTCCTTGTAGGTCCTGCAGTAATCGGCATGCTCCCACGCATGCCTGCTGCTGTGCCGCCTTGCGATTGAAACATAAAACATGCGCTTCACCGGCATCGGATCGAAGTTCACCCCTTCATCGAGCAGCCAGGCATAATCCTTGTACAGCTTCGTGTCGTGCAAGTACCAGAGCGCCGCGTCCGTGAGGCCCTCCTTCACCATGACGTTACGCTTATGGAACCTCCGCAACTCGTACGCGTAGCTATAGAGGCAGGAGCCGTGCATGAAGCCGCCCAACGTTATACGTTCGTTCTTGTCAACGATGCGCGCTATCTCCTCGGAGCCGTTCTGGGCAAACGTGTTTTTTGGGAAGCCGTCATAAACGAACCTCCCTCCATTGACCAGCGCCTTGCAGGGCTTCGGCAAAACAACTATCGGGTCCTCGCACGCTTCCAGCCTGCGCAGCAGCGCAGCGAACCTGCGCTTGGGCACGGGCTTGTTCTTCAGGTTGTCGGCCGTCGGGTGCACGAGTACGGTTACCATGCCACTCGTAGAAAAGAAAGGGATTAATACGGGCCTGCACTTAACGGGCGGATATCCCCTATTATATAGGGGGATTCAGGGCTTGTTCATCGTAATTTCAATGCTCGAAATGTTGAGTTTCTCGCTGTTCTCGCCCTCAACGACTTCCGTTCCTATGCCGACGCTCTTGATCGTAGCGTCCTGCACGAACTTCCTCCTTACTATTTCCGCTATGTCAACGGCATGAGAAATCGCGCGGCCCCTGGCTTTCAGTATTATCTCCTTGCGGCCGTCGCTGAACTGCGTCACGCACGCAAGAACGTAGCTCATCGCGGGCTTCTTGCCTACGAAGATTATGTTGCTCTCCGGACTCACTGACATACTATCGCCTCCACTGTTGCCGTTACTGTGCAGTTAACTGTGCTTTACTTGTGAGCTTCAGGGCGACGGGCAGCCGCAGAACGTCTTGATGACACCATCGATCAAGGTCGCATCCAAATCGTTCTTGCACTGCTTTTCGTAGATGCACAACCCGTACAGGTCCTTGTTGTGAGGTGCGTAGTCCTTTCCAAGGTCCATATTGAGGGACACGCTTGTTGCAGTCGCGGCCCCGCAGGCGAACTTCGAGCATGCACCGCCCTTTTCTCCGAGCACTTGCAGCGGTGTTGCCGAGACCACGCCCATGGCCACTAGGGCCGCGAGCGCTATCAGGACCAACACTGCTATCACTATTATTACGAGCACATTTACTGGCAGTTCTATTCCCTTTGCCATGCGAATGTTATCGGGACGCCCGTATATAAAACTTTTTCCAGCGCTCACGCACGGCATCAGGAAACGGAAAGATTTAAACGGGCCGCTCAGGTCTTGCTCGGGCACACCAGCGTGTACGTCAGCCCGTTCTTGCCGTCGCTTATGCTGACAAAATAAGTGTTCGAAACGGTCGAGGCCGATACGATGTCCGTGAAGCCCTTGAACTCCGGAGGCTCGGTGGTACCAAGGTCTGGCGGGCACTTGGCGGCGAGGAGGCCTGCCCTGAGAAGCCTCACGTAGCCGTTCCTTATTGTCATTTCGAATCCGCCCTGGTTGTATATCGTCATCTGCGGCACGGTGGTGCTGCTGTCCACGACGAAGGACTTGTTCCCAACGAAGCTGAACCCGTTGTCGTCGAATTCCATTATCGTGAGGTTCGCGTAGCCCCAGGATATATCGCGACCACTGAGGGAATTGAAGTCCATGGAGTCCAGCCGCCCTTCGATGTCGCTTTCCAACGCGGCGGAAAGGTCGGGCAGCGTCGGGAACGTGTCGTTCCAGACTGGATAGCCGCCGCCGTTTGCCAGCAGGTCGGCCTGGGCGGCGCGCGCGTCTACCGCGACGGCGCCGTCAATCGCACGCTTCACGAACTCCGCGGTCTGCACGGTGCCGTAGGCGGAAACCGAACGCGAGATTATCGTGCTCTGCGCGTCGTAATGGACGGTCACGCCCGTCGCGAAGATTGCCGCCACTACCAGTATCATCATCAGCCCGAATATCCAGGCGAAACCAGCACCTTTGAGGCGATGGCCAGCGCCTTTCATTGTCCTTGATTTTTTTGCAACCATATTCATCACGCTATTGTCGTCAGCGTCAGCTTGCCGCTGTTATCCCCGCCCTGAATCATGGCCACGCTCGATATGCCCTCGTCGACCGCTATCTTTCCGCGCGAGGCCAGCGTCACGTTACTGCCTGGAAGCTGCAACACGAGCGAATACGGCTTGTCGGTCAGCTTTTCCATGAGCACGGCGGAAGCGCCCTTCACTTCAAAGCCCTTCCCGTCCAGCGCGAACTCCGTGCTTTTGGTCATCATGCAATAGGAAACCAGCTCCTTCATGCTTACGCTTTCGTTTGTGGCATCGAGGTACGCAAGCAGCATGGTGTCCGTTTTCGGCGTGACATACATCATCCTTCCCAGCACGTTGACGTCAAGCTGCGTGTTGGACGCGAACAGCAGCAACGCGCTCACGAACAGCAGGAAAAGGACCGACATTAGCGTGGTTATGGCCGACACTATGTCGGAAAAGTACCATACGGTCGCCTTCATCTTTCCCGCCTTCATCCGACCTCACCCACTTTTGCGGTCAGCGTGCCGAGCACCACGGTGCCGTCATGCCGCCTTATCGCAACGGGAAGCACTTTTGAATGACCCGTGCCGGACACCGTCCCCCCGAACTTCCACTCGGCCGTGCCGTTGCTCACGACCACGCTCCAGGGAGCGGACAGCTGCAAACAGGCGCTTTCGTAATTGTAATTGTCGAGCATGCGCTCGTCCAGGAGGCCGCTCCTGCCCTCGCCGTTCTCCTTGGCCGTAAGGCAAGGCGAGGCGTAAGCCGCGCGCGCCACGTCCATCGCGAGCCGCTCGCTGTTCTGCACGCTTATCACGCCCTCGAACTGGCTGGACTCCACTATCATGCCCAGTATGCCGAAGCACAGCGTGGCCACTATTATAATTTTTAATATGAACTCAGCAGGTTCCATATTACCTTACCCCTATAACCAGCGTAGAGCCGGTCTTGTTGAGAGTTATGGAATGGTGAAGGTTCTCGTTGAAACGGACGTTCTTTTTTACCACATCGAACAGGCAGTTCACGAAAGGCAGTGCGGGCCGGTCGCCGTACCTCACGTAGCCGCTGCGCTCGGTGTTGCCGTAAATCGTGCCTGCCGACTTTATCTGCACGTGGGTGGAGTTCATCGCGACGTACATGGGCGACCGCTGGATGAGCCTGTGATTGAGGAACACGTCGCCGTCCACGCCGCACAGGCTCGCCGGATAGGAGGCGAACGAGGCCTGCAGCACGGCGGGCGCCTCGTCCATGAGGTCGGAAACCATGCCCGCGCCGTACTGCGCGGACCAATAGATTATGACCGCAATAAGCATCACCACGCCGAGCAGGATGATGAGGTCGTAGGTCTGCGTGCTCATCAGGACACCTTGAACGTGACCTCGGAGTTCTGTGTCACTAATATGCCCACCTTGTCGCCGCCGTTCATGTCAAAGTCGTTTCCCTCGGCCGAACCGCCTTCGTTGGACCACTTGGACCACTGGCCCAAATCCGCATCCCAAAGCGCCATGGTGCTGCAGTACTTGACCGCATTGCAGAGCGTGGAGGCCTTGCCGGAATAGCCCTGCGGCAATATGAAATAATTGTAATTCCCATTATTGAGCTTGTACGGGACGTCGGGCGCGGCGGCGGTCACAATGTCCGCGACGGGATCCAGCACCACGCGCGTGTTTTCAAGATAGCACTGCCCGTCCTCCCTCACACTCAGGTACTGGAACGAGCTACGGCGGAAAATATAGACGAAATTGTTCACGTTCGGCAGCGCCTTGGTGGTGTTCGCCTTGACCCATGTTTGCGTGTCGTTGGACAGGTCGATTTCGACGTTGGCGCCGCAATCGGGCTGGTGCAGCTTAACCATTACGGTTACTTTTGAGGTACGCTTCACGATGCCGAAATCATACGTGTGCTCCGAAACGTCGGCGATGCAGTTGTCGACCATATGGAGCTTCTGCATTTCCATGGAGTCCCTGCAGTCCTTGCTGTTGTCGCCCAGCTCGAGGGCGCACACTGACTTTATCTTGCTAAGGTCCACTCCCAAATACGTTGCGGCCTTGGCCAGTGTTATGTTGTCGGTCTTGTTCACCTTCAGGTCGGGCTTGATAAGGTCGACCAGGTCCGACGGCGAGGTGCAGTTTATTTTCGCCGGGTCCTTCTCGGCGCCGTAATTGTAATCGACGCAGCACTCGGCGAACACGTCGGCCACGGTGTCGCTTATCTTGCCGTCCTTCATCTTCCTGTCGGTAAGCTCGCCCCAAGGATAACCAGGCCACAGGTTGGCTTCGGCGCAGGCGCCCGCGCCCCTGCAGGGGTCCGCATCGACGCACGGCAGCACGCCGAATATGGATCCGAGGGTGCCTGAGCTGCTCACCGATATGCCGCTCATGCGGCCGAAGCTCCTGAGCGCGACCTTGACCGCAATGACGGCGCCTTCCTTCGCGCTCAGCTGCGCCCCCTCTTCGACCCCGGACTCTGTTCCAAATGACATTACGTCCATCGCGACGAGGGCCGCCTCGCAGCTGACTTCCGCGCCGTAGGCGGAAATCAAGCTCATTATGGAATAGGAATCCAGATAGCAGTAGTTCGCGGCGTTGGGCGTATCTTCTTTCATCACGGTGCCGTATATCTTGTCATCGCTTTTTTTCTGGAACACGACCTTCGCGTTGCAGGGCGCAACCACGTAAAATTTCGGGTTGTCCTCGGCAAGGCCCACTCCGTCCCTTTTCAGGCGGACGTCAGGCACGTTGCCGCTCACGCGCAAAACATCTTCGCGGCCGCGGACGTTGACGCACAGTCCCTGGTCGCTAGTGCAGCCCTTCTTGAGGTAATTCGTCTTGAAGAACTCCTTGAACTGCGTCAATGTCGGCCTCCAGTCCCAGGGCCTTTGCCCGGTATAGGCACGGCCGAACGGATAGGTGTCGTCAAAGGTCCACGGTATCGACAACTTGCTGCCCTCCGCACCTATGCTTATGGTCGAAGCATGCGGTTCGGCGGGAAACTTCTGATAGTAAATCATGTATTCGGGCACCATCAGGCCCATGTATTCCTGGACAGGGCCCATGCCATAGGCGGAAAAGGAGTTCTCCTGGCACAGGCGGATGTTGGCCGTATCGCAGCTCTTGCCCGTGGCGGGGTCCACGCCATCGGAATATTTTGCGGCGCACTCAACCGCGTTCTTGATTTCCTGGGCGCTTACCTGCGCCATCCTGTCGCAGTCGCTGTGCGGAAATATGGCGTAGAACAGCGCGGCCGTGAGCACGAGAAGTATTATCCCGAAAACGAGCCAGATGGTGTGCTGCGCCACACCCTTGAGCGGCCATCCTTTCATGCCCTTATAATGGGAAACCCCGTTAATAAAACTTCTTCGGCGAAATCATCGCTCATTTCCTGCAGCAGTAGTCCGGCGTGAGACCCACACGGCCCGCGAGCGCGGTGATGGACATCCACCCGTCCTTTGCCATGTCCTTGCCGACGGTGCAGTTGAATTCGAGATATCCCGCGCCCTCGCCGCAGTGCTGCGCCAGATTGTAGGAAGTGCAGCAGCTGTCAAAGTAGCCCATGTCGGAGGTCGAGCCGAAAAAAGGCGGAACGATGCCCAGAATTATCAGCGCGCCCAGTATGAGGAGCACCGCGACTATGAGCCCCACCAGAACTTCCATCGGCATTCCTATCGCGCCCTTGACCATGTTCACACCTTCGGCGGGCCCAGCTTGGCGAACAGGTCGGCTATCTGCTGGAACACGGGAACGGTCAGCCCGTTCGCCGAG
>Ga0209777_10001297_pt1 | contig 36931 bp, 30 predicted proteins | sample FrelakmetHBP12HB_FD_187147 | JGI IMG/M metagenome (GOLD analysis project Ga0209777, IMG submission 187147) | Freshwater lake sediment microbial communities from the University of Notre Dame, USA, for methane emissions studies -HBP12 HB (SPAdes)... | ecosystem: Environmental > Aquatic >...
CTCGTGCGGAATAAGCTCCGGCGCCGCCGGCGCCGCCGCCGTTAAGGTCGCCCAACGACCCGAAAACAGCGGCAAACTGATCGTCACAGTCCTCCCCGACTTCGGAGAACGCTACCTCAGCACACCGCTTTATCCGGAGTAAGATACAGGCCTTAGGGGCGGATTTGTATTTCCGCCCCCTCACAATCCGCCGTCTCCCGCCTTATCACATCTTTTTTTCAAGCATCTCCAATAATTACGATTGAAAATCAATTTTTCCCGGATTTATTTCTTTGGCAAAGCATCGCTTGCGGGTATACTGCAATTAGTTTAGCTTCAGATGGGAGCAACGCAAGGTCAGGGAAATGTCGGCTATAGCAGATTACATTAGGGATATACAAGATGATTATCGGGGTGGCCGGGCGACTGAGCATACATATCGGAGTACGTTTAAAAGCCTGATAGAATCCTTGGGAGACCGAATAAACGCTGTCAACGAACCTAAAAGTATTGAATGTGGCAGGCCGGACTTTGTGATTTTAAAGGACGTTGATCTTGTAGTGGGGTATATTGAGACTAAGCAAATCGGTGAGAATCTTGATGAGTGGGAGCGTTCTAATCAGATTAAGAGATACCTTGCACACCCCAATTTTATCCTCACCGATTATCTTGAATTTCGTTGGTATGTGGATGGTAAGCGGCGAGCGGTGGCTCGTGTTGCGGAGATTGGCAAGGATAAAAAAGTACATGGGGATAAGGGTGGTGGCGAAGCGGCGTTAAAATTGCTTGAAGGGTTTATCGGTAACGCGCCTGAGCCTATCGGCAATCCCCGTGAACTTGCGGTAAACATGGCGCGGCTAACCCATTGTGTGAGGGACATTATTATTGAATCGTTTAGTTCGGGCAAGGAATCGGAGACCTTAAAAGAGTTACGGGCCGCCTTTGCTACTAATTTAATCCCCGACTTAGCAGATGCCAGCAAGATACCGGAGTTTGCGGACATGTATGCGCAAACTCTGGCTTACGGCTTATTCGCCGCTTGGGTAAATCATAAAGGCCCGGAACCATTTAAACGTAAGGGTGCGGCGGATGATATACATAAAACCAATCCGTTTTTGAGCAATCTTTTCTATGAACTGACAGGCCCGCGTTTTGACCGAGAGTTATATGCGGGCTATGTGGACGATATTGTGAGGCTTTTAGCCCATGCGGATAAGAGTGCGGTGCTTGAACACTTCGGGAAACGCGGGCTGTGGGAAGACCCGGTAGTTCATTTTTACGAAACATTTTTGGCTGCTTACGATCCTAAATTACGTGAAAGTCGGGGCGTTTATTATACCCCCGAAGCCGTAGTGAGTTATATTGCCAGGTCTATAGATTGGATATTAAAGGAGCGTTTTGATTGCCCGAATGGATTGGAGGATTCCGCTAAATTATCGTCAGGTTCGCATCGGGTATTGATTTTAGACCCTGCATGCGGGACTGGGACTTTTTTGTACGCGATAGTAAACCTGATACGGGGTCGGTTTATAGAGCGCAACGATGCGGCGGGGTGGGAAAGATATGTTAGGAATCATCTGTTGCCCCGGATGTTCGGTTTTGAGTTGTTAATGGCGCCGTATGCGGTAGCCCATTTCAAGTTGGCCATGCAGTTAGCCGCGCAGGATTTAGATAATCCTGAGTGGGCTTGCGATATTGACGAACGGCTTAATATCTACCTGACCAATACGCTTGAACTTGTAGAGAGAACGGCGCAACAGGTAATGCCGTTTGCGCGGTTTATTTCCGAAGAGGGCGAGCAGGCAGCGAAGATTAAAAAAGACTTGCCTATTATGGTGGTATTGGGAAACCCGCCTTATTCAAACTTTGGGATGATGAATAAATCTAAGTTTATTCTTGATCTTCTGAAGGATTATAAAGAGGGCTTGAAAGAAAAGAAAATTAACATAGACGACGATTTCATAAAATTTATTCGTTGGGGGCAATGGCGGATTGACCAGACTAAGGCGGGAATACTTGCGCTTATTACAAACAATACTTACATAGATGGTATTACTCACCGTAGGATGCGGCAATCTTTAATGGAAAGTTTTACTGATATTTATGTCCTTGACTTGCATGGTAGCAGCAGGAAAAAAGAGAAGCATCTGGACGTGCCTAAAGATGAGAATGTATTTGATATACAGCAAGGCGTGGCGATAAGCATATTTGTTAAGGAGGCTGGGGCGAAAAAAAAGTCGGCGAACGTTCATTATGCCGAGTTGTGGGGATTAAGGAAGGATAAATATGTGTTTCTTAATGAGCGTGATATTAAGAGCACAGACTGGAAGATTTTAGAACCGAAAGAGAGAAATTACTTCTTTGTGCCAAAGGATTTTAAGCTTGAAAAGGAGTATATTGCCGAATGGGGTCTTAAGGATATTTTTTTTCAAAATCAAAACGCGCTTAAAACAGATAGAGATGAGTTGTTTTTAGATTTTAATGAGGAACTTCTTATTAAGAGAATGAAAGCATTTTTTTCTGATGCTGGAATGGAATATTCTTTTCGTGAAAAATATCGGGTAGAGGATTCTTCAAGTTATGATTTAATAGCCCGAAGAAATCAAACGTCTTTTGATAAGAAAAACATTCATCAATGCCTGTATAGGCCATTTGACAAGCGATGGATATATTATGCGCCTGGATTGACCAGCCGTCCTGCTTGGGAGGTTATACGACATTTAATGGCCGGTAAAAATTTGGCTTTGATCGGCATGCGCCAATACGAGTATAATGTTCCCGATTATTGCTATTTCTTCGTCAGCAGGCTGCTCACTGAATGCAGAATATTATTAAGTAATCGCGGCATAGCCAATTTATTTCCTCTTTATCTTTACCCCGACTCGGACAAAAATGGGAACTTTTTTTCAAACGGCTCCGAAAGGCGCGTTAATCTAAATCAGGAGTTTATTTATGATATAGAAACACACCTCAAATTGAAATTCGTCCATGAAAGCAAGAAAAGTGTTAAAAAGACTTTCGGGCCAGAGGATATTTTCAACTACATTTATGCCGTTTTTCATTCGCCGACCTATCGGGAACGATATAAGGAATTTTTGAAGATAGACTTCCCCCGCGTGCCATTGACATCAAATAAGGAATTATTCCGTAAGTTATGTGAAAAGGGCGGGGAACTGGTAGCCCTGCATTTATTGGAAGCTCCTATACTCAATGACCATGATCATCTTATAACGCGCTATTCTGTGAAGGGTGATAACCTGGTTGAGAAGACGCATCCTAAATACGATGAAAAGAACGAGCGGGTTTATATAAGCAGGGATGACGCTACGGCGGGCAAAAAGGGACAGTATTTTGAGCGGGTGCCACCTGAAGTATGGAACTTTCATATCGGGGGCTATCAGGTATGCCATAAGTGGTTGAAAGACAGGCAGGGCAGGAACCTGAGCGATGACGAAATTACAGCATACCCTAAGATCGTCATGGCTTTAAGCGAAACCATAAGAATTATGAAAGAGATAGACGTGGCAATCCCCAAGTGGCCTTTAAGCTGATATGACTAACCTTGAGTAGCGCTTGCTTTTTCAAAGACATAATTCCGTTTCTTTACTTGATATATACCGTCCCGCTCATTCCGATCGCATGGAAGGGTATGGCTTGCCCTTTTTGGCGCAGAGTTCCCTTGACCGTGGAGGAAATCCGGAAATAAACGGGCCTTTTGAGGAAGGTTAGCGCCACTTTTTTTATGTAGGGAGGAAGCATGCTGAAGACGTCCATCGAGTCAATGATTTTCTCACCCTGGGAGACAAATTGAATGGTGTCGGCGCCCTGCTTGCCGTTGACGACGAACCTGAAGGGGCTTTTTTCGCCGATGCTCGGGTCGAGGCGGAAGTCCTCCTGCCTGGTTGTAAAATCCTTGCTGGCGAAGACGATTTTATCGTTTCTTATCAGGATGAGCCAGGGGTATCTCGCGTTATTATAAACGGCGGAGCTGTAATTATCGGTGAAGTGGAGGAACCAGCGGTCTTCCGGCGGGGATTTAGGGTCGGGCATGGTGTAAGTGCTCAAGTTGATGGAGGCGTAGTGGGTGGGGACGATATTCTGGACGGTGCGGTCGAGGTAAGCGTACCCTCCCGCCATGCGCGGCTTGCCCTCGATTTTGATTGTTCCCTCGACCCTGGCAGCCGGGCAGATCAACACGTTTTTGAAGTATATGTTTTTCTGCGGATTTAAGATGGTCTTGCCGTTCCCCGGTTTCCATCCGGGGCCGAGGCGCTTGAAACGCAGGTCTGCTTCCAGCCCCTCGCATTTGACCGTCCAGCGCATGTTTGCGCCGTCCCCGGAGAGGACGCTATTGCTCTCCCGCCAATAGAAGGGCGGCCCCTTCTGTTCCACCTTTTGGTCCGGCACCTCCTCCTTGAAAACCCTGCGCTTGCCGTCGGCTTCCACGTAGTTGAACATCAGGCCGTATCGCCACAGCGGGCCGGCCTTGTAAAAAAAGCACTGGGCGAAAAGGAAGCTGCCATCGTCGAAGCGGATTTGGGAGTAAATGCCGTCGTTGACATAGGTGTCTTTGTACCCTGGAAACGAGTAATCTTCGGCTGCGAGGTCGCGGTTGACATCCGACCAGTCGCCGCTGTAGATGAGATCGCTGTTTTGCGCGACCGGCGCGCCGCCGCACAAAAGAATTACTCCGATAATGGCAATAAGAGTTAATTTTTTCATATTTCAACTTATGCGCGTTCCCGGCGGGATGTCCTCCTCGACGGTGACGAGCGTCAATTTTTCGCCGAGCGTTGCGGCGAGGAGCATGCCTTTTGATTCGAGTCCCATCAGCTTCCGTGGCGCGAGGTTTGCCACAACTATTATATTCTTCCCGATCATTTTTTCGGGTGAATAATATTCGGCGATGCCCGCGACGATCTGGCGCGTCTCGTGTCCTATGTCAACATCGAGCCTGAGCAATTTTTTGGCTTTTTTAACGGCCTCCGCGACCTTCACTTTGCCAACGCGCAGGTCCATGCCCCGGAATTGATCGTAGCTTATGACGTTCTCGACAAGCGGTTCCAAGTTTTTGATCTCCTTGTCCTTTTCGGCGCCGATGTCCGCCTTCAGCTTACGAATTTCCGCCTCGATAGTTTCGTCCTCAATCTTGGTGAACAGCACCTCGACTTTGCCCAGTGGCTGGTCGTTTTCAAGCTTGAGGTCGCCGATTTTATCCCAGCGCAGGTCGCGCAATTCTCCCCTCATGCCGAGCATTTTCCATATTCGCGCAGCGGTGTCCGGCATGAAGGGCCAGCTTATGTAGGCCATGATGGCGATGAGCCTGCTCGACAGGTACAAAGTAGTCGAGCAATCAGCCGGGTCGTCTTTGCGTGTGCGCCAGGGCTGCTTATCGTCAATGTATTTATTGCCCGCGCGGGCCAATTCCATGATCTCGAACAGGGCCTTCCGGAATTCATATCCCCGGATGAAACCCTTGACCTTCACCGGCGACTCAATGATCTTATCGAGAAATGCCTTGTCAATGTCCTGCAATGGACCCGCCGCGGGAATCCTCGAATCGCGGTACGACTCGATGAAGCGCAATGCGCGGTTCACGAGGTTGCCGTAAATGTCTGCAAGCTCGGAATTGGTGCGTGTCTGGAAATCCTTCCATTTGAAATCGGCGTCCCGCCCCTCCGGCATGTTGGCGCAAAGTGTGTAGCGGATTGTGTCCGCGGGGTATTTATCGAAGAAGTCGTCGAGGTGAATGTACCAATTATCGCCTTTGGAAAAGGGCCTGCCCTCGAGGTTCAGGAACTCGTTGGCCGGGACGTTTTCCGGCAGCACGTACTTCGTCTTCTGGCCCATGAGCATTGCGGGCCAGACAACGCAGTGGAAGGGGATGTTGTCCTTGCCGATGAAGTGAATGAGATGAGTTTCGGGATCGAGCCAGTAGTCCTTCCATCGGTCGGGCTGCCCGATTTTTTGAGACCACTCGACCGACGCTGAAATGTAGCCGATGGGCGCGTCGAACCAGACGTAGAGAACTTTGCCCTCGGTGTTGGGAAGCGGCACGGGGATTCCCCACTCGATGTCCCGCGTAATGGGCCGCTCTTCGAGGCCTTCCTCGATCATGTTTGCGATGAAGCTCTTGACGTTTTCCTTCCAGTCGGTTTTTGCGGCGAGCCATTTTTTCAGGGATTCCGAAAAATCCTGCAGGCGCAGGTAATAATGTCTGGTCAGGCGTTTTTGGGGCGAGGCGCCGCATACGCGGCAGCGCGGGCCTATGAGCTGGGAGGGATCGAGCCAGGCGCCGCACTTGCTGCACTCATCCCCCCTCGCCGGCTCGAACCCGCATTTCGGGCACACGCCGATAATGTACCTGTCCGCGAGGAATCTCTTGCACGCGTCGCAATAGAACTGCTCGGTCTCCTTTTCGCTTATGTGACCTTTTTCATAAAGGTCGAGGAAGAAGCGTTTGCTGATTTCGTAGTGCGGGGGCCAGGTGGTGCGGCTGAAGTTGTCGAATTCGATGCGGAACTTATCGAAGATTTCCCTGATGACCTTATGGTACTTGTCCACGTGTTCGCGGGGGCTATGGCCCGCCTGTTCCGCGGCGATGGTGATGGCGACGCCGTGTTCGTCGGTTCCGCAGATGTAGACGATGTCTTCACCGCAGAGCCTCATGTGCCGCACGAAGATGTCCGCGGGGAGATAAGCGCCCACGACGTGGCCGAAGTGTATCGGCCCGTTTGCATAAGGCAAGGCGCTTGTTACCAGCCATTTATCCGCCAAGAGAAATTACCTCCGATTGCCAAGGGTGGCGCGCCGTTTCGGATCATGCGACCGGCTTTTTATTCATTCCTTCGGGGAGCCTGAAGCGGCTCACCTCGGTACGCAGGCCTTCCGACTGTCTCGACAGGACGCCGATGGTGGCGTCGAGCATCGAGATTGTCTGGGCGTTTTCTTTGAGGATGTTATTGATCTGGTTCATAGCGATCAATATGCGCTCGGCCTGTTCCTGCTGGCGCTGTTGACTTTTAAGGACGTAATTGACCATTTCGGTGATGTTTTCCATTGCGAGGGTGACCTGTTTTCCGCTTTCGGCCTGTTTCTGGGCCTTCATGCGGACCATTGGTGAAATTTCTCGCATTTGTCCGGTGGCTTGGGTTATGTGTTCGGCCCCCTTGGCCTGCTCGCGCAACGCCGTGGAGATTTGAGAGACGCGCTCGGCTATCGCCGAGACGGCCTCGGTGACGCGCTTCGAGCTTAACGCCTGCTGAGTGGTTGCGCTGGCGATGCTGTTGGCCATGTCTGCGCTCTTCTGCGCGCTCTTCTGGATCTTCTCCAGCGCCTGCCCGGCCTGAAACGCGAGGTTGACGCCATCCTCGACGCTCTCCCCCTCGACCTTCATGACATCCACGGCGCGTTGCGTTTCACTCTGCACCGAAGCGATAAGGTCACGAATTTCCTTGGTGGATGAGGTTGTTCTCTCCGAGAGCTTCTTGATCTCGTCGGCCACCACCGCGAAGCTTCGGCCCCTCTCGCCGGCCTGGGCCGCGATTATTGCCGCGTTCAGGGCGAGCAGCTTGGTCTGGTCGGCGACGTCAGTAATAACATTAACAATCTTACCGATCTCCTCGGCGTGCGCGCCGAGGTGCAGAATGACCTCGCTCGCCTCCCGCACCCCCTCCTCGATACGGCCTATGCCCGAAATGGTGCTCTGGACGCTGGCGACTCCCCTGCCTGCGTCCTCAGTGACCGTGGCGGAAATGCGGAGCGTTTCCCTCGCGTGCTCCTCCACCTCCGTGATCGCGCGATCCATCTGCATGGTGCTGGACGCCGTTTCCTCCGCGACCTTTGTCAACACCTCAACGCCGTCGGTTATATCGCCTATGGAAGCGCTCATCTCGTAGATGGTATTGCCCGTGGTCTCGACGGCCAGGGACAATTCTTTGGCGTTTTCGCTAAGCTCATTTGCGAAGCCTTCCATCTCGATGATGGACTTTGCGCTCTCCTTGGTGTTTTCGGCCATGACCTCGATATTTTCCATTATATCGTTCACAATCTGGTGGAGGTCCCTCGCTATCCCGCTGCTTTCATCCACGGAGGCAGCCTGCCGCTTTGTGCCCTCGGTCACGTGAGACTGGCTTTCGGTGATGTCAAAAGCGGCGCGATCCACTTGCTCGGCCGCCGTGCCGATCCTCGCCAGCATGCCCCTCAGCTCCTCGGTCATCGCCTGAAGCCCGGCGGCGAGCCTGCCGATCTCATCGTCGCTCAACAGGTTCACGTTTTCCGTAAGGTCTCCGGTGGAAATCCTTTCGGTGAGGTCGAGCATGAGCGAAAGAGGCTCGCTTATGTCGGTTGCGGCCAGATAGGCCATTACAAAGGCGATCGAGATAAAAAATATTGCGAGCGCGATAATGCTCCAGTTGAACCCGCCAAGAACGCCGTCGGCCACGCCCCTGTAAAACATTGTGCCCACATAGCGGTGTTCATCCATGGGCGTCCATAAGAATTCGTTGCTCGATCCGGAAATGTTTCTCGAATAATAAAATTTAAACCAGATCATACCGATAAGCGGGTTCCTGAATTCATTCATGTATTTGCGAATCAAGTCACTATTGACATCCCCCGGCAACTTGCCGTAAACGACCTCTCCCCGCTCATCGAAAATAAAGATTTCCTGTTCGATCTGGCTGGCGGTTTCTTCGAGGCGCGCCGTTATTTTTTCATTTGAGTCATGGGCGGATTCCATCAGCAAGACCTGTTTCCCGGCCTTTAGAATAAGCTGTGCTGCGCGCATTTTGAGCGCCTCGGCAGCGCGATTATTGCCCATAAGCCCGGCGTAAATCATCCCAACCGACAAGATGACAATGACCCCGAAGAGGTATTTGGCGCGGATATCCAGTTTGCCGGTAGTCTGCTCGCGGTGCAGGCCGGTCTCCGCGCTCATCAATTCTGAGCAGTATTTGCGGAATATGCGCTTGTAAATATTGAATTGGAACAAGAGAGACATCGGCCCGCCGCAGCAGATCACCAGCGCAATGGTGAAGAGCTGCCATGCGCTGAAGGGACTTCGCAAGATAGCCATGAGCAACGTAATGAACAGGGCGGAGGTAATCCACAGAGTCATGCTTACAACGGAGGCCTTGTAAGGAAAGTGGAGCATCTCCAACTGCGCCGCCCGCGTCCATTCAACGTCCGAGCGATACTCTTCATTTTCAATCCATAAAAATACCCGCCTCAAATAATTATCGTTTGCAATAAACTGGGCGATTCCGTCAGCGGCAAGAACCACCACGGTGGGAATCATTATCCACACGACGTGGGTCATGGTCACGTTGAAGGCCGTGAGAAAATACCCCGCAGCGCCCACAACCCCCGCTATGCTCGAACCGAAACAGGCCAACAGCAGCTTGTTTCTGATATATATCCTCTGCTCTCTGCTCATACGCCCGCTTTCATAGATTAAACGAATATATAACAGGGAAGCCATAAGAGGCAACTATACTATAATAAATCCCCCCTTATTTACCGGATAAAAGGCGATTCTGGAGTGCGGCGGCTAGACGCCGCGTATGTCCCGACGAGTCGGGAACAAGCCAGCGCACGCCAGAGACATCTTAAACAGGAATCGAGGAAAGGCGCCCTACCCCGCTTTTTCTTTTTTCAAATGGTGTTATCTTTCGCTTCTGATGAAAATGGGCGGCCAATCGGAACGGAGTACAGGCATTCGGGTTCTGTTGATGGCGTTTGTCGCCAATTTCGTGGTGACGGGCATAGGTTTCTATGGATTCGGCGTTTTTTTCAAGCCACTGGCCGACTATTTCGGGAGGGGCCGCGCGGGGGTGGGTCTGGGAAACGGGCTGAGCCTGATTGTGGGCGCGATCTGGGCGCCGCGGGTGGGCAAAGGCGTGGATAAATGGGGGCCAAGACCTTTACTTATAGGCGGGTCGCTCATGACGGCGTTAGGACTTGCCCTTATGAGTCGAATGACCGCTTTGTGGGAGTTTCTGATCCTCTACGGTGTGCTTTTCTCGCTTGCCAACCTGCACATGGGGGATATCGTCACCGGCTCGACCGTAGCGAGGCATTTCCCTCGAACCGCCGGGCGGGCGCTTGGCATCGCCACGATAGGCGTCAGCCTTGGCGGCGTGCTTATTCCTCCCTTTGCACAGGCCGTTCTGGACGCTTACGGCTGGCAGGCGGGGTTTCTGGCAATGAGCGTCACGGCCCTCACGCTGGTCCTTTTTCCGGCGATAATCCTCCTCCGGGGTTTTGATCACAGGCAAATATCGGATGAGGATGATAATGGGTCGGATGAATCCTTTCGCCGGCCCCTGTGGGGAATGACGCGGGAGCAGGCGCTGAAATCGAAAGTGTTCTGGAAAATGATTGCCATGTTCTCGCTTGCTTTTTTCCCGCTCGGCACAATGCTGGTGCAGCAAATCCCGTTCCTTCAGGACATGGGCATACCGGCGCGGCAGGCGGCCATGGCGCTCAGCATCTCCGCCACCATCGGCATGATCGGAAAACTGGCATGGGGCTACTTCTTCGACAGGTTCGGAGGGCGCAATTCGTTGATAGCATGCGTGGCCGTGCAGATGCTCGCGGTATTATGGCTGCTGTTCGCCAGGAACCTCTGGCAGGCGCTGGTTTTTTCGGCGGTTTTCGGGTTTGGCATGGGTGGGCTGGTGCCCCTTCACACCGCTCTGAGGTGGAAACATTTCGGAGCGAAACATATCGGCGCAATAATGGGCATATCCAGCCCGTTTATCATGCTTGCGCAGGCCGGTGGTCAACCGTTTTCCGGCTGGGTATTCGACAAGACGGGATCGTATCACTACGCGTTCTATCTATTTATTATATGTTACCTTCTTTCCATAGCAATAGCGCTTTCGGTGAAGGATCCCGAGGTCGGGGATGTCGAATGACGACTGATGAAGAAAAATAATTATCACATCTGAGCAACTCGGTCAATAAAATGGCTTTCAAAATTGGGATAGCGCTTGGAGGAGGCGCGGCGCGAGGGTTGGCGCACGTCGGGGTGCTCGAGGCCCTTGAGGAGGCCGAGGTCCCTATTCACGCCGTCGCCGGAACAAGCATCGGCGCCATAGCAGGCGCGATCTTCGCCCGGCGGGGCAGGGCTGAGGATGTTCGGCAACGGGTGAAAGAGTTCTTGCGCAGCGAAACCTTCAAGGAAGCCTCTCTTCACCTCCTCGCCGATAAAGACTCCAAACCCGAAGAGGAAGAGGACGCGGGATGGGTCGCTAACGTTACGGGTGTTCTCCGAAAGGGGCTGCTGCTATCATACGGGGTGACCCGACGCAGCATAATAAGCCAGGAGGAATATGATGCCCTTGTTCGCGCGCTGGTTGAGGATATAGACATTGAGAGCTTTAAAATACCCTTTGCAGCGGTTGCGGCCGACCTGGTCAGCGGGAAGGAAATCATCTTTCATCGAGGATCGGCCCGGCACGCGGTTATGGCGTCGAGCGCAATACCGGGAGTCTTCCCTCCGGTAGAGGAAGGCAACAGGATAATGGTGGACGGGGGATGGATTGACGCAATACCCGTCGAACCATGCCGGAAAATAGGCGCCGACTTCGTCATCGCAGTGGATATAAGCATGGACCTCGAGGAACGCATGGATTTCCGACGCAGCATCAACGTCTTTCTAAGATCAAACACAATTACCCGTTTGAGGATGCAGCAATTACAGGCAGCTCAAGCCGATCTCGTGATCAAACCCGCCGTTGGAGACCTTCACTGGGCCGACTTTTCAAACGTAGACGGGGCTATTAACTTGGGAAAAGAAGCTGCCCAATTATCGCTAAAACAGCTATCAAGGGCCATTTCTGCAAAACGCAGGAAGAAATGGCTAGGATTCTAATCATAATTATTGCCGTTTGAGAATGTTTAACTTTTTAACTATTTTTATTAAACAATGTTAATATCTTTACAAAAGAAGGGCTTAAGAAACTAGCATAAACTAACATATAGTAAGGATTCATTAAGAATGTTTAATAAAAGGCCACTAAATTCAACAGCTATCTTGGGGAATGTTGAATTTTATCGGATTGCCACTTGCAAGAAGTAAAATCCGTGCTACCATTACTTACAGACCAGCTTGGGGAAAGAGAAAACCTTTTAACATCCGATTTTTCTGCTTGAAATTAGATCGGTAGCGGAACTAAACAAAACGTCAAGAATATCACTTCGGGCGTGATTTATTAACCACAACCACTGTAAATAATCGGCGCGGAGGAGGCGGAAAACAACACACCAGCGGCATGTGTGAACGGGTCATTATGCCTGTTTGCCCTGCCGGGGAGAAAGCAGAACTATGGTCGAGCCTGCAACTACAGAATCATCAGTTGCGCCCACCGGCGCAACCGAAATAACCGCGATGCGCCCCGAAGGTTTTCCAACAATCCGCACGGGCGATACGGATTTCCTTAAACTCGTTCTCGACGAATCGGGCGAGAAAATACAGGCATGTTATCAATGCCATAAGTGCGCATCCGGTTGCCCTGTTGCCTCGGAAACGGATTACACCCCCGACAAACTCATCCTATTGATCCAGCTCGGAGACGAAGATAAAGCGCTGAGGGCCAGACATCTTCAGACGTGTGTGGCATGTTATACCTGCTCCGCGCGATGCCCGAACAACATCAATGGCGCGCGCCTCGTTGAAGCCCTGAAGCAGATTGCGCGCGAAGAGGGCATTCCGCCCGCCAAGCCCAAGGTAGACGCCTTCCATGACACTTTCCTCATGTCAGTAAGGCATTTCGGGCGCGTCAACGAGGCCGAGCTTATGGGAATCTACAGCCTTAGAGCGGGCTTCGATTGGACCACGATTTTAAAAAGCCCAATCATGTTCCTCAAGGGCCGCCTGAAATTGTGGGGCGGGCGCATCCGCAGACTTAGAATGTTCCGGAAACTTTTCGCAAACAAGAATTCGTGAAGGATATAACTATGGAAACGGAACTGACATACTACCCCGGCTGTTCGCTTCACGGTTCATCGAGCTTCTACGACACCTCCGTAAGGACTGTCCTGAGCCGATTCGGCGTATCCTTGCGTGAAATCGAAGATTGGTCATGCTGCGGCTCCACAAGCGCCTCCAAGACCGACCACCGCCTCGGCATCGCGCTGCCCGCCCGCAACCTGGGCCTGGCCCAAAAAGAAGGCCGCGCCGTGCTCGCTCCATGTTCCTCATGTTACAGCAAACTGGTAGCCGCCAACGTGGCCATGAAAGAAGAACCGAGGCTGCTCAAATCCATAAATGAGGAACTCGAATACCCATACACAAGCGAACTGCCCATCCGCAACATCCTCGAGCTGCTGCTAGACGGCCTCGAAGCAAAAGACGCCCCCAGGATAGTTAATCCGCTCAAGGGCCTGAAACCAGTCTCTTATTACGGCTGCCTCCTCACCCGCATCCCCGGCTATGAACCGAAAGAGGACATCGAAAACCCGGTCATGATGGACAAGATACTCAAGAAAATAGGCGCTGATCCGATAGACTGGTCATATAAAACCGACTGCTGCGGCGCAAGCTCCGCCGTCGCGGACAGGCCCGTGGCGATCAACCTCATCAAGAAGCTGCTTGACGAGGCCATCGAGTCGGAAGCAATGGCGATCGTCACCTCCTGCCCCATGTGCCAGTTGAACCTCGACATGTATCAGGAGCAGGCGGCGCCCGCGAGGCCGATCCCTGTGTATTTTATCACCGAGATGGTCGGCGTCGCGCTCGGCCTTCGAGAAGAAATGAAAAAGGAAATCCGCCGCCACTTCGTTGACGGCGTCTCTCTCCTCAGCGAATTGGGTGTATTATGAGCGCAGATAACGAAGAGAAACGAGACAACGTGCGCGGCAGCGTGCTCATAGTCGGTTCGGGAATCGGCGGCATCCAGGCCGCTCTCGACCTCGCCAACTCGGGCTTCAAGGTCCACATGGCCGAGCGTCAGGCCGCCATTGGCGGTACCATGGCCCAACTGGACAAGACCTTCCCAACCGGCGACTGCTCCATGTGCATGATCAGCCCCAAGCTGGTCGAATGCGTGCGGCATCTGAACATCGAGATTCATACCCTTGCCGACGTGCTCGAGGTTTCGGGAGAAGCGGGGAATTTCAAGGCGAAAATCCTGAAGTACCCGCGATTCATTGACCTCACGAAATGCGTAGGCTGCGGCGAGTGCCCTGCGATCTGCCCGGTGAAGGACGTCCCCGACAGGTTCAACGAGCGCCTCTCGAGCCGCACCGCCATTTACAGGGACTATCCGCAGGCCGTTCCCGGCGCGTTCGTCATTGATAAGCACGGCCCGGCGCCCTGCAAGGCCACCTGCCCGGTGGGCCAGGACGTGCCCGGATACCTCGCCATGATACGCGAGGGCAAATTCGCGGAAGCCGTGGAAATCATACGCCGGACCAACCCCCTGCCGCTGGTTTGCGGCCATGCGTGCTTCCATCCCTGCGAGTTCAATTGTGAGCGGCAATACGTTGAAGAGCCGCTCGCAATCCGGGACCTCAAACGCTTCGCAATGGTTTGGGCCATCGAGCACGACTCGGGTATGACGCCCCCTGCGCCCGCCGTGGAGCGCCCCGAGAAGATCGCCATCATCGGCTCCGGCCCCGCCGGACTCGCCGCCGCCCACACACTCGCCACAAGGGGATACAAACCGACCATACTAGAAGCGGCCCCCGTCGCGGGCGGCATGATGGCCCTCGGCATGCCCTCTTATCGCATGCCGCGCGAAATGCTGGAGCTTGACATTGATTACATCGGAAATATGGGGGTCAACATAAAAACCGGCGTGACCGTCGGCAAAGATGTAACTCTCGCCCAGCTGAAATCAGAAGGCTACAAGGCCATTATTATAGCCACCGGAGTCCAGCAGGGCACTAAAATGAAGGTTCCCGGCGAGGATTTACCGGGGATTTACCAGGGTCTCAAATTCCTCAAAGAGGTCAACCTCGGCCACAAGCCCGCAATAGGGAAGAAAGTCAGCGTGATCGGCGGCGGCAATACGGCGCTCGATGCCGCGCGCACCGCATGGCGGCTTGGCGCGGATGTAACCATATTCTACCGCCGCACACAGGCCGAAATGCCCGCATCCGAGGAAGAGTTGGAAGCCGCCTGGGAAGAAGGCGTAAGGATAGAATACCTCACCGCCCCCGTTGAATTCTCCGCAGGCCCGGACGGCCGCGTCTCCTCGATGAAATGCATCCGCATGAAGCTTGGTGAGCCGGACAAGAGCGGAAGAAGGAGACCGGAACCTATACCGGGATCGGAATACACGGTCAACACCGACATGGCAATACTCGCCATCGGCCTGAAGCCCGACCCGGATTACGCGGACGGCGTAAAAGACCTCAAATTGGAAAAATGGGACGCGCCCGTGGTCAAGCCGGATACGGCGGAAACATCGCTTCCGGGCGTGTTCGCGGCGGGAGACCTTGTGCAAGGCCCCACGAACATCGTGGAGGCCATGCGCGCAGGCAAGGACGTTGCCAACGTCGTGGACGCATACCTCTCAGGCCGAGAATACCGGGGCGTCATCGAGAAACGAATTGATCCATCCACCCTGCGCCGAGAATATTTCATCAACCCGCATTGGGAACTAGATTACAGCAATGTGACCCGAGCGCCGCGGGTGGAGATGAGCCTGAGGCCGGTTGACAAGCGGAGAGGCGGCTTCGATCTCGTCGAATTGACGCTTTCCGAGGAGGAGGCGCGCAAGGAAGCGGCGCGATGCCTCGAATGCGGGATATGTCTCGATTGCCGCGAGTGCATAAAGGCATGCCAGGCCAATGCGATCATGCACGACGATCAGGAGCGCACCATCGAGGTAAACGTTGGCGCCATAATCCTTGCCCCCGGCTGCGCGACCTATAATCCGAGCGTGCGCGGCGAGTTGGGATTCGGGAGATACCCGAACGTGGTCACATCGCTCCAGTTCGAGCGCATCCTCTCAGCCTCCGGGCCGTTCCAGGGCGAAATCCAGCGCCCCGGAGACGCCAAACACCCCCATAAAATCGCTTGGATTCAATGCGTAGGCTCACGGGACGAGCACATCAAGCACGGCTGGTGCTCGAGTGTCTGCTGCATGTACGCCACCAAGCAGTCAATCATCGCCAAAGAACACGACCCGAACATCGAGGCGACGATCTTCTACATGGACATGAGGGCGCACGGAAAAGACTTTGACCGCTACGTCGAGCGCGCTAAGAATCAATACGGCGTCCGTTACCTTCGCTCGATGGTCTCCGGAATAAAGCAGTCTCCAAAGACGAAAAACCTGAAGATCAGCTACAGCGACGAAGCCGGGCAAGCAAAGCAGGAAGAGTTCGACATGGTGGTGCTGAGCATCGGCTTCGAGCCTCACGGGGACGCGGAGCGGCTTGCCAAGACCATGAGCATAGACCTGAACAATGATCGCTTCGCCGCAACGGGTGACTTCACCCCGGTGTGCACCTCCCGAGCGGGGGTGTTCGTCACCGGCGTTTTCCAGCAGCCGAAGGACATCCCGGAAACGGTGATGATGGGTTCGGCGGCGGCTGGCGGCGCGGCCACGCTGCTCGCAAAGGCGCGCGGTACCGAGGTTACTCCGAAAAAATATCCGCCGGAGCGCGACATACTCGGCGAAGACCCTAAAATCGGCGTGTTCATCTGCCATTGCGGTATAAACATCGCCTCCACCGTTGATGTGGCCGAGGTGGCCAACATGGCAAAGACTTTGCCTAATGTCGTCCACGCGGAAAACGTGCTCTATGCATGTTCTCAGGACACTCAGGAGCATATTAAAAAGATCATCAAGGAGAACAGCCTCAACCGGGTCATAGTGGCCTCATGCACTCCGAGAACGCACATGCCCCTCTTTCAGGAGACCATGAAGGAGGCCGGCCTGAACCCGTACCTGTTCGAGATGGCCAATATCCGCGAGCAGGACTCATGGGTGCATATAGGCCAACGCGCGATTGCGACTACAAAGGCCAAGCAACTGGTCAACATGATAGTCGCCAAGTCGCGGCTCCTTGCGCCCCTGCCCGCTGAAGAGATTTCAATAACGAATTCCGCGCTCATATTGGGCGGCGGCGCGGCAGGGCTTTCCGCAGCGCTGTCCCTCGCGGACCAGGGTTTTCCCGTGCACCTCGTGGAACGCTCCGACCTCCTCGGCGGCAACATGAGATTCCTCCACTCTACGCTCAACGGCAGCGACGTACAGAAGTTCATGATCGAGCTGATTCAAAAGGTCAATGAGCATCCTAAAGTGACGGTGCACCTCGAGACGGAGGTCAAGAAAATCGGCGGTTACGTCGGGAATTACGTCACTCAGTTGAGCGACGGGGCAACCGTTGAACACGGCATCGTGCTGCTCGCCACAGGAGGCGTCGAATACCGGCCCACCGAGTACCTGTACGGCCAGGACAGCCGCGTGATGACCCAGCTCGAGCTGGAAAACGCCATTCACAACGGGTCGCCGCCGAAACAAAAAGAAAACTTCGTGATGATTCAGTGCGTGGGATCGCGCGAGGATCAGCATCAGTATTGCTCCCGCGTCTGCTGCTCTCACGCCGTGAAAAACGCCATAAGCATCAAAACGGCTCGCCCGGACGCCAGCGTCACCGTGCTTTACCGCGATGTACGGACTTACGGCTTCAAGGAGCATCATTACCTCACGGCGCGCGAGATGGGCGTGAGGTTTATTCATTACGATCCCGAGCGGAAACCCGAGGTCATCAAAAAAGGCGACAAGTTGGTGGTGAAGACCTTTGAGCCGCAGCTCGGCGCCTTTATCGAGCTGCCCGCTGACCGGCTGGTGTTGTCTGCGGCCATCCGCCCGCCGGAGGGCGTGAAGGAGATAAGCGACGCATTGAAGGTACCCTTCAACGAGGACGGGTTCTTCCTCGAGGCGCACGTCAAACTGCGCCCGGTGGACTTCGCCAGCGAGGGCCTGTTCCTAGCCGGTCTCGCGCACGCGCCGAAGAGCCTCGATGAAACCATCGCGCAGGCGCTGGCCGCTGCGGGGCGGGCGGGCCTGTTGCTGAGCCATGACCGCCTCATGGTGAGCGGCATCGTCAGCGAGATAGACAAGGAAAAATGCGCGGTCTGCCTGAACTGTTTCCGCGTCTGCCCGTATGACGCGCCGTTCATCAATGCGGAGGGGAAAGTCGAGTTTAACCAGATAAAATGCCAGGGCTGTGGACTATGCGTGGCCACCTGCCCCGCAAAAGCCCTCAAGCTCAGGGGATTCACCGACGCGCAGATACTCGCGCAGGTGGACGCCTTCGCGGAGCTTTTGCCATAGCCAATTTTACGAGGAATTAAGATGCCTGAAGCGGCTGTAGAAACAGTGGAAAAAAGGGAACCTCAAACGGTGAGAGCGGCGGAGAAATTCGAGCCGAACATAGTGGCCTTCTGCTGCCACTATTGCGCATTCGCGGCGGCCGATCTCGCCGGCGTCATGAGGCTTCAATATCCGGCCAACACCAAGATCATCCGTATTCCGTGCACCGGCAAGATAGACATCATATACCTGTTGCGCGCTTTTGAAAAGGGCGCCGACGGCGTCTTCGTGGCGGGCTGCCTCGAAGGCAACTGCCACTTCATGAAGGGCAACATCGTAGCGCGGAAACGGGTCGAATACACAAAAAAACTCATCAAAGATGTGGGCATAGAGCCGGAACGATTGGAGATGTATAACCTTTCCAGCGCCATGGGTCCGCGATTCGCCGAAATAGCGCGTGAGTTCACCTCAAAGATCAAGGAAATAGGGCCAAGCCCTCTGCGGCCAAAGCGCGCTGGATGATTAATAACGCTGTAGGGGCGACCGGCCGGTCGCCCCTACAAAGGAGTGATATAAATGATAGTCGGAGAACGAAAACCGGTTGGCGAGATATGGGGAATGATAAAGGGATTTCGGAAGGTCCTCGTCTTCGGGTGCAACACTTGCGTGGCGGTATGCTTCGCCGGAGGGGAAAAAGAGGTTGGCATCCTGGCCTCTCAGATCCGGATGAAAGCCAAGCAGGAAAATGTGGACATGCTAGTTATCGAGGGCGCCATCGAGCGGCAGTGTGAGCACGAGTTTATCGCGGCTGCAAAGGACCAGATTGAAAGCGCCGACTGCGTCCTCAGCATAGCCTGCGGCGCGGGCATCCAGTTCACCGGGGAAGATTTCCCCCACAAGATCATATTGCCGGGGCTTAACACCACCGGCATTAACGTTGTCGAGCAAAATGGGGTTTTCGCCGAGCGGTGCCAGTCATGTGGAGACTGCGTCCTGCACCTCACCGGCGGCGTCTGCCCCATATCGCGTTGCTCGAAGAGCATACTCAACGGCCCTTGTGGCGGGTCGCACGACGGAAAGTGCGAGGTCAACCCGGAGATTCCATGCGGCTGGCAGCTCATTTACGACCGACTCAAGCTGCAAGGGCGCCTCGAGATTCTCGATGAGGTCATTCCAGCCAAGGATTGGCGGCCCTCCCGCGACGGCGGGCCGAGAAAAATAATTCGTGAGGACTTACAAGAATGAAAGCAGGCTCAAATCTGGAACAGGTATTGGAAAAAGGTCTCTTCGCCGTTACGGCCGAGCTTGGCCCGAAACAGGGCGTGGACGCGGCGGACATCCGCCACAAGGCGGGACTGCTGAAGGATTATTGCGACGCCATGAACATCACCGACAACCAGACGGCGGTGGTGCGCATGTCCAGCATAGGCGCGGCCATCATCGTTCGCCAGATGGGACTTGACCCGGTCATCCAGATCGTCTGCCGCGACAGAAACAGGCTGGCGATACAGGCGGATGTGCTGGGCGCAGCCGCGCACGATGTGATGAACGTCCTGGCGCTGACCGGAGACCATCAGACGATGGGCAACCACCCGCAGGCGAAGAATGTACACGACATAGACTCCCTCCAGTTGCTGCAATGCCTCAAGGGACTGCGCGAAGGAAGGTTCATGAACGGGGACCCGTTGAAAACCGCTCCGCCGAAACTCTTCATCGGCGCCGCCGCAAACCCGTTCGGCGGCCCCCTCGAATACCGCGTCTCAAGGCTTGCCAAGAAAATCAACGCGGGGGCGGACTTCATTCAAACACAGCCCGTCTTCGACATGGACATCTTCAAAAGGTACATGGAAGACGCCCGCGAACGCGGCCTCCATGAAAAAACACACATCCTCGCAGGCATTATCCCCATGAAAAGCGCCGCCATGGCCAAATACATGAGAGACAACGTCGCGGGGGTCATTTTGCCGGACGATAAGGTCAACCGCATGGCTAACTCCATCAAGGGCATCGAGGACAAGGAAGAGAAGAAGAAAAGGCAGGCCGAGGAAGGCGTTAAAATCGCCTGCGAAGAGATCGAGCAGGTGCGTGAGATAAAAGGCGTCCACGGCATACACATCATGGCCGTAGCATGGGAGGAAATCGTTCCGAAAGTGGTCTCAAAAGCCAATCTCAAGGAAAGACCAAAACGCTTGCCGGACAATTGAGATATTTTGGATTTTAGATTTTGGATTTTGGATTTTTTGTGTCTTTTCTTCAATCCAAAATCCGCAATCCAAAATCGAAAATCAGAGGGGGATGATATTCTTTTAATGGCCACTCTTGACCCCAGTAATGCGATTTCTCTTCAACATATTCCAGAGAGGCATGATCGCTTGCGATCGAGCCTGATACCCATTCTTCAGGAAGTGCAGACGGAGGTGGGGTACTTGCCCTCGGAAGCCATTATGGCTATTTCGCGCTACTTGAAGATTCCCGAAGCTGAAATATACGGGGTGATGTTCCTGCCATTCCATTTTGCGGAAGCGGCGGCCAATCGCCTGACCAACCCGGTCTCCGATCCCATCAGCAAGATACCGGAGTTCAAGGTTTGCGCCGTTTCCGTTAAGAAAATCGGGAAAACGGAGGGCCTGCGATAAAAATAGGTGGATTTGTAACGCAGGCGTCCTCGCCTGCTTTTTTTTTGCAGCCGAAATGGCTGCGTTACTTTGTAAAACTCTTAAAGGAGAGGAAAAGTGGCAGCGGAAATTATCAGCGGGAAAGCGGTTGCGGACCAAATGCAATTGGAATTCGCGAAGGAAGTCGCGGATTTCCAGGCAAAGCACGGGTTTATTCCCTGCCTGGCGGTGGTGCTCGTGGGGGAAGACCCCGCAAGCCAGACCTATGTGAAGAACAAGGGCATCGCATGCAAGAAAGTGGGGATTAAAAGCATCGAGCACCGCCTGCCCAAGGAAACCGCCGAAAAGGACCTCCTTGAGCTGGTGGACAAGCTCAACGCAGCCGATGACGTTCACGGGATTCTCGTCCAGATCCCACTCCCGAAACACATTGACGAGGTCAAGGTGTTGAACAAGATTCTTCCTGAGAAGGACGTGGACGGCTTTCACCCGGTCAACGTCGGCAAGCTGATGATCGGCGAGGCGGATTTTCTTCCATGCACCCCCGCGGGCATCCAGGAGCTTCTCATCCGCTCCGGCACCCAGATCGAAGGGGCGGAAGTCGTGGTCGTCGGCAGGTCGAACATCGTCGGCAAGCCCATTGCCATGATCCTTGTGCAGAAGCAGAAGGGAGCAAACGCCACAGTGACGATCGTGCACACGCGCACCAGAAACATAGAACAGCACACCAGACGCGCAGACATCCTGATAGTGGCCGCCGGGGTCCCGAAATACGTCAAGAAGGACTGGGTGAAGCCCGGCGCAGTGGTCATTGACGTGGGGGTCAATCGCCTCGAAAGCGGCCTGTGCGGCGACGTGGATTATGAAGGCGTGAAAGAGGTGGCGGGCAAGATCACGCCCGTCCCCGGCGGCGTCGGCCCCATGACTATCACGATGCTCCTTAAAAACACCATCAAAGCGGCCCGTATCAGGGCCGAAAGGAAAGCATAGGATTTTCGATTGCTTGCCAAAGCAATCAAATCCAAAATCCAAAATTACCTCATGACTTGGACTGTAGCGATAGCTGGCAAGGGCGGCACGGGAAAAACGACCGTGGCGTCTCTGCTTATCCGCGGCCTTGCGCGGCTCGGGAAGGGGCCGGTGCTGGCGGTTGACGCCGACCCGGACACCAATCTCCACACGGGCCTCGGCATGACTGTCAACAAGACGGTGGGCCAGTGGGCCAGATATTGATGTGAGGTGTTGATGCCCCCCATTGAATGGCATGGGCATTTTTCGCGCCCATCAAGACAGGGCCTCAACGGCTCACCCTCAGAAAAGCGGGTGATTGGGAAATAGGGACGCTTACCTATTTTCGGAAAGCCCTTGATTCTTCATGCTTTTATTTCTTCCCTTTCGACAGGCAGTCTTATTGAAATGGTGGTGCCTTTTCCTTCTTCGCTTTCGACGGAGATGTCGCCGGAGTGCATTTTGACGACGCCGTAGGCTATGGCCATGCCGAGGCCCGTGCCCTTTCCCATTTTTTTTGTTGTGAAGAATGGGGTGAAGATTTTGGAGAGGTTTTCACGGGGGATGCCGCAGCCGGTGTCTATCACCTTCAGCTCGATCGAATCGCCGGAATTAAGGATGCGCGCGCAGATTTTGACCTCTCCCTTGCCGCTGATGGAATCAATGCCGTTCTGCACCAGATTAACCAGCAACTGCTTGATCTGAGTGGCGTCAATCATCATGCGCGGCATGCCGTCCTCGATCTGGTAGGTGAGAATCACGTTGGCCGATTGCGCGACGGCGCCCTGAACCTTCACGACGTCCTTTATAATTTCGGCCAGATTGGTGGACGACTTGGAAACGCGGGACTGCCGGGCGAAGTCGAGCAGGCCGCGGACGATGTTCTTGCAGCGCATCGCCTCGCTTGCGATCATCCTGATGTTTTCCTGCCTCAAGTCCCCCGGCTCGAGTTGTTTGAGAAGGACATTTGAAAACAGGAGGATCGTGCCGAGCGGGTTGTTTATCTCGTGAGCGACGCCAGCGGAAAGCTGGCCGAGCGACGCGAGCTTTTCGGTGTGAATCAGCCGCTCCTGCGTCAACGCGAGGTCCTTGTTCAAAGTCTGCAATTCCTCACAAGTTAACTCAAGCTCTTCCACGAGGTACGGGAGGCACATTTCGGCTTCCGCCAGCCCCTGGTAGACGGCGATGGCCTTTTCACGACAGGTCGGGTAGCCGCACGAGCCGCAGTTCAACTGATCCTCGGGCGTGAATTTTTTCATGGAGCGGAGGACTTCGGCGATTTCGGCCTCGCCCGGCTGAGGCAAGACAATGGTTTTGGGCGCAAAAGAGCGGTGCAAATCCAGATCCTTGAATTCCTCGAGGGCCTTCAGCCTGTCCTCCTCGCTCGATTCGCGCTTCAGCTCGTTTATGAAATTGATGAGTATCTGTTTGCGCGCGAAAACGCTCAACTCGTTCTGCATTATGGGGCCGCTGATGCAGCCTTCGCAGAACAGGGCGTCAACCAGAAGCGGCTGTCCCGGAGATATAGCAAGCTCATTCAACACCCCCAGCACCCGATCCTTGCCCTCCGTTGATATGATGTCGTTTTTCAAAACATCGGCGCTCAGGTTAGCCGCCTTGAGCAACCCGCCGGGGATCGGGAACGCTTCCCCGTAAAAAGCGGTCGGCCCGTCAAATTTGCTCTTCTGCAACTTCGCCGGCGCTATACCCGCCTGTCCAAACATGTCCGTGATTTCACTATAAGTCATGGCAACGTCAACCGCGCCCGCGACGAGCGGATCTCGCACCTCGCCTTTCTTGGCGGTGCACGGCCCGATAAACACCACTCGCGCGTCCGCGCCATGCCGTTTCCGAATTGCCCTTCCGGTGGCTATCATCGGGGACACGATCGGCGCAAGCGAGTCAACCAGATTCGGCAGGTACTGTTCCACAAAGGACACGATGGCAGGACAAGGAGTCGCTATGAAAACCTTCCCTTTGTCACGCATGGCCTCAAAGAGTTTTGCGTATTCCCTGCTGACCAGGTCTGCGCCGAAAGCGACGTTCCATACTTCTTTGAATCCCAGCTCACGAAGAGCGCTGATGATTTGTCCCGGCGCAACGTCTGCGAAAGCGGCGGGAAAGGAGGGCGCCAGACATGCGAAAACGCTCTCGCCGCTGTCCAGCATTTGACGGACGACCGGCGCGCTTTCTTCGATCTTCTTGGCTTTTTGAGCGCAAACCTTGATGCAGTTGCCGCAGGCGATACAGCGCGCTTCAATAACGGTGGCCTGGCCGTGTTCGACCTTGATGGCTTTCGCGGGACATTCCCGCACACATGTGTAACAGCGCCTGCATTTTTCGGGAATGGTGGTGACTATACCCATCGCTGTGTTCCTCGCAGATGTTCTTGCCGGCCCCCCGGCTGGAGGCACTTGCCCTCCCCATAAGACGCAGTTTTACTGCCTAATCATTAAGTTAACCATCAGATAGGTATAAGTCAACATTGGCCTTTATTCCATGCCATTTGCGGCCATAATCTGGGAAAGCACGGTTATATCCCTGGCGGGAAGGCAGGAAATTATTGATAAGTGCGAACGTTTATTCAGGTTTTGTTATTCTTCATTGGCTCGCCGGCCAGTTCGGCTTCAAGTTGGTCCAGCGGTGGGAGGAAAGCCAGCAAAGCCTCTTTTAAAGGCGGAAGTTCATCTTCAACGACATGCCAGACTTCGTTGATGTCCACACCCTCATAGTTATGAATGAAGACGTTACGAAGTGTTGTCATGCCTCTCCAGGGAATTTCAGGGTGCGCGGCGCGGTAATCTTCGGTTATCCGCTTGGCGGCCTCGCCTATAACCTCGAGGTTCCGAATTACCGCATCCTGAATCATGGAATCGGCGAGAAAGATTTGTCTCCCGCCTTTAGTATAGCGTTGGATTTGCCCGATGCGCTCCAAAATATGCGCGAGGTATACGCGCTGGTCTTTCACAGGGGCTTTGCTTCCTTAAGGATTCGGCGACGCAGCAGCCAATAGATCGAGTTCTCGCTCACAACGTCTACCTTGCGGTCGAGGAGTTCCTGTAATTCCAGCCAGAGGTCGGCATGGTCGAATAAAGAGCGCCCCGGCTCCATTTCCACAAGGAAATCCACATCGCTCTTTTCATCGGCTTCGCCCCGGGCGACCGAACCGAAGACCCGGACATTGCGCGCGCCATGTTTCGCAGCGATGCTCAGTATCTCGTTCCGCTTTTCTTTCAGTAAATCGGCGACCGTCATGACCAAATCCTTGTGCGCATACAAGATGATTTAGCAAAAGTAAGCCTTCTGTCAAATCCCTTTGACTTTGTCGGCCACCTGTTATGCTCATGCCCCCTGAAATCGCGAAAGCGCCCTTTTCTTTTCAGGTCAGCACCTTAAGGACGAGTTTTGCGAGGAACGATTTCCATGAATTCAGGTCGGAGAGGGCTTCATTGGCGGGCGTGCCGCTATCGCGTATCAGGTCCATGTGGGGGCGAAAGGCCACGAGCGAAATGAGCACGAGAATGGACAAGGTCACGGCCTTATCCGTATCAATGGGCTGGGCCTTTCCCTCGTTGATTCGCATCAGCAAGAGGTCGCTCACCATGGCGAACGGCTCGAAGAGATCGGGCCTGCGCCGTTTCAGTTCCCTGAGTGCTTCTCCCCCGCTCGCCACATCGTGAATAATCATGCGGACAATCTGATGGTTGGACGCGAAGGCGTCGAAATAATTCAACATCAATTCGACAACCTCCGCGTCCTTCGGAGGCGGATCAATCCCTTTTGTTTTCTCCTCGAATAGTTTTTCGAGAGCTGCGAGGTACAACTCCTCTTTGTTCTCGAAAATATAATATATCATCGCCTTGTTGACGCCTGCGTTTTTGGCGATGGTGTCCACGCGGGCGCCCTGTAAGCCTATCCGGGCGAATTCCTCGATCGCGGCGTCGAGGATGAGCCTTCGCGTTCGATCCAGGTCGCGCTTCGGGTAGGCGGCGGGACTCTTTGCCAGTTGCGCCTTCATGTTTCGGCCCGCGCCACAACCCCCTCCGGCGCCGATCCAGCCGCAGGCTCCAGCGTCAGCCGGTTTATGTCCTTCCTAATGATGCCCGAAGGCCCGCAGCACACAAACCCGAACAGTGGCGCAAACACCAGAGTCCCCCATCCCCAGCCAATCACATGAATGAGAAGACTCCACACAATCGCCGACCCAAGCGTGTCAAGGAACACAATGCGACATACGAGCTTCACCACTCCACCAACCGTCACGTAACGCGCCCTCTCCTTGTCCACATAACCAAGCTTGTACCCCTCCGTCGCCCACTTGCCTATCCAGTAAAACATGACGGGAAGCATTATAACGCCCATCGCGTACAACGTCAGGGCCACCGGACTGACCGCCCACTTGAGGGCAACCCACGGACCAAAACCCTGCGCCAATACCTGCGCCTTCTGATTAGCGGTGTAAGTGAAGAAACGGCGATACCCCTTGCCGTCCCAGCCGTGCACAAGGATGAAAAACATGAACAAGTAACCGAAAACCCATTGCATGTTCGCCCAGAACCATTCTCTCGACTTGATAAGCTTATGAGTAATCCAGAAGCCCAGCATCCCCTGCGTTACATTCGTGATGCAAAAAACAGGGACAAGGTAGCCGGGCAATGTCTGCCTGTCCCAGAAATACATCGTCTCCCATGCGGTAAATATCCACAAAAGCATCACCCCCGACGGCGCAAACAATGTCGCCAGATAAATCAGGGTTTTCCGGTAATACGGGGAATCCGTTGTCCGCGGCTCGTCCATGATCTGCCTCCCCGCCGCAGCGGCGAACCCCGCCCCTATCGCATACGACCAAAATACATCAACCTGTACCATCACATACCTCCTGGTTTTCCTGAATTAAGGATTATTAACTAACCGGATAGTTATCACATTTTTATGGTTCTTTCAAGGGGGGTGGATTTGTTTGCGGAATAACGAGGGGCAGGCCATCGAGCCTGCCCCATTTGACGGGCATCAATTTTCCGCGCGCCAGCAAGAGACGCGGCTGCCTGATTATTCTTCTGTGAGATACTTGAAGGATACTTTCACCCGTGCCCGATAGGCGATAACCTTGCCGTCTTCAATTCTCAAATCCAGTTCGGCGACCTCGGCGATCCTAAGCTCCCTCAAACTTTTTGCGGCCTTCTCCACAGCCATCTTGGCCGCTTCTTCCCACGACTTCTTGCTTGTCCCCACCAACTCGATAATCTTGTACACACTCTCCGTCATACTTTCCTCCTTGGTAAAAATTTATTAGTGGGCAAAGCCACTTCCACGATCATAATGTAGTAAATTATCTCAAAAAAATACGCAGGTGTCAACATGGCCAGTCTTTTATCGCCTCCCGAAATTATTCGAGGCGGGGAAATTTTTTCGTTGACACGTTTGATTCAGCGACTTATCGGCAGTATAATATTCATATGCTCGGAGAAAGGCAAAGGATAATTGCGGAGGAATTGCTGGCGGCGGCTCGCTGGATAGGCCGGAATACGGCAAAGGCAGGCATGGCCGTCGGCAATGCGGCGGCCGGGGCGTATCGCAAAGTGGACCCGGACGTGGCGCGACATTTAGCGCAATTTCCACTGCTCGGATATTCATTGCTGGTGTCAAAAAGGGAAGAAATCGCCCCCGGCGCGCCCGATGGCTATCCCCCGATCATCTTCGTTCATGGCCTTGCCGGAAACCGCGGCAACTTTCTGTTGATGGAGTGGTACCTGAAACTATTGGGCCGCAAGCGCAGCTACAAGATACACTTCGATGCCGGGCTGGGAATTATGGACATGGCAAAATCGCTTGCGACGTTCATCTCCGATGTTAAAAATGCCACAGGAGAGCCTCGGGTCGAGATAGTCGCGCACAGCCTGGGCGGAATCATAGCCAGGCTGGCGATCGGCGAATACGACCTTGCGCACTCGGTAAAGACGCTGATAACGCTCGGGACACCCCACCGCGGAACATATTCCGCGCGCTATGCAAACACCGGGATCACCCGCGACCTGAGGCCCGACAGCGACCTAATGAAGCATCTCGCCGCCCGCCCATTGGCTTCTTGCGTGCGCTCGGTGAATTTCTGGAGCCGTAGCGACCTGCTCGTCATCCCCGCCGAATCGGCGATAATGGAAGGCGCCGAACACGTAGACGTCACGCCGTTCACCCACCTGAGCTACCTCATTTCCCCCAAATGCTGGCAGACCGTAGGAAGGCTCCTGATGACAAGCAATTGCTGAGGATGTAATTATGCCCGTAATTAGAACTCCAGACGAAAAATTCCATAACCTGCCCGATTATCCCTTCAACCCGCGCTTCGCCGACATCAACGGAATGCGGGTGCATTACGTTGATGAGGGCGCGGGCGAGGTTGTCCTTTGCCTTCACGGTGAACCGAGTTGGAGCTATCTATATCGCAAAATGATCCCCGTCATGGCGAAGAAATGTAGGGTCGTTGCGCCAGACTTCATCGGCTTCGGCAAGTCGGACAAATTCACCAGAATGGAAGAATACACCTACGCGATGCATCGGGACACAATTATCAGGCTCATCGAGAAGTTGGACATCAAGGGCATCACTATCGTTGTTCAGGACTGGGGAGGCCTTATCGGGCTTCGCGTGGTGAGCGTAATTCCCGAAAGATTTGCGCGGCTCGTTATAATGAACACCGGCCTGCCCACCGGAGAGGGGCAAATGCCGGAGGCCTTCATGCAATGGCGCAAGTTCGCCCTCCAGACGCCGGACCTGCCGATAGGAGCGATCATCAGGGGAGGCACGGCGATAAATAAAAACCTGCCGCCGGAAGTTATCGCGGCTTATGACGCCCCCTTCCCCTCCCCTGAATACAAGGCCGGCGCAAAGGCCTGGCCGCTGATGGTACCCATCAGCCAGGATGATGAGGCCGCCCCTGAGCTGAAAGCGGCGCGCGAATTCCTGAAAACCTGGAACAAGCCCGCCCTCATCATGTTCTCGGACGGAGACCCGATCACAAGAGGCGGGGACAAATTCTTCCGCGCGTTGATCCCATCGGCAAAAGATCAGCCTGAAATTGAAATCAAAAGGGCGGGACACTTTCTACAGGAAGATAAAGGCGAAGAAATCGCCATTCATATACTCGATTTTATCAAGCGCGCCCCCCGATGAAAGCAGCGCCGTTCAGAAGACCGATCGCGCGATAAGAACGGTGCGCCTGCCTTCGGTGATTGTTACTTTCTTGAATTGAGCCGGCCCGATGGGGGAGCCATCTTGTGTGTAGAACTGCACCTTAGCTTCATGTTCGCCCGGCGGGAGCGTATCAGCGATCACTCCGAAATAACGCGGCAGCGTCTGCCATGAGCGGACATCGGCGGCCTCGGAGGCAAAAAACGCAACCCTCACGACCAGCCCCAGCAATCCGTTCTGCTTTGATATTTGCTCAGCAATCACTTCCTTTGCCGCAACCCTTGCCGTTTCCATGGCGATCTCCTTGGCAATCCTCTTTTTCAACGCCTTCTCGGCGAGCGGATCGAGGTCTGTGATCATGTAAGAGGGCGCGGTGTTCCGGTCACCGATGCTGAGTACCGCATGATGAGCCAGGCTGCGGCTCGATACGTAATCGGGTACCACAAAACGATTGAAATTGGGCGGGACAACTATGTTTATTTCCTTTTTTATGGGGGAGCGACCGGCGCCGACGAACACGATCAGGTTGGGCGGCGCGGCGGTTTTTGGAACGATACCGCCTCTCTGCTCGATTTCGCGCGCCCATGTCCGCGCCTCTTGCCCCATACCCTTCGCCGACGCCAGGCGATGAAGATCGTAGTAAACGGATAAAAATTCCGGCGCCGCTTCCGCCGCCTTCGAATATTCGATGTAAGCGTCGTCCTGATCGCCCATGACATCGAACGCCAGCCCGCATACATATCGCGCGAACGGCTGGGCATTGATCTCTTTATCCAGGGAATCAAGAACCCCAAGCGCCTGCTTCGCTTCGACACGCGCGTCGGACCACTCATCCACCATCATGTAGTCCATCGCCAGGTATGTGTGCAGGAGCACCGTTTCGAAGCTCTCGGGCCGGTAAGTCGTGATCATCTTGTTGGTCACAAGGCTTCCGGCCTGCTGGCCGAGGTGAACGACTTCCGCTTCGATGAGCTTGTTGGCGTCGAGAAGCGCAGCGGTGCTTTCCTTATAATTCCCCGCGGCCTGCTCGGAAGCGCCGTATTCGAGGAGGGCAAGTATGTGATCCTTGCCCCCCTTGTCCTTGATTTTAGACAAGGCATCGCCGGCAGCGGCATAATTACCCGCGTAGAATTGCCTCCTGCCGGCGACGATTTTGTTGGAGAAGCAGCCGCTTATCGCGCCGCCTATGAGGATTACCGCGGCGGCCCTCAGCCAGAGAGGAAACTTACCAGCCAACGAACGGCCTGGACTGTTCCCGGACAATCTCTTGTTCATCTGTCCACACAATCAGGTTGGTGGTCAAATCGGTTATCTCCAGCGTGAGCCTGTAGTAGCGCAGGTTTTTCTTTTTGATGCGCACCTGTTTCAGCTCGCTCTGCGATATGGAGATGATGGTGCCCGTGAGCATGTATTTTGCGCCGACCTGCTTGCCGATCTGAATGCGCGACTCGGGAGAAATCAGGCCCTGTGCCTGATAATTCAGCTCGCCTTCAACTTTTTTCCGCTGCGCCTCATTGACGAACTGGAACTTCCCCGACTTGAACAGCTCCGTGCGTATCGCATCGGAGAGGGCGCGAGTGTCAATGTGCTCGGACGTGCGGTTCTCGACCGGGAAGACAATGAGGACGGGTGGCTTTTCCTCGGCGGCCACCTTGCTGGCCAGAATTCGCTTCGACATTTCCGCGGAAAGCACCTTCAGGTCGGTGTAGCCGTATTCCGCGGTGTACCTCACGTCCTGCGACGGATTGACCGATTTCACGGCCACCCGGCAACCGAATCCCATTAGAATAAGGACGAAAAAGATGACAAGATACTGATTTTTTCTTCGCAACATGTGCTTCTCCTTTCGGAAAAAATCGGGATATTCAAACAGGTTCACCCTATGCTTTCTACCTAATTATTATTATAAAGCCGACTGGACACATACGCAATATTAAGGGCTCCATTAGAGGTTCCGTAGCGTCCAGACACCGTAGCGAATAAGCTCACCGAAAGAGCGCACATCGAGCGCTTTTTGGGCCAGACGAAAGCTTCCACGAGAGAAAATGCGCATTTCCTTATCGAAATTCTCATAAGCCTCCTCGAATGCACGGTCGCTCTTTTCCGTGAGCGCCCTTTCCACGGTCGCCGCCAGCCGTTGCGAAATGTGTTCTATGGCCTGCCTGCCCTTATCCGCGCTCGCCTTGCTGATCGGGTCATGCCCCATGACCCCGAATTTTGCGAGCCGCTCCATTGTCGGGAGATTTGCGGGCATCTTCGAGAGATCAACGGTATCGGGCCGGATCGCCATCATTATCGAGGTTTCCCACATGCCCGCATGATCGCCGTAATATTCGATGTCCGTCGCGAAAACATGCTCGGGAGCGCCAAGGGCCACTGCGGCGCCCGTTTTATTGAAGCGCCTGCACTCCTTCCGGAGCAACCTGATCTGAGCCGGCGGGTAATGCCCTGTGAGCAGGACGATCACTTTGAAGCCCCAGTCCGCCAGTTGTATTAACGTCTCACGCGCCAGAACCCTGAGGCCGGCCCTGCGAAAGTGGAACGTGAATGGGAAGGGCATGGTGTCGAACGCGCCCCAGAAAATTGTCGGGAAGACCACACCTCCGGTGCGCTCGGCCGCCGACTCGCACAGCGCCTGCGCCTTGATGCCGTCCAGGCCGAGCGGCGCATGCTCCCCATGCCACTCCAGCGCCCCGATCGGCACATACGCAATCGGCATCTCCCCTACCATCGCCCTCATAGCTTCCGGCCTCGACTCCTCATATCGAATAAACTTCATAGCACACCCCATAATAAAGATACTACCCCAAAATCGGCGGCGACACGAGGCCGCCCCGGTTGCATATTATCTCCATGTGATATTAAATCTAAAGGCCTTAGGCCTTAGGTAAAAGAAATTATAATACTCTTATCCTAACGCCTAAAGCCTTTAAGAGAGATTGAATCTGCCCGGGGAGAAATGACAATGGATCCGAATCTGGTGGAAGAGCTGAAGAAGATGTTCTCGAACGACCCCTTTGCGAAACAGCTCGGTATCGAGCTTATCGAGTTTTCGCCCGGCTATGCAAAGGTGCGCATGAAGGTTGAGAATTCCCATCTGAACTTTTTTGGGTTTGTACACGGCGGGGCCATTTTCTCGCTCCTCGATCAGGCGTTCGCAGCGGCGAGCAATTCGCACAATTATTCGTCGGTCGCCATCAGCATGAGCGTGAATTTCATAAACGCCCCGAAAAAGGAGGCGACGCTTTGGGCCGAGGCGAAAGAGGTTGATAAATCGCGCAAGCTCGGCCTTTACGAAATGACCGTGCGCGACGACGAGGGCGCTCTCATCTGCCGCTGCGACGGCAGGGTGTACCGGATCGGTAAGCCGTTCATAGGGGATGGCGGCGCCTGAGTTGAAGCGGGTGGCCCTGAAATTCTGCGGCGGCTGCGACCCCGAATACGACCGCATCGCGTATTGTGAGAAACTGCATATTACCGCCGGAGACCGCATAGAATGGGCGCGCCCGGACGATAATGGTTGCCATGCGGCGCTGCTGATATGCGGCTGCCCGCGCGCCTGCCCGGAGAATGATTTGGCGTCAACTTACCCCCGATGTATCATTTCCATTACAGACGATGAAGAGGACTCTGAAGAGGTCATAAAAAAACTGATGACAATCGCAACCTGACGAAAGGGAGGCAGGTATGATCAAAACGAAAGAGGACTACATCAAAAGCCTTAAGGAGATGGGGGGCCTCGTTTATTACAAGGGCGAGCTGATCCGCGACATAACCACTCATCCGGCCTTCATCCCCCACATTAACGCCGCGGCAAAAACATACGAGCTGGCCCTTATGCCCGAGCACGAAGACCTCCTGACCGTGACCAGCCACCTTACGGGAAAAAAGGTTAATCGCTTTACACACATCCACCATTCGGTTGACGATCTCATCAGGAAGGTGCAGATGCTCCGGCTTCTCGCGCACGAAACGGGCAGCTGCTTCCAGCGCTGCGTCGGGTTCGACGCCCTGAACGCCGTTTACATGACAACCTACGACATAGACGCCAAACATGGCACAAAATACCACCAGCGATTTATCGAATACCTGAAGCATATCCAATCGGAAAATTTCATGCTCGTCGGCGGCATGACCGACCCGAAGGGGGACCGCTCGCTGGCGCCCAGCAAACAGCACGACCCGGACCTATTCACTCACGTCGTCGAAAAGAGCGATAAGGGGATCGTCATACGCGGCGCAAAGGCCCACCAGACCGGCGGCGCAAACAGCCACGAAATCATGGCCATGCCCACACAGACCATGCGCGAGGGCGACGAGGACTACGCATTGGTGTGCGCCGTGCCCCTCAACGCCAAGGGCGTGCTCCAGATTTTCGGCCGGCAGACAAACGACGGCCGCAAGATCGAGCGAAGCATGGACATAGGAAACCCCAACTACGGCCTTGTGGGCGGCGAAACGCTCATCGTGTTCGACAACGTCTTCGTGCCGTGGGAGAGGGTATTCATGTGCGGCGAGACGGATTTTTCGGGGTCGCTCGTCGAGCGATTCGCAACCTTCCACCGCCAGAATTACGGGGGCTGCAAGGGTGGAGTAAGCGACGTGCTGGTCGGCGCCAGCGCGCTCGCCGCGGAATATCAGGGCACGGCAAAAGCCTCGCACGTCCGCGACAAGCTCGCCGAGATGATACATCTCACCGAAACGATATGGTCGGGGTCGGTGGCGTGTTCCGCGCGCGGAACAAAAACCGCCTCGGGCGCATTTCTCCCCGACATGCTCCTCGCCAATTGCTCCAAGCTGAACGTCACGCGCAACATCTACGAAATCGGGCGGCTCGCCCACGACATCGCCGGCGGAATTATAGCCACAATGCCGTCCGAGGCCGACCTGAAAAGCCCCGAGGTCGGGAAATATGTGAAAAAATACATTGCGGGCGTCGCCGGAGTGCCCACGGAGAGCAGGATGAAAATCCTGAGGCTCATAGAAAACATGACCGGCGGAACGGCCCTCGTCGAATCAATGCACGGCGCAGGATCCCCCCAGGCAATGAAGGTCATGTACTCGCGGCTCGGCAAGCTGGATATGAAAGTGAAAATGGCCAAGAAAGTGGCCGGAATCGAGGATTGATAATTAATGCGGGGGCACACGGCATGCGCCCCCGCATTTTGAATTACGCCGCCTTTTTCTTGCTGATAAACTTGAATGCCACGATCGCCCCAACCGAAACAATCAGCAGCGGTATACCGATAAGCGGCCTGTAGAACACCCACGCAATGGAAATCGTGAACAGCGACAGGGCGAACGCGATCACCCCCGCGAAAAGGCCGATGCCCATGCCCAAGAGGTCACCCAGGAAGGGCAACACGTCCGCCGTGACTGTGAGCGGCCTGAAGATCATCGTGATGCCGAACATCATCATAAGGAATCCGACGAGGCGCAGTATCCAGGTGAGCATCTGGTTTTCTTCTTCCGCCTGCTTGAACATGGCGTCTGCGCTGAGCGTGCCCACCTGGAGCAACTGGATATCGCCGTCCTTCATCTTGAACGGCTCGAACGTGTTGCTGACCTGCCCGGCCACAAGGCTTATCGCAATGGGCTGCTTGACGATCTTGAACGATATCTTCAAGTCGCCGATCGCCGGGGCGGCAGAGTCTTTCCCAATGTAAAACCCGCCTGCCGAGATACTCGACTCCTTCCTTAAATCCCCCTGCAATTGTTCGAGCGTCTCTTCTGTCACCGGCAGAGCTTCTGTCTGGTTAATCATCTTGACAAACTCGGGAGACAACGTGAAGGCCCCCAGTGTCACATTCTGGGCCACGAGCGTCTTGCCTTCATAACGCATGGCGCCGGGGTTATCATGGCCTTCGGGCTTCTTGAAATCGCCAGATTTTATAAGAGTGGGCGCCCATGCTTTTTCGTAACTATATTCGGTGACGGTTTCCTGGCCGCCGCCCAACTTCTTCCTGGTTTTAGATTCCTTGTGCTCCTTCCACTGATACATCTGGACGACGCGATCGAGCTTGATGGCGTTTGCCGAAACCCCGAAATCGGGGTCGGAGAGGGTTTCCTCCGTTTTCGCCTCGCCGTTTAAATGAACCAACTTGTTATTATTGGAGGGGTCAACCGCATCGGCTTTGACGGTTATTACTTGTTTTGCGCCCGATTCGAGAGTCCGCGCCCTCTTGACGGCGCGCCCCTCGCCCCAGAAAAGCACCGGAAAGGCCACCACAAAAAGCAACAGCCCAAAAACCACTCCCTTGATTGACTCGCCCAGCCTTTCCAGCCAGCCCTTGCTTGTGACCTCTGTGAATTGATCCTGCATTGCAGCGCCTCCTTTTTTTAATGTTTTCTTCGCTCGTTCAATACAATTTTAGACCGTAATCATCGCGTTTGTCAAGGATGCAGGCGCCTTTGTTTCTTTGACGTTTGGCGGGGGTGAAAGTATCATAGATTCTAAAGCACATGAGCGTTCTGCCGCATAATATTTACCGTGATCTCTCCGGCGAAATTCGCGGGGACGTGGAGGTCGGGCTGCCTGTGCGGGCGATCTACAGCACAGCGGCGTGCATATACCGGATCATGCCGATGGCCATCGTGCGCCCCTATGATACGGAAGACGCGGCGAAAGCGGTCCGCTACGCTACGGAGAGGGGCGTGCCGATCACGCCGCGCGGAGGCGGCTCCGGCGTCGCGGGCCATTCCATTGGGCCGGGCGTCATCCTCGATCTTTCCACCTATATGAATGGCATCATCGCCGAGGGGGACGACTGGATCGAGGTTCAGCCGGGGATCATTCTTGACAAGCTCAACGCGCATCTCGCAAAACGCGGCAAAAGGTTTTCCCCAGACCCGTCATCTGGCGCATATTGCACCATCGGAGGCATGATCGCCAATAACTCGTCCGGCGCGCGAGGTCTCCGGTTCGGCTCGACAAGGAATCATGTCCTGGCCCTTGAATTCATCGCCGCAGACGGGCGCATCGTTCGCACGGATTCCGATAACGGGTGGCTCGAAGGGATCAAAAGAGGACTGGGTAAATTACTAAATCTGCACCGGGCGGACATCGAAACGCATCGTCCGCGCGTCACAAAAAATTCGAGCGGCTACGGGCTTTGGGACATTGGCGACAGCGATGATCCCGACATTGCCAGGCTGATCGTCGGCAGCGAGGGGACGCTTGCGGTGGTCACATCGGCGCGGCTCAGGGTGGAGCCGCTTCCGGCGGAGACCGGCGCGGCTCTCCTGCATTTTTCCGATGTGCGGACCGCAACCGGGGCGGTCCCGCGAATCAGGGAATCGCTCCCGACGGCCATCGAAATAATGGACGCGGCATTTCTCAATATCGTTCGCGAGGCGCGCCGTGACCTCCGCGACCTCATGCCCGATAAGGGTCTGACGATGTTGCTCGTCGAGCACGAGGCGAACGACCGGGACGAGTTACGAGAGCGACTTGCCCGGACTGAGCGCGCCGGTCGGTCGGCTGGGGCGGAACGCGCTGATACGTCCGCAGACGCCGCGGGCGTGAAGCGCTTATGGGCCGTGCGCAAAGCCGGCTCACCGATCATCTCATCGCTCAGGGGGCCGAAGAGGCCGCTGAGGTTCGTCGAGGACATGGTTGTGCCGCCGGAGCGGCTCCATGACTTTGCAGGCAGTTTTATCGAGATATTGCGCCGGAACGATTGCGTCGCGCCCGTAATCGGCCATGCGGGTGACGGCAACGTCCATGTGAACCCCCTGCTGAATCTCCGCGACCCCGCTGTAAAGACGATCATCCGCAGGGTTGCCGATGACGTTTATGCGCTGGTGGATCGTTTCGGCGGGTCTCTTTCCGGCGAACACGGAGATGGGCGACTCCGCGCGCCTTAC
>Ga0209777_10001298_pt1 | contig 36925 bp, 34 predicted proteins | sample FrelakmetHBP12HB_FD_187147 | JGI IMG/M metagenome (GOLD analysis project Ga0209777, IMG submission 187147) | Freshwater lake sediment microbial communities from the University of Notre Dame, USA, for methane emissions studies -HBP12 HB (SPAdes)... | ecosystem: Environmental > Aquatic >...
GGCCGCGCCTCTGCCCGGTGCGCCGACGCTGATCATCAAGACCGGGCAATTGGACATGCAGGTTTCCAACCCCGAGGCTTCGGCAGCCCAGTCCAACGGCTTCGTCGGGGCAGCCGGCGGGTACGTGTCGGCCTCGTCGCGCTCGGGAGATGCCGAGACGTTGGTCATCTCGGTCACCTATCGAATCCCGGTGGCCAAATGGGATGCGACGCTCGCTTCCATCCATGGCGCCAACGGTGGGGGCACCCTGAAGATCCTCAATGAGCAGATCCAGACCCAGGACGTCACCGCATCGGCCGTGGATCTGGACGCGCGCTTGACCAATCTGCGCGCCACCGAACAGTCGTTGCTGGGCATCATGGCCAAGGCGACCACCATCACGGACACCCTGGCGGTCCAGACCCAGCTCACCACAGTCCAGGGGCAGATCGAGGAACTCCAGGCCCAGCGCAACCAGTTGGGTGACCAGGCGGCTTTCAGCACCTTGACGGTGCAATTCGAGGCGACACCGAGAACCTCGACCACCAGCGCGACGAGCGGCTGGAGTATCAACGGCACGATCGACGACGCCACCGCGACCCTGGTCAAGTTGGGCCAGGATCTCGCTTCCCTGGGAGTTTGGTTGGTCATCGTCGGGCTTCCGGTCGGCCTCGCGCTCTTCGTTCTGTTCCTGATCTATCGCCTCTTCCGAAGAATCCGGCGTCGGTCGGCTGAACCGCCCAAGACTGCCTGATCCTTTCGGAGGGAGCCGTATCGCCTCAGGGGCGATCCGGTGGGCCCAATCCACCGTGAGGGTGGCCCCACGATGCGGGGAGGTGAGCAAGGGCGAGAGGTCGAGTTCCCCGACCAACCAGGGTAACCACGAGACGACCAGTCCTGCCGCCTGACTCTCAGGGCTTCGGGATCGCCCTCATGGCCGCGGCGCAGGCGACGAAGGTCGGCCGGGTCAGCCCGGCACCTTGGATCATGTACTCGTGCGGGGTCCCGGGGTTGGCGTCGATCAGGAAGTACGGCCCGTGCAGGTAGAGCTCGGCCGACAGGCCGCCGAAAGAGGCCGGCCCCTGGGCCACCACAATCCAGCCGCACGTCATGGCGTAGCCGCCGGGCCCGCACAGGTTGCCCTCCCACAGCGAGATCCCAGCCCCTCCGGGTCCCTGGTAGCCGACGTAGAGGTAGCCGTTGGGGGCCTTGTCGTATTCGCCCTTCGTGAGGGACCAGCCGGACGGCAGCACCGCGCAGTAGACGGTCCAGCTCATGGCCGCGGCCGCCTGGGCGAAGAAGGCCTTGTTTGACGCCGTGCCGGTGCAGGCTGCGGCCGGAGAGGTGGGGGAAGGGGTGGGCGTAGGGGTTGGCGTCGGCGTCGCCGTCGGCGTGGGCTCGGGTGACAGCGTCAGCGTCGGAGTCGGCGGCGGCGGGGTCACGTAGATGATGATTGGGGTCGGCGGCGCGGTGACGTAGATGATTTGCGGCGTTGGGGAGGCGACCGAGCAGCCGGCCAGTGTCAGGGATACGGCCAAGCCGAGGGCCGCTCGCCAATGACGCGAGATGCGATCCCTGTTCCCCATCGGCCTCCTTCGCGGAAGCATCGGGCGTCACCGCCCCGTTCCGGTGGAGTCTGCCGTTCGGTTGAGCGGCATCGCCGGGACCATCTTAGGAGCCCGGAGGCTGGCGGCAACGGGCAATCGCGGCCGCGGCGAGCGCCGTCCATGGGGCGGCTGGTGGGCCTGTGGGTTGGGCCCCGCCAGTCTCGACGCACGCATCGTGTCGCTTGTCGTGGAGCCTTCAGTGAGCGAAGCGGCGCGGCTACTTCCTGATCCGTGTGGCCGCGGTTGTTGGCGAGTCAAACAGAGTCGGCCGATCCGGCTTCTCGTACAGAGAGGTGATGGAGTAGCCAGACTTTAGAAGAAGGTCGGGTAGACGTTGTACCGCGTCGCGGTCGACTTGCTTGATCTCCTCAGGCATCTGGGCCCAGGGGACCAGGTGGGGCGTCAGTTTCTCAGCGGCCGATCGCAGAGTTACATGGCGCCACCCAGCATCGACCCTCTCTCTTGCCCAGGCGTCGTGCTCCATCTTCGCCAGAAAGTCGACGATATCACCGGGGAAATGCAGCGGTACTTCGGAGTCCTCAGCCCTGGATACGTTGAATCCGGCGGTGTGCAGCATGGTCAAGAGGCGCTGGCTGCGGCTGAGGTAGCTCTGTTTGGCGATGGGATCGAGTTGATGCCAGTTCGCGCGCTCTGCCCGATCAGAACGTGACTGTAGGTCGCTGTGTATAGCCCGTGCGAAGAGTCCAACGAGGCCGCCCTCGCCGCTGGATTCGGGGCCACCTCCCCGCGCAGACTCACCGAGGGTTCGCGGGAGCGCTCTATCGAGGTTCCTAACGTAGACCTGCTCATCCATTCGCCACTTGAGAATCGCCTGGATGCTGCTCATCTGGAGGTCCATCCCAGGTGGCAACTCGGTCTCGTCCAGATGGATCGCAAGGAACGGCTTGGCTAGCTTCAGGGCGTAGTTGATCTCGTTGCGGACGTTCCTCGATGCGACGGCGGCCTCCGTGACAAAGACGATGACCTGCGACGATCTCTTGAGAGCGCCTGCGACCTCCTCCGGCCATTCGTTGCCCGGGTCGATGCCTTCGTCATACCAAACCCGATACCCCATCAGATCCAGGCGCTGGATTTCTGGGTACACAACCTCTGCATCCCGATGCGCGTAGCTCACGAACGCGAACGGTTCGTCACCGGTATATGCGATGGCAGGCAACGGTAGGCTCACGCCAGGCATGCGCCGTCCTCCTCGTCGTCGCGACCATTGGTAGGGCTGGTCCGCGCATCTCGCATAGCCGGTGCGCTGCGTCCGCACACCGGAGGACGTCATGCACCTCTCGAATCTCGGTCACGCCCTCCGGGTTGAATGATAGGGTCAGTCAGTGAGGGCCGGGACGCGGAGCTCGACGCTCAACCTCCCGCTCGGCGATTGCCGAGCTGTCCAGGGCATCGTCGATGTGACCGGCCACTTCAGGCCGTAGCCGGTCGGCTGTCGATGACGATGCAGCCATAGCTCGCAAGCACTGCCGATGTGGTCGCGGATCTGATCGCCAGCCTCTTAGCTGAATGTCGCGGGTTCGGACCCGACGATCCGCACCCTTGTCGCCTCGTACAGACGCTAACTGCGGGCCACGAACCGGAGCGCGCCGAGGGTGAGTCCATTGACCGCACCGGGCCTTGCCTTTCGGAGACGCTCTCTCGGTTGGGAACTGCCGCCAGGTCAGCAGGCCGTCGCCCCGGCCGCGGCCGCAATTTCAGGGAGCGTCCTCAGCGCGCGAATCATCATGCAGAGACTCTGGTGACGCGCCGCCCGCTCAGGGGCAGGCGGCGAAGGGCAGGTCCCGGCGCATGAACGCCGTCAGGACGCGCGAGACGGGACCCGCGGGCGTACCATCGAAGACAAGCACGGCGCCGGCAGTGCGGCCGTTGGCGAGCGCCAGCACGGTCGAAGCGTAGGGCTGCCCGTCCTGGGTGACGGCGCCGGCGGCATAGGCGCTTCTGGGCGCAAGGTCAGCGGCTGCCGTCGCCGGGTCGGTATAGAGCAGCGCGACCGTGACCGCGGCGCCGCCCGCGGTGGCCTCCGAGAACCCCAGCGCCGTCCCCGCCGTGACGCCCAGAGCGGACAGTCCCGCCCTGGCACTCGGGCTCGGGGGCGTCAGGCTGGGCCCGCCGCCGAACGTGCTGCACGCGCCGGGCTCGACCGAGAGGATCGCGGCGTACGGTGACCCGAGCGCGGCGGCGAGGGCGAGGGCTCGGGCGCCGGGGGAGGTCTCGGCCGGGCCGGCGGCGCGCGCCTGGACCGCGGCCGTCAGGTTGTCGGGGCTGGCGGCGACGATCAGCCGGTGGCGGGCGATGTCCAGCCCGAGGTTCGTCATCAACTGCGGTCCCTGGCTCATGAACGGCTTCGTCAGGTCGAGCGCGTGCGCGTACGGCTGGACGCCGTCGACGATGGCGCCCTTGGTGTACGCGCGGCCCACCATCAACGGGCCGAGCGAGGCGATGTCGAAAGTATCGCGGAACTGGAGCACGGTGAACGGCGCCCCCGAGTTCCCGAAGTCGGCCTCCCAGGTAAGGTCGCCAACCCCGAAGCTCCATTGCTGCCGAATTGTCGCGGCGTACGACAGCAGGTCGCTCGCGGGGATGGCGTGGGTCTTGGAGAGCTCGACGAGCGCGGCGTGCTCCGTGCTCGGATCCGGGCGCGTGCCGAAGAGGCGCGCCCAGTCGGTGAACTCGACCAAGCTCACGTCGGCCGTGGCATACGCCAAAGCGGCCGAAAGGTCGGCGTCGATCACGGCCGGCGCTGGCGTCAGGGTGGCGGTGGGAAGCGGGCCGGCGCGTCCAGGAGTGGCGGTCGCAGCCGAGGCGGGCGCTTCGGTCGAAACCGAAGGCGCGGCCGTCGACGATGCGGAGGGCGTAGCAGACGATGTCCCGGAGCCGCAGGCCGCGAACAGGAGCACAGAGATCATCGCCAGCGGAGTGAGGCCGGCGCGGATATCCACGTCGGCCATCATATAGAGGCGCGAGCGACGGGCCAAGGGCGCCGCTGCATCTCGGTGCCCGGCTCCGGCTTGACGACGATCATCGCGATGCCGGTGGTCCTGAACCAGATCTCTATGTCGGCATGACGGGCGCGATCGCCAGGACCACCGCAATAGGGCCGGAGACCCGGCCTATCTCTCGACCAACTAAGGATTCATCGTGACGGGATGGCTAGGGGGCCACGTTCCGATGGGAAAGTGGTCTTGGTCCGCTTCAGGCACGAATCTGCATCGGTATACTCGAACCGGGCGGGGCCGTGGCAGGGCTCAGAGGGCATCGACCTACACGCCAGAGCGGGCCCTACGTTAGCGCCACATCCCGGACTGCCATTCGCGGAAGACTGATCTACCACTCGATCCAGCGACGCAGAGGATGGGCTAGATCATGGGACTAGCATGTTCGTTGGGATCTCATAGCTGGTCTGGATGCAGGTGTGCTAAGTGCGGCAAGACCAGGGCAGAAGGCCACAACTGGGCGTCGGATTGCGAGAAATGCTCGACGTGTGGCACCGTTAGGGAAGTTGCCCACGCCTGGGGCGGTTGCCGATGCACAAGGTGCAAGCGCACCCGGGACGAAGAGCATGACTGGTCCAAGGATTGCGAGAAGTGCGCACGTTGCGGGCGCACGAGGAAGGATGGCCACGCGTATCGCGGTTGTAGATGCACTGCCTGCGGCAAGGTCAGGGACCTAGAGCATGCGTGGGAAGGCGCGATATGCAGCATCTGCTCAACGCACAAGAGCGACGCCCAAGAATGGGCGGACTCGTTGCCGCAGGCGAGCAAGTTCCTGGAACTCTCCCGCCTGGTTGGCGAGTATTCCCACGAGCTGAATGAGCGAGACAAGAAGCGCCGGGAAACGGCCCGCCTCATGCTGCTGGCGGTTGGTGAAGAGGCAGTCGATGCGGTCATCGAAGCATATGGCCCTTGCCGCGACTACTGGAGTCTCGCAGAGGTCCTCATGTCCTCGTACTGCGACCGCGCTGCCCTTCCGCTCCTATCGCGGTTCCCCACGATGTCCGCAAGCTCCGACACGGGCAAGGTGGTCAAGTACGTTGCCAGAACCAAAACGCCGGAAGTCGCACGAAGACTCGAGGAGCTTCTGCGCGAGGACTCCAGCGGGACACGTCGATACGCGGCCGAGGCATTAGGCCGGCTCGAAATGGACGAAACAGCAGGCGTGCTATTGGCCGCACTGAATGGAGATCCGCACGTTCGCAGCGGTCTCGAAAGCGCGAGTACTTCGTTTGCATGGTCAGTCCTGAAGACATTTGAAGAGCAACGCAAGTCGGCAGGCCCAGACACCACGAAGATGTCCGAGGCCGACATGCTCAAGATCATGCAGGCTTTTGCCGCTGCGTATTTGGCGGACGATAATCGCACTCGAGACCGACTCGAAGACACGGTGAAAGACATAGGCAGAGAGCTGCACCGTCGAGGCGGCGAAGCGAAGATGCGGGAGATGCTCCAGCACTTCAATGGCCCCGCTAGTCGGCACATTGAGCGCGTCTGGTCAGGCATTGGGGGTTGGCTAGGCTAGCGATCGTTCGGGCCGGAACCCCGCTCAGCCGCCTTTACCGAGCACGCCAGTTCCGTGATGTCGGCGGCGTGGGATCACCGAAAGAGTCCTGAGACGCCGATTTGGACTGCTTCGGTACGCGGGGTAGCTCGTCGAGATCCGCGGCGGCGGGAGGTTGCAGCCGGCTGGACGAAACCGAACTGGCGCAGGCTGCGCTCCAGGGAGTCGAGTTCCTCGTTGGAGATTCGGCGAGGATTGGCCGGGTCAGGGCGAAGTCGGTCGATCGGTACGTGCTGGACCGTGAGAAGGCTGGGGGCAACCGCGCCGCTCATGCCGTGTACCACGCCAGGTCGTCGTCATCGGACAGCGGGCGGGTCCTCAAGCCCGCTTGGGGGTACACCCGCACACCTCGGCGCGCCCCCCCGCCGCATGGGTCGGCAAGACCGGCGCCGCGACCATGGGGGCATGGCGACACCTGCTCCCGGACCTTCCCCGCCGCATTCGCGTTCGCTACGCTGAGGGCATGAGTCGGCAGGCGGGCGCGATCGTTGCCGGGCTCGGGGATTCCGCGCTGAAGGCCCGCCGGCTGGGTCGCGCCGAGACGGCGTCGGCGGCCCCGAGGAGTCGGCCCCGATGACGAGGCTCCTGCCCCGGTTCCTGCGGCCGCATCGCTGGCGCCTTCTCGTCGTCGTCGCCCTGGTAACAGTTCAGGCGATGGCGAACCTGTACCTGCCCAGCCTCAACGCGGACATCATCAACAACGGTGTCGTCCGGGGCGACACAGGCTACGTCGTCGAGACCGGCGGCTACATGCTGCTGATCACGGCCCTGATGGTCGCGTGTGCTATCGCGGCCGTCTACTTCGGAGCCATGATCGCAATGGCGGTCGGCCGCGACATCCGCGGCGCCATCTTCCGCCAGGTCATGGGCTTCTCCCAGAACGGGACCAGCGCCTTCGGTACGCCCTCGCTGATCACTCGGAACACGAACGACGTGCAGCAGGTCCAGATGTTCCTGGTGATGGGTCTCAACATCCTGATCCTTCCTCCGATCATGACCGTCGGCGGAATCATCATGGCCCTGCGCCAGGACGTGCCCCTGTCCGGCACTCTGATCGTGATCATCCCGCTGGTGGTGGCGGTCGTCGGCATCCTCGCCATTCGCGCCCTGCCGCTCTTCCGGACCATGCAGAAGCGCACGGATCGCATCAACCAGGTGATGCGCGAGACCCTCGGCGGCATGCGCGTGATCCGGGCCTTCGTGCGGACCGAGCACGAAGAGAAGCGCTTCGATATGGCCAACCGCGCCGTCACGGATACCGGCCTCCGGGTGAACCGCCTGTTCTCGGTCGTGATGCCGCTCCTCCTCGGGGCCACGAACCTCTCGACCGTAGCCGTGGTCTGGTTGGGCGGCCTGCGCATCGACTCGGGCGGAATGCAGATCGGCAACCTGACGGCCTTCCTCTTGTATATGACCCAGATCCTGTATTCGCTGTTGATGGGCGTCTTCGCGTCTGTGATGGTCCCGCGCGCCGCGGCTGCGGCGGAAAGGATCCAGGCGGTCCTGGAGAACGAACCCGACCTGCGCGACCCGGACGAACCCGTCTCCACCGACGGGGCCAGGGGGCTGGTCGAATTCCGCGGCGTCGAGTTCTGCTATCCAGGCGCGGAGGACGCCGTCCTGTGCGGTATCGACTTCACCGCCGAGCCCGGCAAGACCACCGCGATCGTCGGCGGCACGGGTTCGGGCAAGACCACCCTGGTCAACTTGATCCCGCGTTTCTACGACGTGACCTCGGGCAGCGTCTCGATCGACGGCATCGACGTCCGGCAGATGCGCCAGGAAGAGCTGTGGCATCTGGTCGGGGTCGTGCCGCAGAAGGCCTACCTGTTCAGCGGCAGCGTCGCGAGCAATCTGCGCTACGGCGACGAGGCTGCCACGGACGAAGCCCTCTGGCGGGCTCTCGAGACAGCCCAGGCGAAGGACTTCGTGACCGAGATGGAGGGCCGTCTCGAGGGCGTGATCGACCCGGGCGGTGCGAACCTATCGGGCGGCGAGCGCCAACGCCTGGCCATCGCCCGGGCGATCGTCAAGCGGCCCCGGGTCTATCTCTTCGACGACAGCTTCTCGGCCCTCGACTTCAAGACGGACCAGCGTCTCCGGGCCGCCCTGCGGGCCGAGACGCAGAACGTGACCGTGATCATCGTCGCCCAGCGTATGGGCACGATCCTGCACGCCGACCAGATCGTGGTCCTCGACCGCGGCGCCGTCGCCGGCAAGGGGACCCACGATCAGCTGATGGAGACCTGCGATACGTACCGCGAGATCGTGTACTCGCAGCTGACCCGGGAGGAAGTGGCGTGAGCGGCCCGATGGTCGGAGGCCCGGCCGTCGGCGCTCCGATAGGCGGCGCCCCGATCGGCGGCGCCCCGGGCCCCGGGATGATGCTCCCCACGGAGCGAGTGCAGGATCTTCGCCGCACCTTCGTCTGCCTGCTGGACGTGATGCGGCCGGAGCGGCCCCAGCTGATCCTGGCGGCCGTGCTCGCGTTCGTCAGCACGGCCGGAACCGTCTTCGGCCCCCGCATCCTGGGCAACGCCATCAACCAGCTGATGGATGGACTCGTCGGGAAGACGCTCGGCCACTACCTGCCGGCGGGCACAACCCACGACGAAGCGGTTCAGGCCCTGAAGGCAGCGCACAGCCCCCTGGCGAACATGGTGGCGGGCACGCGAGCGGTTCCCGGGGTGGGCATCGACTTCAATGCGCTCGGCCTGACCCTGCTCGGCCTGGCCGGGCTCTACCTGGCGGCCTTCCTGTTGAGCTGGATCTCCTGGTACGCGATGGCCGGCGTCTCGCAGCGCGTCGTATATCGGCTCCGCCGTGATGTCGATGAGAAGCTCGCCCGCCTGCCCCTCGAGTACTTCGACACCCACCCTCGCGGCGACACGCTCAGCCGGGTTACCAACGACATCGACAACATAAGCAACACGCTCATGATGGGTCTGGCCCAGATCATCTCCTCGGTCGCGACGATCGTCGGCGTGGCGGTGATGATGCTCTGGATCAGCCCGCTACTGGCGCTCGTTTCCCTGCTCGTCCTGCCCGCGATCGCCGCTGTGACGATGCTCGTCGCCCGGCTATCCCAGCGGCAGTTCGCGGCGCAATGGGCCCGCACCGGGACGCTGAACGGTCTCGTGGAGGAATCCCACACCGGCCACGCGATCGTGAAGTCGTTCGGCCACCAGGAGGACGTGATCCGTCGCTTCGACCTGTTGAACCAGGGGGTGTACGAGGCCAGCTTCAAGGCCCAGTTCATCTCGGGAATAGTCATGCCGGCGGTGTTCTTCCTGGGCAACGTGATGTACGTGGCCATCGCCGTCATCGGCGGCGTCCAGGCGGCCAGCGGCACGATGTCGCTTGGCGACGTCCAGGCGTTCATCCAGTACTCGCGCTCGTTCTCGATGCCGATCACCCAGACTGCTGGCATCGCCAACCTGCTGCAGTCGGCCTTCGCTTCGGCCGAGCGCGTCTTCCAGCTCCTCGACGAGGCCGAGGAGATCCCGGACCCGGCCGAACCGGAGGTCCTGCAGGGCGCCCAGGGCCACGTCGCCTTCGACGGCGTGTACTTCGCGTACGCGCCCGAGGCGCCGCTCATCGAGGACCTCAACGCCGACATCCGTCCCGGCGAGGTGCTGGCCATCGTCGGCCCGACCGGGGCCGGCAAGACGACCGTCGTCAACCTGCTCATGCGCTTCTACGAGCTGGACGGCGGCTCGATCAGCCTGGATGGGATAGACACGCGACGCCTGACGCGCGACAGGCTGCGACACACCTTCGGCATGGTCCTGCAGGACACCTGGCTCTTCGGCGGCACGATCCGCGAGAACATCGCCTACGGCCGCGAGGACGCGACCGAAGAGGAGATCATCGCCGCCGCAAAGGCCGCCCACGTGGACCACTTCGTTCGAACCATGCCGCACGGCTACGACACGGTCATCGACGACGACGCTTCGAACCTGTCCCAGGGCGAGAAGCAGCTGTTGACGATCGCCCGGGCCTTCCTGGCCGACCCGGAGATCCTGATCCTCGACGAGGCCACCAGCTCGGTCGACACCAGAACCGAGATCCTCGTCCAGGGGGCCATGGCCCGGCTGATGAAGCGACGCACTGCCTTCGTCATCGCCCACCGCCTCTCCACGATCCGCAACGCCGACGAGATCCTGGTCATGGACCAGGGCAAGATCGTCGAGCAGGGCAGCCACGACGACCTCATGGCACGGAAGGGGTTCTACTACAACCTGTACAACTCCCAGTTCGAGGAGGCCATCGCGGAGGCGGTGTAGCGGTTCGCGGTATGGCCCCGGGAGGTCAACCGGATCGGCAGCGCCGTGATCCACCCGGAGCCGACCACGATCGTCAGCCGCTGGAGTAGCCCCAGGATACTCGCGACCTTCTTCCCACCGGCGCACCCGTAGATGAAGAGGACGCCGCCGCCGACCAGCGCGGCCCCACTTGCCGCCGAGTACACGGCCCAGCTCCGGTCGCCGGATCGCTCGAAGTCGCGGGCGTAGGTCAGGCACGCGCCGGTCAGAGCACCGTAGAGGAGCATCGATGAGGCCCAGTGGAGAACGTGCGGGCCCGTGACGATCCCCGACGTTGCCTCCGGGGCATAGGCTGGATCCGGATCGGTCGCGAAAGCCCCCGCTCCCAAGAGGCCCACGCCAAACGCCCCAACGAGTCTCGGGCCCCAGACGGTCCGAGCGTCGCTCGCCTCGCCCGACCGGCGCAGGCCCGTGGACAGGGCGAGCATTGACATGCCCGTGACGAGGAAGTTGCCTCGTTGCGTCCAACCGCGGTCGCCCAGGGCCAGCGAACTCACCGGCTGACGGAGCTGGTCATAGCCATCGCGGGTTGCACCGTCAGCCAAAGAAATGAAGACGAACGATTGGGCGGCGACGGCACCCTGTGCCAGCAGAAGTGTTGTCGATCGTCGGCGCACAAGCAGCACCCTCGGGCGGCAAGCCTCCGCCCATCATACGAGGGCCACCGGGCGGAATGTTCCACTTGCGGGATCGAACAGAAACCGATGTCACGGTCGTCGCCAAGGCAACGCGCGTGCCCGGGCGCCGCGCCGGGCGCCTACCGGCAGGAGTCAGGACCGCATCCAGGCCGGCTCGAGCGTGCGGTGCTCAGCGAGCGCCTGGTAGGTGATGCCGAGGGCTCGCTCCCATTCCCCACGATCGACGTGGACGGTGTATCTGTGGCTCCCGGCGTGGAACGTGAGGACCGGGACGTCGCGGATCGCCTCGTCCACGTGCATCGGTAGCCCGAAGAGGGCGCCGACGGCCGGCGTCGCACCGACGTCGCATCCAGGGCAGGACTCGGCAAGCTCGGCTTCGGTCATCAGCCGGACGGCGGTGGCGCCGAGAACGCGTCGAGCCTTGAGAAGGTCGAGGTGATCTTCCGCGTCGAGCACGACGAGCGCGCGCCGGCCGTCGTCGGTCACGACCCCGATCGCTTTGGCGAACGCCGCCGGGTCGACATGCTCTGAGCGAGCCGTCTCTCGCGCGGTGAACGTGGTCGCGTGTTCATGGACCTCGTAGTGGATGCCGTTCTTCCCCAGCCAATCGAGCAGACCAGGGTGCGGACCGGCCAGGACTGCCTGATCGCCGCTCATCGCGAACCTCCTATCCGCGTCGCGGGCGGGCTGCAGGCGACGGCAACGCCCGCGGCAGCAACATCCAAGAGTGGCACCCGCTGGCCCCTGGTGCCAGAGCCAACGGTCCTTCGGACGGACCCGGCGAGCCGCCGGACGCACAGGATTCTCTTGCTTCAGGCAGCTATCGCAACGCCGTCTGCCAGCGCCACTCCGAGACCGGAATCCAGCCCGAGCTCGAGCACCGCGACCGAACCGGCAGTCTCCGAAACCCCGTCCGCCATGCCGAGTCCTGGGCCTGCCCCGAACGCGGGCAGCTCAACCGATATGACCATACCGATCGTCGTGACCGGGATCGTAGTGCTGGGCGTGGCTCTGGGCGGACTCGGGTTCATGCTGGGGAGGAACCAGCGGTCGAAGGGCTGATTGTCGGGCGAGTCCGCGACGGCTCCGTGTCATACCGCTCTGCCGGCTCCGAGCCGCTCAGACAGACCTAGGCCGCGTCGAGTCGGTGTCGCGGCCGGCTAGGCTGCCGCCCCCGGAGAGAGATCGGCCCGGGCTTCGGCCTGAACGTGGCGACGATGTTCGCGATCGTCAGGTCTGGACTGGCCCGGCGGCGGCGCTGGTGGGGGCAGCGCCGTTGGCGCGACGTCGGTGGCGCACCGCACGCCCCTTGCCGGGCGCGGCTCAGCCCGGTTCGCCGTCCCCGGGTTGCCCCGACTCGACGACAGTCGTCGGCGCGTTGTGCACTGCCGTGATCGCGGGGATCGTGCCGAGGCGGCCCGCCTGGTAGTCGGCGAAGGCCTGGATGACTTCCTGGCGCGTGTTCATCACGAAGGGGCCCATCCAGGCGACCGGCTCGCCGATTGGGCGGCCGCCCAGGATCAGAAGGTCGAGATTCGGGCTGCGGCTCTCCTGGACCTGCAGGGCGGAAGCCGTGATCGTGTTGCCCGGTCCGAGCAGGGCGAGCTGGCCGATCTGGATCGGCCGGGCCTCCGCGCCGACCGTGCCGTGCCCGGCCATGGCGTAGACGAGCGCGTTGTAGTCGGCTCGCCAGGGCAGCGAGAGCCGCGCGCCGGGGCTCAGCGTGGCGTGGACGAGCGTCATCGGCGTGTACGTCGAGCCCGGGCCTTTGTACCGGGCGACCTCGCCGGCGATGATCCGGACGAGCGCGCCGCCGTCCGGCGATGTGGCCAGGGCGACCTCGCCGGCCCGCAGATCCTGGTAGCGGGGCGCGGCCCACTTCTGGGCCCGCGGCAGGTTCACCCATAGCTGGAAGCCGTGGAAGAGGCCGCCGCTCGTCACGAGCCATTCCGGCGGCTTCTCGATGTGCAGGATGCCGGCGCCCGCCGTCATCCATTGCGTGTCGCCGTTGGTGATGACGCCGCCGCCTCCGTTCGAGTCGCTGTGCTCGAAGGTGCCGTCGATCATGTAGGTGACGGTTTCGAAGCCGCGGTGAGGGTGCCAGGGCGTGCCCTTCGGCTCCCCCGGCGCGTACTCGACCTCGCCCATCTGGTCGAGGTGGACGAATGGGTCCAGGTCCGCCAGGTCTACGCCGTGGAATGCCCGCCGGACCGGGAAGCCCTCGCCTTCGAGCCCGCGAGGGGCCGTCGTCACGCTTCGAACCGCCCGCATGCGGGCGACCGTCGGGTCCGGTTCGGGGATGCGGGGCAGGACGGTGATGTCGGGGACGGTGAGGGCGGGCATGGAATTGACCTCGTTGGCTGGCGGCCGCGGCGAGCGCTTCGAGGCGTCGACGACCCGATGATGCCGTCGATCGCGCGTGGGGTGCGTCTCCGGGGGCCCGAGCACCGCCTGACGATCCGGTCGTCCGCGGCGTCTTCAGGATTCCTTTAGGCGGGCATGCAATAGATAGGAGCGGCGGGACGTAGACACCTCGTCCTCCTGTGTCCGCGTCCTCTACACTTCGCTCGCAGGGCGGGCCGATGCGAGAGGTTCTTCGAATGACGACTCGATATCCACGCTGGTTCATCTTCGTGCCGATCGTGGCCCTGCTCTTCGCCGGCGTGGCGGCCGTCGCGTTCTCTCTCGGGGCTACCTCAGGGGGTTCTGGCGCCCGTGCCGACCAGCCGACGACGATCCCCGGCCATCCCGAGCTCGGACCCGGCTGGAATGCCCCGAGCACCGTAGGCGGCGCGCTCGGCCAGGTCGTGGTCACGATCTCGAAGATCGACGGCAGCAAGCTCTCGCTCCAGGCGACCGACGGCTGGACTCGAACGATCGACGCGACCGGTGCCACGGTCACGAAGGGTGGCCAGACCATCGCCCTCGCGGATCTGAAGGTCGGCGACCGGATCGCGTTCCGGGAGGCTCGTCAATCGGATGGCACGTACAAGATCACGACGATCCAGGTGCAGGCGCCGGCGGCGACTGGAGCGGCCAGACGGGCCTCGGTTCTGGGAGCGGTCGCAAGCAAGACGGCCACGTCGATCGTGGTGACGACGGGCGGCAAGACGGTGACGGTGAACGTGTCTTCTGCGACCAGGTACTCGGTCCGAGGCGTGGCCAGACCGACTTTGAATGATGTCGCCGTGGGCGATCGGATCACGGCCCAGGGCACGCTCAACTCCGACGGCTCGCTCACGGCCACGGTCGTCCAGGCCGCCCCGAATGTTCAGCCCGGCTTCGGCGGCGGCCGTGGGTCCGGCGGTGGTTCCGGCGGCAAGCGCGGCTCGCCGGTCCCGGTGCCGTCGGCGTCCGTCCCGAACATCTAAGCGGGACGCGCGGGCCGGCCAGTCGATCGGTGCGGCGGCACGGGGCCCCTTCCATCTGGCGGGCCGCGGCTCCGGGTCGGCCCGGATTCGCGGCGGACCGGCCTAGCATGTCCTAATGCTTCTACTGCTACTTGTCGCGTTTGTCGCGGGCCTGGTCACGGCCGTGTCGCCGTGCGTCCTGCCGATCCTGCCCATCGTCCTTGCGACCGGCGCGGACGGCGATCGCCGCCGCCCCTACCTGGTCATTGCCGGCCTGATCGCCAGCTTCTCGTTCTTCACCCTGGCCAGCGTCCAGCTGATCCAGGCACTCCATCTGCCCAGCTCGAGCCTCCGCGATGCCGCGATCGTGATCATCGCCCTCTTCGGTCTGACGTTGCTCGTCCCGGCCCTGAACGTAGGCTTCGAGCGCCTGACCGCCCGGCTGACCGGCCTGGGGGCTCGCCTTGCCGGCGCGGGTCGACCCGCCGGCTCGATGCAAATCGCCGGTTTCGGAACCCCCGCCGGTAGTTCCGACGACGAGCCCGCCCGAAGCAGCGTCGTCGCGGGTCTGGCCACGGGCGTCGGCCTCGGATTAGTCTGGACACCCTGTGCCGGCCCGATCCTCGGTGCCATCACGAGTCTGGCCGTCACCGCGCCCGGCTCCCTGGCCACTCTCGGGCTTGTCATCGCCTATGCCATCGGAGCGGGGCTGCCGCTTCTGGCGATCGCCCTCGGCGGGCGCGCGGCCCTGGCCAGGCTCCGCCTTCGCAACGCATCTGCATGGGCCTCGCGGGCGTTCGGGATCCTCGTCCTGGTAACGGCCGGTCTGATGGCCGTCGGCGCCGACACGGCGATCTCGGCGGACCTGACCAGCGCCCTGCCCGACTGGACCGGCGCGCTCCAGACGCTCGAACGGTCGGGCCAGGTTCAGTCGGCCCTGCACGAGGTGGTCGCGGGGGCGAACGCGACTCCGGCCGACGCCCCGGCCGGCACCGCCGGTTCGAACGTGTCCGGGCTGCCCGTGGGTCCGGCTGCCCCCGAGTTCTCCGGCATCGACCACTGGCTTGATTCCGGGCCTCTGACCATGGCCGGATTGCGAGGCAAGGTGGTCCTGGTGGACTTCTGGACCTACTCCTGCATCAACTGCATCCGGACCCTGCCGTACGTCGAGGGCTGGTATCAGGAGTACGCCGCGCAGGGGTTCGTCGTCGTCGGTGTCCACTCGCCCGAGTTCGCCTTCGAGCACGACACCGGCAACGTGGCCGCCGCGATCGCCCGCTTCGGGATCACATATCCCGTGGCGCAGGACAACGAGTTCTCCACGTGGCAGGCGTACAACAACGAGTACTGGCCGGCCGACTACCTGATCGACGCGAACGGCTACATCCGGTCGACGCATTTCGGGGAAGGCGACTACGTCCAGGCCGAGCAGGAGATTCGCAGCCTGCTGGCCGAAGCCGGGAAGTCGGCCCTGCCCAGCGCCGCGACATCGGCCGCGCCCCCGCCCTTTGTGGACAACCAGACGCAGGAGACGTACATCGGCTCCGATCGAGCTCGGACCCTGGCCTCGCCTCAGGGCGCGGAGGCCGGCAGCCACCAGTACACGTTCCCCGACGCGCTGCCCAACGACCACTTTGCCGTTTCGGGCACCTTCGATTTCGAGCCGCAATACGCCACCGTCCTCGCCCCCGGCGGCAAGCTGGAGCTCAACTTCTACGGCCGGGACGTGTACCTGGTGATGGCTGCCGACTCGGCTGTCCCGGCGACGGTCACGGTCACGGGAGCTGCAGCTGCGCCCACGGAGGACGTCGCCGCGGACGGCTCGATGACGGTCGGAGCAGCGCGGCTCTACCACCTGGTCCATCTCCCGGCCCCCGCACGGGGAACCGTGACGGTCACCTTCAACGCCGCCGGCGCTCGATCCTACGCCTTCACGTTCGGCGGCTAGGTCAGGCCTTCCGGCGAGGCGGCCGCGGCGCTCCTCCCTCCGGGCTCCCGGGCTCGGCCGGCAGCTGGCGCGCGGCTTCCTTCCCCCGCTTGACCTGGCTGTCGAGGACCTGTTTGAACTGCTTGGCGAGGCCGCTCTTCATGCCGGCCCTGGCGCCGGCTTCGGCGTCGCGATCACGGCGCCGTTCCCGGGCCGCCTCTGACGGCGGCAAGTTGTCGTCGTACCCGTCCATGGATAGGAGGCCCGCTCCTTTCTCCTGGCGACCTGCTACGATCCGGCCGCGATGGAACTCTACGGCGTCCGGATCCCCACGATCGTCACCGACAACATAGCCGGCCGCTGCTCAGGTTGCGGGGGAGCAATCGAGGGCCGGCCCTGGCGGGTCAGCATCCTCGACATCGTGGCTCCCGAGGCGCCCGTCTCGTGGACGGAGTCCGCGGCGCTGAACCCCGGCCCGTTCGAGTTCCACGGCGACCCGAGTCATGTCCTGGCCTGGATGGCCAGGCGCGGGATGCTCTTCTGCCGGCGCTCCCAGGTTCGCGAGATCATGAGGCCGGTCTGGGTGCCCACGGAGCCACGACGCCTCGGATTGTGTGACGGTATCCACCGCGACGACCACGAGTTCGTCGACCCGGCCACCACGGCGGCCCAATCGGCCGCCTCCGCTGGCGATCGAAGCTGAGGGCAGATGCGCGTACGAAAGGCTGTCTTTCCGGCCGCAGGTTGGGGGACCCGCTTCCTCCCGGCCACCAAGGCGCAACCCAAGGAGATGCTGCCGCTCGTTGACAAACCGGTCATCCAGTATGCCGTCGAAGAGGCGGTCGAGGCCGGCATCGAGCAAGTCATCATCGTCACCAGCAGCCAGAAGCGGGCGATCGAAGATCACTTCGACATCAACGTCGAGCTGGAGCAGCTTCTCGAGGCCCGCGGCGACATCGAGATGCTCCGCCAGATCCGGGCCATCTCGGACCTGGCCCAGATCTCCTACGTTCGCCAGAAGGAGCAGCTCGGCCTTGGCCACGCGGTCCTGATGGCCAAAGAGCTGGTCGGTCACGAGCCATTCGCGGTCATCCTCTCGGACGACGTCGTCGTCGGCGGGCGCCCCTGCATCGGACAGCTGATCCACGCCTACCAGCAAACCCACAGCTCCGTCGTCGCCGTCATGGAGGTGCCGCGCGAGGACACCGGCCGGTACGGCATGATCGCGGGCGCTCCGGCGGGCGGCGAGGATCCCCGGCTGTACAAGGTGTCGGGCCTGGTGGAGAAGCCGGAGCCGGCCGACGCCCCCTCGAACCTGGCCATCATCGGCCGCTACGTCCTGACGCCCAAGATCTTCGATAAGCTCGAGCAGACGCCCAGGGGGGCCGGCGGCGAGATCCAGCTGACCGATGCGATCGAAGCGCTGATGAAGGAACAGGACGTGTACGCCTACGCCTTCGACGGTGTGCGATACGATGCCGGGACCACGATGGGCTGGCTAAGAGCGTCTGTAGAGCTGGCGCTCCAGAGACAGGACATCGGGGACCAGTTCCGGCACTACCTGCAGACGCTCGACCTGAGCTGAAGCCCGGGCAGGTCTCTGAGACGCCGATCGTCGAAATGAAGCCGTCGTTCCTGCGCCGCACGCAAGGGGTTTGACCGTGGCCGAGATCGGAAGCACCGTCGGGGGCCGCTACCGGCTTCTCGAGCTGCTCGGCGAAGGCAGCTTCGCTGCCGTCTACAGGGCCGCCGATCTTCAGCTCAACCGTGACGTCGCCCTCAAGCTCCTTCGGCCCGAGTACGCCGGCGACCCCGACTTCATGTCCGACTTCCGATGGCAGTCCCGCGTCGCGTCCGGCGTCCACCACGAGAACGTGGCTGCCGTCTACGACTTCGGCACGGACGATTCCGGCACATACCTCGTAACCGAGTACGTCGACGGGGCGGACCTCGCCACTCTCGTCCAGCGCAACGGTCCGGTACCGCCGCGACGCGCCGCCCGGGCCGCGGCCGAGGTCGCGAGAGCCCTGCAGGCCGCCCACGATCGCGGGCTGCCCCACGGAGACATGCGCGCCGAAAACGTCATGATTACGCGGGACGGCCACGCGAAGGTCACGGACTTCGGCATCGCCCGAGCTGCTGCCGCGGTGGCCGACGCCACTTCCGCGAACATCAAGCACCACGACGACGACGGGACCGCAGCCGCACCCGCGATTGGGCTGGGCGCCGCGCCCTCTGAGGCGTCGGATGTCGAGGCCCTTGGGGCGCTCTTCTACGAGATGCTCACGGGTCGCGCGCCGTGGCCCGGGGACTCGGCCGAGGCCAGGGCCGCCGCCCGAAGGGCCGGAGCGCCGCCGCGGCCGTCCAGGCTCAATCCCGTCGTGCCCATCGCCCTTGACGACATCGCCCTGCGCGCCCTGGCTCCGGCTCAGAACTGGCGGTACGCGTCGGCCGCCGCCGTCGCCGACGCCCTCGAGGCCTTCCTCGAAGGCGGAGCGAGTGCCGAGAGCGCCGCCGGTGCTGCCGCAGGGGCCGGCTCCGCCGGCACCGCCCCGGGGGCCGCCGGCACCGCCCCGGGGGCCGCCGGCACCGCCCCGGGGGCCCCCGCAGCCGTTACCGCCGGTGGGGCCGCCGCAGCCGTTACCGCCGGTGGGGCCGCCGCAGCCGTTACCGCCGGTGGGGCCGCCTCGGCCGCCCGTGCCGGGCGCGTCGCCTACTCGCCGGACGCGTATGCCTCCGGCCCGCGCGTATACGACGAGCTGGACCCGGACGACGAGGCCGCCAACGGCTACTCGCCGGAGCCGCAACGCCCGCGCCGGCCGATCCGTCGCTCGCCCGAGCCGGAGCCCGAGCCGGAGCCGAGCGGCGCCAGCCCGTGGGCCTGGGTCGCCGGAGTGCTCGGCATCCTTGTCATCGCGATCATCGGACTCATCGTCGTGCTCCTGTTCAGCAGCACGCCGCCGCCGACGGTCTACGCGCCGAACCTGGTGAGCCTCTCGTACACGCAGGCGCAGCAGGAAGCCCAGCGGGACGGCCTGAACATCACCTTCACGACCAAACCCAACGACACGCGCCAGCCCGACGACACGGTCGCGGACCAGAACCCGAGCGCCGGCACGCAGATGCACAAGGGCGACACGATCTCGGTCACGCTGCTTCGCGGCCAGGCCACGGTGACCGTCCCGAACCTCGTCGGGATGACGGAGAGCGATGCTCTGACCGCCCTCCAAACGGCGGGTCTGCAGGCCGGCGTCCGGACGGACCAGTACGACCCCTCCATCCCGGTCGGCCAGATCATCAGCACTAACCCGCGCCAGGGCATCTCCGTCCAGCGCAACTCGACCGTGGACTACGTGGTCTCGAAGGGCCCGACACCCACGCCGACACCCACGCCGACGCCGACTCCGACACCCACGCCGACTCCGACACCCACGCCGACGCCTACCCCGACGCCCACGCCCACGCCGGCGCCGACTCACACGCCCACGCCGGCGCCGACTCACACGCCTACCCCGACGCCCACGCCCACGCCAACGCCGGTGTGACCCTAGCTAGCTCTTCCGCGTAACCGCCCGGATCCCGCGCCGCCAGCCGGTCGGCTCGCGCAGGCCCGGCACCGGGCCCCACGGCTTGGGCCGAACAGAACCTCCGTGCTGTTGGGCGGGCGTCTGCGGATCCCGAATCGAGTCCGCCTCGGTCCACATTCCCGGGACGTGGTCTTCCTGGTCTGGTGGAGCCTCCGCTGCCGGGAGGGCGCCCCAGAGGTCACGGGCGGCCGCGGCGGCAGGCACGGCCGGCGTCTGCGAAACGTCGTCGCACTCGCTTTCCGCCTCGACGGCCATTCGCTCCCAGCACGCTCGCTCCTCGTCTCCTGTCAGCGGAGCGCGGCCCTTGTCGAGCGCGCAGTAGCCGATGCGGCCGGCGACGGACCTTCGGAAGTGGCGGCACGTGGCGCAAGTGGTCGTGGAGCGGCCGCAAACGAAGCACCGCGACGTCTCCATCTGCGGCGACCCACAGTGCGGGCAGCGCCAGCTCGCCATCAGTAGATTGTAGCTGCGAGGACCCTTCCGGGACAGCCCGCCCGGCGAGACGCTTCGGATGCGCGGGCCGCAGCTACGTTGTCGTGACGGCCGCCGTGCCGGTGATCTGGTCGCCGGCCGGCGACGTCACCAGGACGCTGGCCTGGCCCGTGCCCGGGGCGGCGCCGGCGATGCCGACCTGCCACGTGGCCGTGCCCGTCGAGTCGGTTGTCAGCTCGGGCGAGACGATCGGGCCGAGGCCCTGGATCGTGACCGTGAAGGTGGCCTTGGCGTTGGCCAGCGGCCCGCCGTTCATCGACGTGGCGCGGAGGGTCAGCTTGAGCGTAGTCTGGGACGAGGCCGCGAACTTGCTGGGGGACACGGCGAGATGGGCCGCCAGCTGGCCGTAGTCGCGATTGACGGTGAGGCTCGTCGAGGCCGAGTTGCCGGCCTGGTCGGTCGCCATCAAGTCGATGGCGTTCGGGCCTGCTACCAGCGGGACCGTCAGCTTGAACCCGCCGTCCGACCCGACGGTCAGGTTGGTGATGGCGCCGCCGACCACCTGCTCGTTTCGGATCGTGATGCTGACGCCGGGATCGACTGTCCCGGAGACGGTGACCGTGGACGTCGTCACCTTGGCCCCGGACGCCGGGGAGGCGACCTTGATCTTCGGTGGTGCCGTATCGAGGGTGTACGTCACGACGGGCGATGGCCCGCCCTCGCCGGACGGCGTAACGAGGGTGGCCATGAAAGCATTGCTGCCTTCGGTCAGCGTGATCGGGGCAGTCGAGAAGTGGGTGGTGCCTCCGACCGGGATGCTGGCGACCTGCCGCCCCGTGCCGTTCTTGACGAGCAGGTAGACGTGGACCGAGTACCCAGTCTTGCCGACCGTGGCTCCCGGCACGCTTCCCTGGATCACGACCGTCGGCTGGTTCGTGTAGCCGTTGTCGGGCGGCACGGCGAGCACGGGCGTGTCGAGGGTCACCCCCGAAGGCGGGGGCGTGGCCGGTGCCTGCGACGTGATGTGGCTCACGGCGTCGCCGAAGGCCGACGCGATCCCGCCGATGAGACCGGTCACCAGCCCCGCGCCGACGGTGAACGTCAGCAGGCCCAGCAGGAGGCAGCAGGCGATCAGGAACATCGCCACGGGTCCGGGGATGCTCGGTCCCGTCCGGAGCGGCCGGTAGCGCCGCATGAGGTCGCCGGGTGGCGCCGATGCCCTGATCGTGCGTGAAGGCAGCCGGTCGCTCGCGGGCGGCCGGGGCCGGACGTGAGCGGCTCGTCGTTCTCGCATCGGCATGTCGCTATTGTCGCATCACCCGGGCCCGGTCTCGGCGGGGAGGCTCTTGCCTCGCGCAAGGGCGCCGACTACTCCTAAGTAGGCCGGACTTCCGCGACGCGCACCGGCCGTGCGCACCCCGGGCGGATGGATGTACTCTGCTGTAGAGAGCGGCCGTCCAGGTGCGTTCGCTCAGGTTCGAGGCGACAGTGCAGGCACGCGATCCAAGGCCAGATCGACCCCGAAACCCGGGTGACGGCTTGAGCCGGCCCACGGGTCCCGCCAACCGAGTCGCACCGATCGTCGGGACCAGACCGGGGCCGCGGCCCCCCGGTTCGCCCAGCGGTCGCATCCTCACGCGACCCGCAGCGCGCCCGCCCGACTTCACCCGGGCCGACCCCAGCAGCCCGCATCGCTACCCATCCATGCCGATGGCTCGCAGCGGCTTCGGCCTGCCGAACCTGCGCCGCAACGTCTGCCCCCACTTCTACATGACGGGCAGCCGCGGCGCGATCCCGATCCAGGCCCCCCATCTCCTCAAGGCCCTGATCCGCCAGGAGCAGAACGTGTCGCGCTGCCAGCTCCGCGGCGGCGTCCACCTCGAGCAGGGCTACGTCAACGACGTCTGCCTGACGCCTCGCTTCAACCAGTGCGTCTTCTATGAAGACGACCTGACGAAGGATTGACGCCGAACCGGCTCAGCTACGCCGAGGCGCTTACCGCGCTCGAATCCCGCGGTCGATTCGGGATTCGGCTTGGCCTCGCCCGAACACGTGCCCTTCTTGCCGGACTGGGTCATCCCGAGCGCTCCTTCCGCGGCGCCCTGATCGCCGGCACCAACGGCAAAGGCAGCGTGCTGGCGCTGACGGGCTCGGCCCTGAGCGCGGCCGGATACAGGGTCGGCGAGACGCCCAAGCCGCATCTCGTGACGTACCGCGAGCGGCTCCAGATCGGCGGCGTGCCCGTCGATCGCGACACGTTCGCGAAGCTTGCCGGGGATGTGCTGGCGCTCGCCGATCGCGTTGCCCGGCGCCACGGGGACCCCACCGAGTTCGAGCTGCTGACCGCGATCACGTTCCTGTGGTTCGCGGAGGCCGGCATCGATCTGGCGGTGGTCGAGGTGGGGCTCGGGGGGCGGCTCGACGCCACGCACGCCTGGGACGGTGGAGTGGCCGCCGTCACCAATATCGCTCTCGATCACACGGACCGCCTCGGCACCACGATCGAGGCCATCGCGAAGGAGAAGGCCGCGATCATCATGCGGGGCGACCGGGCCGTGACCGGGGCATGGGGACCGGCGCTCGATGTGATCGCGCGCCGAAGCCGGCGAGTGGCCGCTCCACTGGTCGTGGCCCCGCCGGCACCGCTCCTGGCCTTCGACCGCGAAGGCATCGACGTCGGGTTGGGGCGGTTGGGCCGGGTCCGGGTAGGGCTGCGTGGCCGGCACCAGGCGGCCAATGTGGCCGTCGCCGACGCCATCCTGGATGCCCTCGGATCGGCGGGGATCGCCACCGTTCCGGACGAAGCCCGCCGCGCCGGCTACGCCGCCGTTCGCTGGCCGGGGAGGCTCGAGCTGCTCGAGACCGGCGGCCGGGAGGTCCTGCTCGACGGAGCCCACAACCCGGCCGGGGCGGCGACGCTCGCCGAAGCTCTCGACGAGATGGCCCCGTACCTGCGCCCGGGCCGGCCGACGCTGGTGCTGGCAATCATGGCCGACAAGGACGTGGACGGAGTGATCGGCGCCCTTGCCGGGTCGGCCTTGCTTCGCGGGGCGCGGGTCGTCTGCACCGCCCCGGCCGGCGGGAGAGCCATGCCGGCCGATCATCTCGCGGCCCGATGGAGCGCCATCGCGGGGCGGCCGGCCGAGGCGGTCTCGGAGCCGGCGGCGGCCCTGGATGCGGCCCTGTCGGGTGGTGGCGGCGCGATCGGCTCCGGCCCCGTCGTGGTGGCCGGGTCGCTGTACCTCGTGGGCGCGGCGCGAGCGATACTCGTCTCGGATCCGCTGCTCGTCCCAGACCCGCCGATCCCGCATCCGGAGGCCGCGCCGTGAACAACGTCGACGACGCCCGCCCGCAGCAGATCGCTGCAGCGCCGCCAAGGCCCATCCGGATCGGGCCGCGCCTGTTCGAATGGGGGTCGCGGACCTTCGTCATGGGCATCGTCAACGTGACCCCGGACTCGTTCTCCGGTGACGGCCTCCTCGCCACGGTGGCCGGTCAGAGGGGAGCGCAGGTGGAGGCCGCGGTGATCCAGGCCCGGGGCATGGTCGAGGAAGGCGCCGACATCATCGACGTGGGCGGTGAATCCACCCGGCCCGGCCACGAGCCGGTCGCCCAGGGCGAGGAGGCCGCGCGCGTGATCCCGGTGATCGCCGCGATCCATGCCGCCCTGCCCGAGGTTCCGATCAGCGTCGACACGTCGAAGCCGGCCGTGGCCGACGCGGCAATCGCCGCCGGCGCGTCGCTCATCAACGACGTCTGGGGCGTCTCGACCGACGACACGATGGCCCGCCTCGCCGCCGCGCGCGGAGTGCCGATGGTGGTGATGCACAACCGGACGGAGGCTCGCTACCTCGACTTCGCGGCCGAGCTGATGGACGACCTGCGTGCGGCCGTGGAACGAGCCGTCTCCGCCGGAGTCCCGCGCGAGAAGCTGATCGTCGACCCGGGTTTCGGCTTCGGCAAGACGCCCGAGCACAACCTGGCGGTCATGCGCGAGCTGCCCGGACTCCGGCGGCTCGGACAGCCCATCCTGCTCGGCACCTCGCGCAAGTCCACGATCGGGCGCGTATTGGGCGGCCTCCCGGTCGAGGATCGGCTCGAGGGGACGCTGGCGACGACCGCCCTCGGCATCGCGGCGGGCGTCGACATTATTCGGGTCCACGACGTTCGGGCGAACGTCCGGGCCGCTCTCGTGGCCGATGCCATTTGCCGGGGAGATCGGAGATGACCGACCGCGTCGCTCTCACCAACATGCGGTTCGACGGCAAGCACGGCGTGCTGGAGCAGGAGCAGACCACCGCACAGCCGTTCGAGGTCGATGCCGAGCTGGTCTTGGATCTTCGGCCGGCCGGGCGATCGGACGACATCTCGCTGACCGTGGACTATCGCGACGTATTCCGGATCTGCCGCGACGCCGTCGAAGGGCCGAGCTTCCGGCTGATCGAGGCGCTGGCCGAGACGATCGCCGGCCGCATCCTGGCCGAGTTCGCGGGGGCCGGGGTGTCGGAGGTCGTGGTCCGCGTTCGCAAGCCGAAGGTGGCCCTGCCGGGCCGGCTCGACGCGGCGTCGGTCGAGATCAGGCGCCGTGCGGACGAGCCCGGCCGGCCGGCGCCCCGCTAGCCGGTCCCGTCCGGACGCGTCCCCAGCGTGACTCGCAGCGTGACGTACTGGCCGCTCCGGTAGACCTCGACGCTGATCGTTCGCCCGGGTGCGTACTGGACGAGTACGTCTTGGAGCGGATCGGCCGCGTCGATGGTCTGGCTCTCGACCCGGGTGATGATGTCGCCGGTCTTGATGCCGGCCGTCTCGCCGGCGCTTCCGACAATCACGGCCTCGATCGACTTGCCGGCGGCGTCCTCGGCGTGGACCCAGGCTCCCTGGCTCAGAGGCAGGTTGTTCTGATCCTTCACGCCGCGGTCGATCATCACGTAGGCCACGCCGATGAAGGGCCGCGACAGCTTCTCGCCGGCCAGCGCCTGCTGCATGATCGGCTTGGCGATGTCGATCGGGATCGCGAAGCCGATCCCCTGGGCGGTCGTGGCTTCGGCCGTTGTCACGCCGACCACGTGGCCGGTCCCGTCGATGAGAGGCCCGCCGCTGTTGCCCGGGTTGATCGCCGCGTCGGTCTGGATGAGGCCGTGGAGGCTCGTCGGGGAGGTCGAGGCGGCGTCGGCGGACACGGCGATGTCGCGTCCCAGGGCCGAGACGATGCCGGTGGTAACGCTGTTGGGATACGGCAGGCCGAGCGGGCTTCCGATCGCGATGGCCAGCTGCCCCACTTCGAGCTTGGCCGAGTCGCCGATCGGCGCGATCGTCAGGTCGGCGACGGGGTCTATCTTGAGGATCGCCAGGTCCGTGAGCGTATCCAGGCCGTAGATCGAGCCGGCCAGGCGCCGGTCGTCGCTGAGTCTGACGGTGATCGTCTTGGCTCCCTCGACGACGTGCCTGTTCGTCAGGATCCAGCCACGGGCGTCGTAGATGATCCCCGAGCCGACGGCCGAATTGCCGGCGTCGTCGAAGGTCACGATCTGGACGACCGCCGGGCTCACCCTGTTCACGGCGGCGATCACGCGCGACGTGTTCGACTCGATCGTGAGTTGTGGGCCGGTTGGAGCGGGTGCGGCCGTGGCCGGGTCGAGCGCGCCGGAGGCACGCAGGACCGCGTACGTCCCGCCGGCTCCAAGGATGGCGCCCAACAGCGATGTCGCCAGCATGGCCGCGACGAGGCCCCGCCCGCGGCCTCTGCTCGAGGACTGCCGGGGCTTGCCTGCCGCGTCCGCGCGGGATACCACATCGGGCTCGAACCAGCGCTCGGGCGTGACGTCGTCCGCGCCGCCCGCCAGCGGGCCCTGGAAGGCCGCCTTGCGGCTATGACGTTCGTCAGGCAGCGGCTCGAAGCGCTGGATCTCGGGATACCTGGGGTCGGACATGCAGTGATTGGTACCGGAGTTCGGAAGATGGGCTGGAGGCGAATGCTAGGCACAAGGGTCGATTCGCGCATGGAGACGGCCACGTGGAACGAGCCTTGCGACAGGCCTGAAGCTTGGGGCGAAGGGCGTTCACGTTCCAGAGGCTGGACGGTGAAGATTCCGCCACCGTTCCCGGCCCTCGAGCCCGGGCGGAGTGCCCTCTCGGCGTTGTGGGGCCACGATCCGGTCGAGTCGGCGCCCGGATCCAGGTCTAGTCCGGCCCGGCGCGATCTACCGCCGCTCCGGCGGCAGTGGCCGCGGCCGGCGGCTGATTCGTTGCTGTGGGCGGCTCCGCCTCTGGCGCCGAAGGCGGCCCCGCCGGCGCCGATACCGCGCCCGTGGCCACGGCGTCGGCCGAGGTTCGCGGATCCGCCGGGAGTGTCACCGTGAAGGTGGAGCCGCCGCCCACGCTGCTCTCGACCATCACCCGGCCGCCATGCATCTCCACGACCGAGCGGACGATCGCGAGACCCAGGCCGCTGCCGCTGCCGCGGGCCTCGTTCGAACGCGAGCCCCGGTAGAAGCGATCGAAGACGTGGGGCAGCTCGGCGGCGTCGATGCCAACGCCTGTGTCGATCACCTGGATGCGCGCTCCGCGATTGCGCGGACTGAGGACCACTCGAACCGACCCGCCGCGCGGCGTGAACTTCAGGCCGTTTCCGATGAGGTTGGTGAGGACCTGCCCCAGCCGCTGCGGGTCGTGCCGCGTCACGAGCGGCGTATCCGGCAGTTCGGCCGTGAGGCTCAGCCCGCGCCGCCGGGCGGAGACCTGGGCCTGCTCGACGGCCGACTCGATCGTCGCCCGAAGGTCGTCCGGCCGAAGATCGAGGCGGATCAGCCCCGAGTCCAGCTTCGACAGCTCCAGCAGGTTCTGGGCCAGCCAGTCGAGACGCTCGATCTGCTGGGCGCTGGCCTCCAGAAACTCCGTCCGGGCGGCGACGTCGTCGCCGGCCCTCTCGCGGAGCAGCTCGTTGAAGGTGCGCAACGCGGCCAGGGGCGTCCGGAGCTCGTGCGAGACGTCGGCGAGGAATTCCCGGCCGGTATCGCGGTCGCGCCGGATCGTCTCCATTGTTTCCTCGACCTGTTCCGCCATGGCATTGAACTGGCGCGAAAGCTCGGTGATCTCGGCGCCGCCTGTTCGGGCCCGGTCGGCGGGGACGCGGCGGGCCAGGTCTCCCTCGGCGAGCGCCCTCGCCGCATCGGTGAGCCGGCGCAGCGGCGTCGTGAAGCGCCGGGCCAGGAACGCCGAGACGACGATGGCCAGGAGCAGCGCACCCGCGGACGAGACGAACAGGAACCCGACGACGCTCGCGATCGTGCTCTGCCTGGTCGTGTAGGGGGCCGAGAGGCTGACCTCCAGGTACCAGGTCGGCTTGACGCCGCCGGGGTCCTCGAACTTGAAGATCTGGGTGAAGCCGACCGCGTCGCGAGCCTGGCCTCGACCGGGCTGGGCGGTCAGCGGCGCGCTGAACGCGGAGACGGGCGTCGCGGGAATGAACTCGGTGCCCTCGGAGGTCTCGGAGCCGAAGCCGAAGCGGAGCCGCAGGTCGGCCTGGGCGACGTTGTTGGCGTAGTCGGACAGCACGGCCTGCTCGCTGATGGCTGTCAGGACGTTGTCGTTGAGCGCCCCGCTGGCCGAGACGACGGTGGCGTTGGCAGGGTCCAGGGCAGCCGCGGTCTCGGCCTTGACGCGCACGACTGCGGCCACGGCATTGGCGCGGGCCTCGAGGTTGGTCATCTCCTGCTGGCGGAGGTCGCTGTCCAGGACGAAGACGGTCAGCACCGAGACGATGCCGACGGCCAGCGCGAAGACCATCACGAAGGCGAGCGACAGGCGGCCCTGGAAGGTCCGAGGGAGGGCTCGCGAGACCGGCACGGAAAGGCCGTGGCTCGGTCTTGAAGGCTTGCGTGGAGACCGCGGCGCCGTTGCCCGCGCTACCGGCGAGGGCGAGCCGGCACCCGGCGCGCCATCACCGGCGGGCGGCGCTCCCTGCCCCGCGGCGTCCCGGGGAGCGTTGCCCTTCTTCCGGTTGCGACCCCGCGCCACGTCAGCGCTCCACCGCGGCGCCCGCCGAATCGTGCGTTCGCGGATCGGCGAGCACACGCAGAACGGTCGGGTTCCGGCGGTCGGCGCTCACGTTACCGCTCCGCGAAGGCGTACCCCGCGCCGCGGACCGTCAAGACGAACCGCGGGCTGGACGGGTCGTCCTCCAGCTTCTCGCGCAGGTGGCTGACGTGAACGTTGATCGTCTTCTCGTCCTGGTCGAGCGCCTCGTAGTCCCGGATGAGCTCGAGCAGCTCCCGGCGCGAGTAGACGCGGCCGGGCTTGCTGGCCAGGTGGCGCAGGATCTCGAACTCGGTGGCGGTCAGGGCGATGCGGCGGTCGCCGCGCTGGACGCGCCTGCGCTCGAGGTCGATCAGCAGGTCGCCGTGGCGGAGGAGCCGCCCGCCCCCGGCGTCGGCCAGGTCTCCGTAGGCTCGTCGCAGCAGAGCCTTGATGCGGCTCATCAGCTCGCGCAGGCCGAACGGCTTGGTCATGTAATCGTCGGCGCCGAGCTCCAGGCCGATGACCTTGTCCATCTCCTCGTCGCGGGCGGTCAGGATCAGGACCGGCGCCTTGGAGCCGCTCGTCCGCAGGCGGCGCAACACCTCGAAGCCATCGATGCCGGGCAGGCGGACGTCGAGGACCACGAGATCCGGCCCCTCGCGCAGGGCGAACTCCAGGCCCTCCTCGCCGGAGCGCGAGACGGCGACCTGGTAACCCTCCTGCTGGAGGGCGTACTGGATGCCGCGAGCGACGGCGTATTCGTCCTCGACGATCAGAATCGTGGCAGCCACGCGGCGATCCTACACCCCGGCGGGCGTCGCCACCCTGCCCGTGGTAGGCTCACAGGCCGAAGCGCCTCCTCAGCAGTCAGAGCGCTCGATGGACCCGCGCAGTGAGGTTTCTACCCGTGGCAGCCCCTTCAGTACTCACCGCTACCCGCCGGACCGAGATCGGCAAGCACGTAGCCCAGCTGCGCAAGAGCGGCCGCGTTCCCGCGGTCATCTTTGGTCACGGGCTTGATTCGATCCCCGTCTCGCTGGACCTCCACGAGTTCGAGCACATCCGCCGGACTGCCCACGCAAACACGATCATCGAGCTCAAGATCGACGGCAAGGACGTGCACAAGGTGCTCGTCCACGGCGTCCAGATCGATCCGAGGCATCGCAAGCTGCTCCACGTCGATCTCTTCGAGCTGAAGTCGGGCGAGGAAGTCACGGTCGAGATCCAGCTCCACACGACCGGGGAGTCGTTCGCCGTGGCCCGCCTGGGCGGCACGCTCCTGCACAATATCGACCGGATCAAGATCCGCGCCCTGCCCGAGAATCTGCCGGACACGCTCGAATACTCGATTGAATCCCTTGTGGACTTCGACACGGCGATCCACCTGCGCGATCTGACACTGCCGCCCCACGTGACGCTCCTGTCCGATGCGGACGAGGTCGTGGCCAAGGTGGCCGCGCCGCACGTGGTCGAGGAGCCGGTTGCCGTTGCCGCCGAGGCGCCCGAAGCCGAGGAGCCCACCGCCGAGGCCAAGCCCGAGAGCTGAGGCTCGGCCGGGTCCTGCCCGGCAGCGCCTTTCATCGGCCGGCACGCCTACGACGTTCGCGGTCAGCGCCTACGATTGGCGCGTGCCCAGCCCGTCGGTCTCTCGTAGCGGCCTGCGTCGATCGGTTCCGGTCCTCGCCGCTTTCGTGGTGGGCGCCATCGCCTATGCGCCGCTGTACTGCTACCCGCTACTGGCGCCGCAGTTCGAGACCACCTTCCAGGCTTCCCGCGAGCTCGGCCAGATGCCGTGGACGATGTTCCTGCTCATCTCGGTGTTGTGCTCGCCGCTGCTCGGGCGCGCCTTCGACGTCTTCTCGGACCGATGGCTGCTGCTCCTGGGAGCGGTTCTGCTGGCGGCCGGCTGGCTCGTGGCCTCGGTCGCATCGGACGTGGCGTTCCTCATGGCCGCGTACGGAGCCCTTCTGGCGATCGGCGTCCAGCTCGTGTTCGTCGGTACGACGACAGCGATCTCGCGCCGCTATGCGGGGATGGCCGGGCTCGCCCTCGGCGTGGCGTATGCCGGCCCCGGCATCGGCGTGGCATTGGCGCTACCTGTGGCCGCCGGCGTCATCCCGGAGATAGGCTGGCGATCCACGGCCGGCATCTTCGGCGTGCTGTCCCTGGCCGCCGTGCCCTTCGTGTGGCTGATGACGATGGGACCTGCCGTGCTGGTGCCGGCAACGCAGGCGGGCCGCGGCCTTCACGAGACGTCCGCCCCGGGCGCCATTGCCGCATCCCATGAGCCGGTGCCGCCGGGGAGCCGGTCGCGCCCCGACGCGCTGCGCCGCACCATCCGGACGCGCCGCTTTCTCATCCTGCTGGTCGGGGCCGTCGGGATCGGCTGCGTGGACGAGGGGATATTCCAGATGTCGTCGCGGCACGCCATCGCCCAGGGCATCGACCCGGGCTTCGCGGCGACGATGCTCGCCTTGCAGTGCTACGCCTACGTCGCCGGGCAGGTCATCGGCGGCGGCCTCTCGGACCGCTTCGGGCGGCGCTTCATCGGGCTGTTGTGCGCCGGATTGATCGCCATCGGCGCGACCGCGATCTTCGCGGCGACGGGATCGCTCCTGGCCCTGGCCGTGGCCGGCAACGCGATCTACGGCTTCGGCATCGGCGCTACGATCGCCATCCGCTCGGCCGCCTTCTCGGACGTCTTCGGCGGCCACAACTTCGGGGCGATCTTCGGCATCATCGCCGTCGCCTATCCGTTCGGCGGCATCATCGTCATGAACGCGGGCGGCATCCTGTACGACCGGCTCGGCAACTACTGGCCGGTCTACTTCATCGCCATGATCTCGACCCTGGCCTGGTCCACCGCGCTGGTCGTGGCGGGGCCGCGCCGCCACGGCATCCGCCTGCGCTTCAGGCGCGCCCGGGCGAGGCTCCCGGTCTGACCGGCGGCTCGCCCGGGCGGCCGACTCTCCGTCGCTACGCTACCTCCCGCCGGATCGTGCCCGCGGCCAGGGCGACGAAGACGGCGGCGATGCCGGCCAGGACCCCCAGGTCGAGCAGCACCTGCGGCGACGAGAGATCGGCGCCGGCGATCATCACCTGGCGCAATCCGTCGATGGCGTAAGTGACCGGCAGGATCCGCGCGACCGGCTGGAGCAGATCGGGCAGCTGGTCGATCGGCCAGAAGAAGCCGCCCAGAAGGCCCTGGGGCACGATGACGATCGGGATGAACTGCAGTATCTGGAGCTCGGTCCGGGCAAAGGTCGAGAGGAAGATGCCCAGCGAGACCGCCCCGAGCCCCAGGACGAGCACCAGCAGGTATGCGATCAGCGGGTTCCCGATCGTCCTGACGCCGAGGCCGATGGCGAAGGCCGGGATCGGCCCGAGCGCCGGAATGTCGAGGCGCCCGAGCACGAACGCAAGCACGATGGCGACTTGTAGCGTCGCGAAGAAGCCGAAGCCGAGGCTGTAGCCGAGCACGATCTCGCCCCGGCTGACCGGCGTCGCCAGCAGGCGTTCGAGCGTCCCGCCGATCCGTTCACGCAGGAAGCTGATGCCGGTCAGGATGAAGACGAAGAAGTAGGCAAAGAAGCCGACGACCACCGGAGCAAGCGTGTCGAGCTGGGTCGCGTCCGGCGAGCCGTAGACGGTCGCATGGTCGAATGTGGGCATGACGACCCCGAGCGTGTCCGCGACGGAGCCGAGCAACGCTTTCTGAATCGCCGGAATGACCGCGGCCTCGCCGGGCGGATTGAGACCAAGCGTGAGCAGCTCGAACTTGCGGTTCTGGACGTTGAAGTCGACCGGGAGGACGACCACCAGGTCGAGCTTCTTGTCCTTGAGCGCCTGGCGGGCGGACGAGTCGTCGGTCACCGACCGGTCGAGGGCGATCCCCGGCTGGCCGTCGAGGGCGTTCTGGATCTTCGTGGCGAGGGCCGCGCCGGCCGGGTTGGCCGATTCGTTGACCACGGCGACGTGGGCGGTCGTGTTGCCCTGGCTGCTCAGGACCCAGCCGAGCAGGGCGATAATGGCCAGTGGAGCGACGAAGAGGAGCGCCAGCGACCTGGGATCGCGGCGGAACTGGGCGACGATGCGGCGAAAGACGGCGGCCACACGGAGCGCGTTCATCGGGCGGCCTCCTTCGAACCGGCGGCATCGGCCGTTTGGGCCGCGAAACTCAGGAAGGCGGTCTCGAGGTTGTCCGTGCCGGCCCGCTTTCGCAGCTCGGCCGGGGTCCCCTGGGCCAGGACGTGCCCGCTTCTCATGAACAGCAGCTCGTCGCAGCGATCGGCTTCGTCCATGACGTGGCTGGAGACGAGGAGCGTGGCCCCGTCCGCGGCGAGTCTGTGGAAGTGATCCCAGAATTGGACTCGCAAGGCCGGGTCCACTCCAACCGTCGGCTCGTCGAGGAAGAGGACCGTCGGGTGGTGGGCCAGGGCACAGGCCATCGAAAGCCGGCGCCGCATACCGCCGGAGAGGTCCTGGGCCGGCGTCCCGGTCCGCGTGTCCAGCTCGACGAATTCAAGGGACGCGTGGAGCTGGGCCTTGTCGGTCTGGCCGTATAGAGCGGCGAAGAACGACAGGTTCTCCCAGACCGAAAGCTCGGGGTAGATGCCGTCGGCTTGGGTCATGTAGCCGATGCGAGCCAGGTTCGCGCGCGACGGCATCGGCACGCCGAGGACCTTCGCGGTTCCGGCGGTGGCCGACGCCAGGCCGGTGAGGAGGCGGATGAGCGTCGTCTTGCCCGAGCCGTTGGGGCCGAGCAGACCGTAGATGCGACCGGGCGGCAGGCTCATGTCGATGCCGTCCACGGCGTGGATCTCCCCGAAGTCCTTTCGCAGTGCCACGGCCTCCACGGCCGGCGGCGGCGGTGCGGGCGGCGCGGCGGACGCGGGCGTTGGCGCGGCGGCCATCTATCGACCTCCTGAACTGGCGTCGGGCCGGGCGGCCCCGTGAACGAACAGATCCTACGGGGCTGGCTCCGTAGTTGGGAGCCCGATCTCGCCGGAAATGTAGCGGTCGATCGTCGGGCCGACCGAGGCGACGACCTCTTCGACCGAGGCCGAGGCCAGGGGCTCGACCCGCAGGAAGTAGCGGGCGATGGCGAGGCCGGCCAGAGCCCCCAGGACGAGGCTGCTGCGCATGCGAGCCGATGGGCCCCCGATAGCCCTGGCAAGCCGCCCGATTAGCTGGTCCCCGGTGAATTCGGCGAGCAGGCGACCGTGCTCGGCGCGGCTCAGGCCACGGCGATACATGATCAGCAGCGGCACCCTCGGCAACGACGCTGGCGCTTCGGCGCCTTGTTGGCATCGCCGGGCTGGGGCTGTCGGCATTGTTCGTCGTCATCCTTGGCCTCGCCAGCTCGGGCGCCATGCTCGGTCCCGAGTTCCTGCCTGGTGCGTTCCGGGCACTCACGATCGTCCTTCCGCCGGGTGCCGCGCTCGCCGCCGTGCGCGGGGTCTGGTACTTCAACGGCGCGGCAATCGCGGTCCCGTTGGCCTCGCTGGCGGGCTGGATCGTCTTCGCGTTGGTCGTGCTCATCGGATCGGATGCATGGCGGTCGCGGCGGGCCTCGCGACCCGTGCCCGAATAGCAGCCCGCCCGAAATGGCACTGGGGCGTTCGGATCGGGAGCCCCTTCGATCTACGGCGCGCTCACCGCCGGGTCGACCGGCCGGCGGAGCAACCGGAGGGAGACCGCCTGCACCAGGACGACGGCGAGCAGGCCGGCTCCGAATGCGACCACGACCCCCAACCGTTCGATCGAGGCGTTGATCACCAGGAAGAAGACGATCGTGCCGAAAAGTCCCATCTGCAGCCCGCGAACCACGTGGATCGCCGGGCCGGGCCCCTCGAGGCGGTGGGCGAAGACCGCCAGGACCGTGACGTAGACCGGGAAGGCGGCGAGCAGTCCACTCAGGGACGGGCCGAGTGTCTGCGCTGCGGCGGTGATCGCCAGCACGATGGCGGTCCCCACGACCATTCGGGCGGGGATGTCCCAGGCCGGCGCCGGAGTGGCCTCACCGCTTGCGGGCGCAGGCACCGCGAGCGCCAGGCAGATCGCCATGGCGGCGGCGACGACCGCGAACACGACGATGGCCGGCGCCGGCAGGACCGGCTGCATGGCCAGGGCCGTCACCCCGAACGCGGCGAAGCCGCAGGTCACCGAGGCAGGCCAGCCCGCCCGCCGGGCGATCAGGCCATATGCGAGGGCGAAGGTCGCGTCGCCGAGCAGGCCCGCGATCGAACCCTTGGCCGCTCCGGCTGCGAACGCGTAGCCTTGGTCCAGGGCGAGGTAGAGCGCGACGGGCCCGGAGGTGAGCGGCAGAGCCACCAGCCAGCCGCCAATCGACGGCCCCCAGCGGCGCGCGGCCAGGCTGGCCCCGCCGATGAGGATCGGGGTCAGGCTGAGCTTGAGCAGCAGAAGGGCCACGAGCGAAGCGTATCGGATCGCCCGCCCCGGCCGGCTGCCGGCTCGCCGCCGTCAGCCCGCCGCCGTCAGCCCGCCGCGAGCCGCCGGATCTCCGCCTCGAGCGCGGCCGTGAGGGCCGGCAGGCCGGCCGCCACCTCCGGCGACGGCTCCTCGCCAAATCCGAACTCGGTGGCGCCGATACCCGCGAAGACTCCACGGAACGGCGAGCCGCGCATCTCCTCGGCGAGGTCCAGGATCTGGTCCGGTGGCAGCGAATGGGACGAGGCCGGCGCGGCCCCGGCGGCGCGCTCGGCGATCTCGGCGAGCGGCACGACAACCACCTCTCCGGCGGGCACTCCCACGGCCGCGTCGGCGACGATCACTGCCGCTCCCTCCGGAACATCCAGCATGGCCTCCACCGAGAGCTGCCCGACCTCGACGATCTCGGCGAGGGCTCGCGCATCGGCCGTCAGCCCCGCGGCCGCCAGCACGGCCGCCCCGTCGTCGCCGCGTAGCGGCTCCCCACAAACGAGGACTCGGATCCGCGGCCCCGTCATTCGGCCGCCTCCGGGAGCGCGAACTCGGCCGCCAGTTCGGCGGCCGGGCGGCGCGCCCGCAGCGCCGAACGCAGCTCGACGAACTGGACGGCAACCACGGCGCACGCCGCCAGCGCGAAAGACGCAACCACGCCCAGCGGCACGAGCGTAGCGGCGACGACTGTGAGGAACGCGGCGAAGCCCAGCAGCCCGTGGGTCAAGCCTCGCATCACGCCAATCGTCCGGTCCGGGCCCTCCTGGGCGTGGGTGAAGAGCGCCATCACGGCCGCCACGGTCGGGATCGTCGTCAGCATCCCGCTGATCGTCGCCCCGAAATAGGGCCCGGCGGTCGTGACGAAGACGACCATGGCCGCCCCGGCGATCATCCGCGACGGCAATTCCGAGGCGGAGGTGGCCCGGCGCGGCATCGGCGGGGCTTCGGGAAGAAGGCGGCGCGAGACCATGAGGATGGCGACGGTTACCGCGAAGGCCGGAGCCAGGCCCCACGCCGAGATCGGCAGCATGACGGCCCAGGTGACCGCGAACGCGCCGTATGCGCCGGCCCCCGCGATCGGCCAGCTGAATCGCCGGCACAGCAGGGCGTAGACGAGGCAAAAGACGCCGCAGCCGCCCGCGCCTCCCAGCGAGGCCGCCGCGGAAGTGGCGGCAAACGACGTGTTCTGCTCCAGCGCCAGGAAGAGCAGGATCGGGCCGCCCTTGGCCGGGACCGCGCTCAGGATCCCGCCGACGGCCGGGCCGTAGCGGTGGCTGGCCAGCGTGACGATGCCGATCATCACTACCGGCAGTCCGATCTTGAAGAAGAGGTCGATCATCGCGACCTCAGGCTAACCGGTCGAACGGGAATCGGCCGAATGGGCGCCGGCTCGACCCGGAGGGATCGGCCGAGGTTGGTCAGTCGCGCTCGACCTCGAGCCGCAGGAAGTGCGTGGCGCAGCTGATGCAGGGATCGTAGGAGCGGATCAGCTGCTCCAGGCGGATCGTCGCCTCAGTGTGCGGCAGGGAGAGGACCTGCGGTGCGAACTCGGCCAGGTCCGCCTCGATCATGCCCTGGTTCTGGCCGGTTGGGGCGATGATCTGGGCGGCCGCGACCTTGCCGTTGTCGTCCAGGTCGTAGTGGTGCCAGCAGATGCCGCGCGGCGCCTCCGTGCCCCAGCCCGTCTCTCCGCCGCGCGCCGTCCAGGGCGTGAACGGTCGGGCCGGCTCCTCGTACGAGTTCACGATATCAAGCGCGGAAGCTGAGGCGTGGATCAGCTCCACGGATCTTGCGGCGATCGCCCAATACGGGTTGCGCGCGATCTGCTTCGCCAGGCCACTGGTCTTGAGCGCCTCGGCCGCGAGCGGGTGGAGCTGGTCGGCGTTGAGGGTCACACGCGCCGACGGGCCGAGCATGTAGAGCCGGCCGTCGAGAGTTCGGGCTTGGAGAGCGTTCGTGCCTTCGTGCTGCTCCTCGCGGAAGGCCTCGCGCCAGCCCCACAGCGGCACGTCGATGCCGTCGGTCGAGACGATGCGGCCTTCCGCGAG
>Ga0209777_10001299_pt1 | contig 36920 bp, 31 predicted proteins | sample FrelakmetHBP12HB_FD_187147 | JGI IMG/M metagenome (GOLD analysis project Ga0209777, IMG submission 187147) | Freshwater lake sediment microbial communities from the University of Notre Dame, USA, for methane emissions studies -HBP12 HB (SPAdes)... | ecosystem: Environmental > Aquatic >...
GCCTGCGGGCCGCCGACGGCGCGCTGACGTGGCGGTTCCGAGCCGCGCCCGAGGAACGGCGCACGGGTGCCTTCGGCCGCATCGAGTCGGCCTGGCCCGTACACGGCAGCGTCTTGGTCCTGAAAGGCGTGGCCTATGTTACCGCGGGGCGCTCGACGTATCTCGACGGCGGCATCTACGCCTACGGCCTCGACCCCCGGACCGGCCGGGTCCTCCACTACGCGCGCCTGAGCGGCGCCGCCGCGGGACCGGGCACGGTTCTGTCGGACGGCAAGTCGCCGTACGTCCAGGCATTCCACCTGGAAGGCGCCCGCGACGACCTCCTGGTGACCGACGGTGAGTTCCTGTACATGGGCCCCCTGAAACTCGACGCGAAACTCGTTAGCCAGCCGACGCCGTATATCGTCCCGGCGTCGAAGACGACGGCCCTCGACCTCAGCCAGGTGCCGTACATCGACACGAGCGTCTACAATACGACGCGGCGGGCGGGTGGCGAGATGACGTTCCCCGCCCTGGGCGTTCTGCGAGGCCCGATGGGCGACAAGACGATGGGCCTCCGGCTGCTGGCGACCGGCGGGTTCCTCGACGACACGTATTTCAACCGCACCTTCTGGATGTATTCCAAGGTCTGGCCCGGCTATTACATCGGGAACCTCGGCGCCAAGACCGGCGAATTGCTCGTCGTCGACGCCTCGACAACCTACGGCGTGCAGGCCCATCCGGGGCGGACCATCCACAGCCCGATCTACACCCCCGGCACGAAGGGGTATCTTCTCTTCGGCGACGACAACGCCAACGAGCCCCTGCTGGACGACCGTACGCGCGACCGCGACAAGGGCATGGGCTACGCGCGCGGCGCGCCGCCCAAGTGGTTCCTGTGGGCGCCGCTTCGCATCCGAGCGATGGTCGCGGCAGGGCAGACACTCTTCGCGGCCGGACCGCCCGACGTGATGGATGACAAAGACCCGTACGCCGCGTTCGATGGCCGCAGTGGAGCTGTGCTCTGGAGCGTGGCCACGGCCGACGGCAAGAAACTCTCGGAACTCAAACTCCAGTCCGAGCCGGTCTTCGACGGCATGATCGCCGCCAACGGGCGGCTGTTCGTGTCGACGCGCGACGGCCGCGTCATTTGCCTGGGCGAGAAACCATGAGAAGAGGAGGAGCCATGCCGCATCGCTTCAGCCTTCCCGCCAAGCCCATCCTGAGGTTGGCGGCCGTGTTGTTTCTGGCGTCGTCTGGGGCGCTCGCATGGGCGGCGCCGGCGGATGAGGCCGGGCAGATTCTGTCCGCCGCAGGAGTCAAGGGCGGCCTCGTCGTCCATCTCGGCTGCGGCGACGGCAAACTCACGGCCGCGCTGCGCGCGAGCGATAGTTATCTCGTGCACGGGCTGGACGCCGATGCCGCCAACGTCGAGAAGGCCCGTGCGCATATCCGGTCGCTTGGCCTCTACGGCCCGGTGTCCGTCCAGCGCTGGGCCGATGTTGCGCGCCTGCCGTACGCCGATAACTTTGTCAACCTGCTGGTGATTTCAGATTCGGGATCTCAGATTTCACAGGCCGAGGTTATACGCGTGCTAGCCCCGCTGGGCGTGGCGTACGCCAGGTACGCCGAGGACACGACCCTGAACTTGCCCGCCAGCGTGGTCTCGGCCGGGACCACCGTGGACTTCGAGCCGGTCGTGGCGATGGCAGCGATGATCTGCCTGGTGGCCATCAGGTTGTCGGCCGTCACCCGCAGGGTCGCCGGCACCAGCAGGAGGACCGGCTCCAGCCCCAGCGGGCGGCCGTTGGGCTTGGTCTTGGAGCAGGAACTGCGTGTAGGCGGCGGCGAGGGCATCGACGCCCAGCGCCGTATCCACGCCGCTCAGGTAGTTCTTGTTGTCGGTCGAGAAGAACGCCGGCGTGCCGGGGTTGGACAGCCACAGCGTCCAGACCCCCTCGGCGATGGCCTCGGCCGCCCCCATGCCGATGCGGCGCGGGATGTCCGTGAACGCCGACATGTCGTCGTTCAAGGTCCACAAGGGGACGGGGCGCCGTGTGGCGGTTCGGAACGCCGACGCCGACCACCTGGTGCAGCAGGACGAGAGGCTCCGAATTATCGACGACGAGTTGTTCCAGAAGGCCCAGCAGCGGCTCGCCGGTCGCCGCCGGGGGCGGCGCGGACCGTATCTGAGGTCCGAGGCCCGGCCCTTCACGGGTCTGATCTTCTGCGAGACGTGCGGCAGCATTTGTTACCGGCGGAAGAGCAAGAACGCAAAGGGCGAGTACCACTACTATGGCTGCGGTTGCCGCCAAGGCTAGGCCGTGGTCTGTCGACGTTTCGACGGTTGACAAGTACAAGGATGCGGCGTAACGTGGTGCCAGGCCCGTTCGAACAGTAGGCCGACTTGGGCTTCGGGGTCGGGGCGCGACCCCTTCCGGCAATCTAGCTGCGATCGTCAACGATGACTTAACGGGTGATCCAATGGTTGGGGGTAGGTCACAATCGAGGGGGTTGACGCTGGTGGAGTTGATAGTGGTCCTCGCCATCGTGGGCGTGCTGGCTGCCATCATCACCCCTGCGCTCGGCTATGCTTGTGGTCTGGCTGATTCCGTTAAGTGCCAGTCTGCCTTGAGGCAGTGGGCGTTGGCCATGCGCATCTACGCCCAGCAGAACGACGGCGCCCTGCCCCGCCGCGGCCAGGGCGTCCAGCCGACGATGGTCATCAACCGGCCGGAGGACTGGTTCAATGCGATCCCCATGGCGATGGGAATGCCCGGCTACAAGGAACTGGCTGCCGAGGGCCGCATCCCGCGGCCGGGCGACGACGGTATCTGGATGTGCCCATCGGCCCGAGATACCGGGGCCCAGACCAAGTACTACTTCGCTTACGGCATGAACATGCGGCTCTCGACGTGGTTGACGGGCGTGCCTGATTACCTCGACACGATTCGCTCTCCATCCACCCAGGTATTCATGGCGGACGGCCCCGGCTGCTATTGCTCGATTCTGCCGTCGTCGAAGCCCTATAGCCCGGTGGCTCGCCATAACGGCATGGTCAATATCAGTTTTCTCGACGGGCACGTGGCGAGTTTTCCGGGCGACTACGTGGGTTGCGGGAAGGGCGACCCGCAACAACCGGACGTTCGATGGGTGGTGCCGGGCAGCCCTTGGCCCGGCCCTGCACAGTAACGGCTGTGAACAAGGTGGCACAACCCGAGGGGAGGACGAAGATGCAGGCATCATCGAGGGGTAGAGTCGTTGCGGTCGTGGGGATGGGAATCGTGCTGGCCTTGTGGTCGTTGCCAGCCACTGCCAGCGTCATCACGTTGAATCCGACGGGTGACGCTTTTGTGTCGGCCAGCAATGCGTCGAACAACTACGGCGCGGCCGGCGCCCTCTCGGTGGCCGCAAGCGGCCTGGCGAAGGGCGAGTTCCAGAGCTACATGAAGTTCGACACGTCATCGGCCAAGAGCAGTTTCGACTCGACGTTCGGGGCTGGACAATGGATCATCCAGTCGGTGACGCTCCAGTTGACCGCCGCCAGTCCGACCAACCCGATCTTCAACTCCCCCTCGTTCGCCGGTCTGTTCTCCGTGACATGGATTCCCGACGATTCGTGGACCGAAGGGACGGGCACCCCGTCCGCGCCCGGGTCCACGGGCGTCACGTTTAGCGCGCAGCCGTCGCTGGCCGGCGCGGCCGACCTCGGCACGTTCACCTATGGCGGCACCACGAGCGGCCAGACAACTTGTACTCTCTCCCTGCCGTCGGGGTTTGCAGCCGATGTGTCGGGCGGCAACCTGGTGAGCCTGCACCTCCTGGCGGCCGATTCGAGCGTGAGCTACGTCTTCAACTCCGTCAATAACACGACGGTAGGCAACCGGCCCCTACTGTCCATCACGGCGATGACGCCTGAACCGGCAACCCTCGCCTTGCTGGCGGTCGGTACGCTGATTCTGGCGCGCGGAAAACGGGACAAACGGTCATGAAAAGACTTCTCTGCTGCGCACTGCTGGGAGGGGCTATGGCACTGGTGGCCGGTTGCGCAGGCCAGACGCAGCCTGGCCGCGCACAGCCGGAGACCGTGCGTGTAGCCGTCATCGGCGGCCAGGTGGAGACCGGCTTCTGGGAGGCATTGGCAGCGCGGTTCGAAAAGGCCACCGGTCACCGGGTGGAGGTCGTGGCCAGCGGCCCCAAGCGAGTCATTGCCGAGGCATTCATCCGGGGCGAGGCCGACCTGATCACCATGCATGCCAGCGACACGATCATCAATCTCGTCGCGGACGGCTACGCCACGGACCCGCAACCGTGGCTGAAGAACGACCTCGTGATCGTTGGACCGCCTGAGGATCCCGCCGGCATCCGGGGTATGACCGATGCCGCGGAAGCGCTTCGCAAAATCAAGGCCAGCGGCAGTGCGTTTGTCGTGCACGCCAGCCTCGGCGCCCAGGACGTTCTTCGGGACGTGCTGGACTCCGCGAACGTGTCGCTCGACCCCGAGAAGACAACCCTCCTCTTCACCGACAGGGCTCGCGAGGTGCTCAAGATCGCCGCGGAGAAGAAGGCTTACACCCTTGTGGGCCGGATTCCATTCCTCAATGGCAAACTGCCCAACGACGGCCTGGTCTTGATGGTCCGCGGCGACCCGCAGCTCAGGCGGCCGTACGTGGTTGCCGTCGCCAGCGCCGAGCGATTTCGCTCCGCCCATGTGGCGGCGGCAAGGCAACTGGCAGAGTTCATGAGGCAGGAAGAGACCCAGCAATGGATTGCGCAGTATGGCAAGGGGCAACTTGACGACCAGCCGCTGTTCATGCGAGTGCAAGTCGGCTCACGGTAATCGTGGGCGGGAGTTCATCTGGAAATCTCTGGCGATGGAGCAAGGTCCGTGAGGAACAGCGTGGTGGTCATTATCCTGGCCGGGCTTGCTGCAAGTTCGTGTACGCGCTTGCCTCAACACGAACCTGCTGCCATCTACGGCAACGGCTCAAAGCAACTCGTCGTGGCGACAGGAAGCCCTGGCGAACTAGGCCTGCTGAAAGTCCTTTCCGAGGAGTTCTCGCGCGCAAACGACGTGAGGGTCCTTTGGCGAGAGACGGGCTCGGGGGAATCGCTCCAACTCCTGCACGACAAGCAGGCCGATGTCGTCATGGTGCATGCGGCTTCAGCCGAGAAGAAGGCGGTGGATGAGGGATGGGCGAGCCGCCGAACGCTGGTCGGATCGAACGAGTTCTTCATTGTCGGGCCAGCGGATGATCCGGCCGGGGTACGGACCGCCAAGAGTGTCGTCGAGGCGTACCAGCGGGTCGCCAGGTCCCGTGCGAAGTTCCTTTCACGAGCGGACGACTCGGGCACGCACAAGAAGGAGATGGCTATCTGGCAGAAGGCGGGCCTTGTGCCGGAGGGAGACTGGTATGTCCGCACGCACGATTTCATGATGGCCACGCTTCTACGCGCAAACGCCGAGAACGGCTACTTCATGACCGACAGCAGCACCTGGGTCGTCGCCAGAAGCCTCACGCCGAAGCTTAGGCTCCTTTTCCGGGGTGATCCCTTCATCTTGAACGTTTACCATGCCCTCTGTCAGCCGGAGGAGGCTCCCGGCGCGGCCCTCGCGGCGAAATTCGTGGACTTCCTTGCCTCTGAAAAAGCCCAGACGATCATTGGAGACTACGGCAAAGACCGGTATGGTGAGGCACTCTACCGAAATGCCGAGTATGCCCGGCAGTTCGAATGACGTGGGTGGAGTAGGTGGGCGAGCGAAGTAACAAAGCATTGCTATGGGCCGTGACGTCCGCACTCAGGGAACCAGCAAGTGCAATCCTCTCGCGGGGAAGCGTCCTTCCTTGGCCCGCGAAGGGTGACGACCCGGCCAAATGCTGTTCTTGGTCAAGGCTACTACTCACGCACGGTCATTTAGATCAGCCCCTTCACCGCCAGCAGCGCCACCAGGATTTGCACGCCGATGAGCGTGCAGGCGGTATAGTTCAGCACCATGTGGGCGATGGCCCGCGTGCGGTTCCCTCCTGGTTTCCAGAGCAACTGGAGCCCTAGCCACGCGCCGGGGGCATATACGGCGCCGACCGCCACGCCCAGCCACGCGTGAACTCGCCAGATGCCCGCCGTGGAAAAGCCGTCGAGGAGGAATTCGGCCATGAGGAGCCCGCCCAGGATACCCACGTAGAGCATCGCGTAGTAGACGATGCCGGTCCATTTATGCACGCGCAGGTTGAAACGCCCCGGGAGCCGCGTTCTGCCGTCACGGCCCTGAAGCGCCCGCAGAAGCCCCAGATACCCCGACCACGTGCCGATGGCGACCGCCACCAGCATCCAGGTCATGTGAAAGTAAACGATCGTGGGCACGAGTCGGCCTCCTATACCTGCTGGAAAACCGTCCGCCGTTTCCTACGGTGCGCCTTGTCCCCTAGCAAGCCTCACCGCGAGAGCGTTTGGCGGTGACTAGAAAGATCGAGAACTGTTCTTCCCCACCGGCCTCAACCGGCTTGGAGAACTCGATGGCGGTCACAGCCTTCACCTCTGAGAAGCCGATCTGCGCCAGCCGCTTCTTCAACTCCTCGCGGTCGAACCCGTGATGGTGCACGCTGCCGGCAGCCTCGGCGGTGTGAAACGTCCCCGGCTCGGTGTCGAGGTCGGCCAGGCAGAGGATGCCGCCGGGCAGGAGCATCTTATAAAACGCCCGGAGCGTCCGGTCCGGGTTGGCGATGTGGTGCAGGACCATGCTCGTGACGATCATGTGATAGCGGTTGTCCGGTGCCGGGTCCTGGGCCAGGTCCAGCCGGACGGCCTTCATGTTACTGAGGCTGCCCGCGGCAATCTTCCTGTTCAGGACCTCCAGCATGCCCGGCGAGTTGTCGGCCCCGGTGACGCTACGGACATAGGGGAGAAGATAGAGCCCCACCAGGCCGGTCCCGCACCCATAGTCCAGCACCGTCATGTCCCGGGCCGGCGCAACTTCGCGGACGATGGCCTCACCCACGGCCTTCATCAACCGGACCCGCATGGGTTCTTTGTCCCAGCCGGCGGCAGCTTCGTCGAAGTAGCTCTTTGTCATGGTGCAAGCATTGTCCGCATTGGCGCCGGCCTGTCAATCTTCCGGCAGCGGTGTGGGCGGATGACGCTCTCTAGCCCAAGGCTGTGTCGCGCCACTGTGTCGTGCCACGCCCTTGACTTCGCCCCCGTCCCGTAGTGATAATCAAACCGGATTTCCCGGTGTCAGGCCGAAGAACAGGGCGACGAGCGACGAATTCCATGAGCAAGAGAGTGGGCGGGCTGATGTACGCGGCGGCACTGGTGGCGATTCTGCACGCCTCGCTCATCGTTCACGCCATTCACCCGATGTTTCACTCGCAGTCCTTGCGCAACCAGGCCTGTGCTACTCTACAATCGCAGGGGGCCGCCACGGCGGCTCTGCGATTCGCTCCGACCTGCGGCCAGGCGTGCTGTCAGCAGAGCAGCGGCGCGGCTGGCGCAAGTCCGTCGGTCGGAGCCGTCGGCGCCGATTGCCAGATCTGCAAGTTCCTGGTTCATTTCCAATCTCGCGATGTCCTATCCGGCGATTGTGGAGTATCTCCTGACGCGACCCGTGATGCCTGTGCCCCCACGGGCGGCAATGTCTACGTTGCCGCCATTCACTCCCAGGCCAACGCCCGGGCGCCTCCCGCTCCGTTTTCTTCCGTGACCGCCGCCTGAAGCCGCTGGGTCTGGCGCGCGGTTCCACCCAAACTTTCGTGACCGTTCCCGTGCCTGATGTGCGCTTCGGCGCCATCTCTTGCCCAGAGTTTCTCGGATCTCCATGGCAAGCTCACATACAAACACAATGGATCCGGCCGACAAGGTGAAGATCGCCGTCCTGGTGCTCATGGTGTCGGCCGTGCCCCTGTACCTGCTCTACGGGGTTGCCCGCGACTGGCTGGACCGGTTGCAGACGGAGGAGCGCGGCTATACCACGACGACCGTGATCGGCGCTGCCGCGCGCCTGCGGCAGATGCAGGAGGAGAAGGTAACCGCGGTGGGCCTGGTGGCCCACGTTCCACAGCTTCCGCCCGATCAGTTTCTGCTGGTTCGGTTCAAGATAACGTGTTGTACCGCCGACGCCACGCCTGTGGCCGTGCCCGTGCGCTGGGCCGGCGCGGGTTTGCTCAAGGACAACACCTGGGTCAAGGTCTCCGGCCAGACCGATCCGGCGGCCAAGGCGGTTGTGGCCGACAAGGTCGAGCCCGCCAGGGAACCTTCTAACCCTTACCTGTAACGCACCGCCTCCGCGGCCGATAGAGCGCCGGGAGCGGGGAGAAGGAAACATGAAGATCATCGAGGTCAGCGACCTGTTGATGACGTACCCCCTGGACGGCCATGCCCTGACCGTCCTCGACATCCCGGCCTGGTCCGTGGACGAAGGAGAGCAAGTGGCCTTGTTCGGCCCCTCGGGTTGTGGCAAGTCGACCCTGCTGCACATCATCGCCGGCTTGCAGACGCCCACCGCCGGCACGGTTCGCGTATGCGGCCAGCAGCTTACGACGATGGGCGAGGCCGCGCGAGACCGTTTTCGCGGCCGTCGCATCGGCTACGTCTTTCAGAACTTCAACCTGCTTCAGGGCTACACGGCCCTGGACAACGTGCTCGTGGGCATGACGTTCTCTCATCAGCGGCCGGACCGCGGGGCGGCGGAGGCATTGCTGGCCGAGGTGGGCCTCTCGGACCGCCTGCGGCACTACCCGGCCCAGATGTCCATCGGTGAGCAGCAGCGCGTGGCCATCGCCCGGGCGCTCGTGAAGAAGCCCGCCCTGATCCTGGCCGACGAGCCCACCGGCTCGCTCGATCCGCGGCGGAGCGGCGACGTTGTCGCCAGCCTCCAAGCGGCCTGCCGGAAGCACGGTTGTTCGCTCCTCCTCGTGAGCCACGAGCCGGAGGTCATCGCAGCCTTCCAGCGGCGGATCGCCTTTATGGACCTTAACCGGGCGATGGCCGCCGGGGAGGCACTCGCATGAATCTCGCGCGGATCATCGCCAAGAGCCTGCGGCAGCACTGGCTGTCGACGGGCATGGCCGTCTTCAGTATCGCCCTGGGTGTGGCGCTGCTGGTGTCGGTGGTGTCGCTCCGCGAGCAGGCCCACCGCAACTTCACCGACGTGGGCCTGGGCGTCGACGCCGTGCTTGGCCCCAAGGGTTCGCCGCTCCAGATTGTGCTGAACGCCGTCTATCATCTGGAGGAGATGCCCGGCAAAATCCCGTGGACCACCTACGAGAAGGTCCTCAAGGACCCGCTGGTGGTCGAAGGCATCCCCTTCTGCACGGGCCACTCCTACGCCGGGTTCCGCGTCAACGCCATTGGCGACCGGTTCCAGACCGACTTTGAGTACCAGCCGGGCAAGCACTTTTCGTTCCGCCTGGAAGACGGCGGCCAAGGTAGGCCGTTTGAGAAGCACGACGAGGCGGTGGCCGGCTGGGAGGTCGCCAAGGAACTCGGCATCAGGCTCGGCGACTCGTTCAATCCCGTCTGCGGCGTAAGGGCGGGCGACCCCGTGCATATTCACGACAACATCCGCTTCGTCGGTATCATGGGACCCACGGGAACGCCGCACGACCGCGCCATCTACATTCCGCTGACCACTTTCTACACGCTGGGAGGGCACGAGGCCGTCGCCGAGATGGCCGTGAATGAGGAGCACCGCGAGATCAGCGGGGCGTACCTCAAGATCCGGCGGCTGCCGGGCGGGGCGATGAACCCCGGGATCATGGACCTGAAGTACAACATCAACCAGTCGGCGACGGCCCAGTTGGTCGTGCCCAACGAGGTCCTGCCCAGCCTCTTCAACATCATCGGCTGGGTGGATAAGACGCTGCTGGCCATCGCCCTGCTGGTGACGCTCCTGTCGGCCCTGTTCCTGCTGGTGTCGCTTCTCTCGGCCTTGCGCGAGCGTCGGCGCGACCTGGCGCTCATGCGGTCGCTGGGAGCCACGCGCCGGACGGTGCTGGGCCTGATGCTGTCGGAGTCGGTGGCCATGGCCGTGCTGGGCGGCGTGCTGGGCCTCGGGATCGGGCACGGGATCGTGGCGATCGGGGCGGAAGCCATCCGCGTGGAGACGGGCCTGAGGTTCTCGGCGTTCTACCTTTCTTCGGCTGACGTGTTGCTCCTGCCGGCCATCGCCATCTTGGGGCTGGTGGTGGGCCTGGTTCCCGCCATCCAGGCATATCGGACGGGCGTGCTGAAAAACTTGGTGCCGGTGTCGTAATCGCAAGGGACTCCTGACAAGGGAGATGCTTCCAATGATATCGAAATTCTTCAAGTTGGCGACGGTGGTTTTCTTGGCGATGGCGGTTGCCGGTGGCTGCCAGAAGGCGGATGAAGGAAAGACAGCGCCGAAGCCGGCGCCCGCCACAAAGGCCGAGGCCGGACACGATGCCCATCATGGCGGCTGCCTGAATGCCATTGAGCTCTGCGCTGTGGGCCACGCCGAGGTGAAGGTCGAGGGCGGCACGCTCCGCTGCTGGCTGGTCGGCGGCGAGAACGAGACCGGCAAGTCGGTCCGCGTGCCGGACGCCGAGATCCGCCTCACGGTGAAGCTTGAGAGCGGCGAGGAGAAGCCACTGGTTCTGGCGGCCAAGCCCATCGCCGTGGCCGACGAGAAGGCGGGCGACTGCTCGTATTTCGAGGGCGCCGCCGATTGGCTGAAAGGCGCCGCGAAGTTCCAGGCCACGGGCACGGTTCATTTCAAGGGCCAGGTACGCAAGATTCAGATCCGCTACCCCGAGGGCTTTGATCCCGATGACGATGCCCCAGGTGGCGGCGCGCCGGCTGGGAAGTAGCCCGTGGTGATCAGCGTGAAGGAACGAGGCGTGGCCTTGAGAATCAAAAAATGGATGTGGATCGGCCTAGGGGCGGTGGTGCTCGTCATTGCCGCCAACCGTATTGAGTACGCCTGCCGGTCCCGCGCCGCGGCAATCGCGGCCGCGCCCCAGTTCTCGGTGGTCGTGAAGCAGGAAGAGGGCACGGTAGGGCACCGGACCATCGGCGTGGCTGAAGGGATGTTGCCCGATCAGGTCGAGGCAAGCGTGCTCCGCTTCAGCACGCTGGCCACATGGGATTACGATGCCTCGAAGAACCCGCCGTGTCCCTCGGAGATCGCCGCGCTCGCCGGTGCCAACGTCACAATGGTAGGCTTCATGTACCCGCTGGAGGCGGGCAGCCAGGTGAAGACCTTTTGCCTCCTGCGGAGCACGCAGACGTGTTGCTACGGCCCGCGGCCGCAGTACAGCCAGTACCTGCTGGTCGAGATGCGCCAGCCCGTCCGCTTCGAGCGCCTGGCCCCCGTGATCGTGGAAGGCAAGTTCCTTGCCGAGGCCCATCCCCAGGACGGTTACATCTACCACCTCGATGGTACCGGCATCCGCGCGGCCGATGGCGAGACGGCCGACATCGACGCCGCCCAAGCCGCATCTGTCGCAGGCCTGCCGCTGTGGGACTTTGCCTGGCTCGAAAGTCTGCGGCCTGAGTCGGATGGATCGCAAGCCGCACCCTCGCCCAGGCTGGCGGAACTGGACGGCCGCCAGGTCGTCATTGAGGGGTTCTGCGTCGGTCAGACCAAGGGCAGCCCGCCGGGTGTCTTTATCGGCAAGGAATGGTGGGATGGTGTGGCCAAGGGTACGCCGCCCGACCTCTTCAACGCGGTGAAGGTGTTCCTGGCCGGCGACAACGAGTTCCCCTCGCGGTGGCAGGACCGGGCGGTGTTCACCGGCACGCTGCATGTGACGGCCGATCCGAAGGACTGGCCCGCCCGGGGCGTTGTCAGCATCGAGGGCGCCGTCAAAGGCGTGCCCGGCCAAGGCCCCAAGCCGCCGGCCTCGGGCCAAGTCGGACCGTACCTGCCGTTGTCGCTCGAAATCATCCTGCTGGGAGGCTGCGTCGCGATGGTAGCCTTCCGCCTGTTTTCACGAACCGCACCGAGCACTGGCAGCACTGCTCAAGAGAAAGGAAGGACTGGCCGATGAACCTCGTCCGAAGAGATCGCCACGCGATTCGTCTCTGGCAAGTCTGCGGCTTGGCCGTGCTGGTGGCGGCGGGCCTGTGGGCGGGATGCAAGGGTTCCGATCCCGAAACCACGGCTGCGGCGGGGAGCCTGCCCTCGACGAAAGGCGCATCGGCCCCGGCAACGCCGCCGATTGCGGCAGGCGACCGCAAAGTGGCGCTCTTCATCAATGGCGAACCCGTGTACGAGGACGACCTGACCGCCGGCCTGCCCGCGGGCGCCTTCCAGGAGACCCTTGATGATGCCAAGCTCTCGCGGTTGGACCGGCTGTACCGGGACCTGCCGCTTCTGCAGTTCCTTAAACGTGAGAACATCGAGGTCACCCAGAAGGAGATCGAGGCCGACATCGCAGACCTGAAAAAAAATCCGCCTGCGGCCGGCTGCCCGTGCTGCCGCTATGAGAGCATTGAGCAGTTCATGAAACTCAACTACATTACCCCCGCCGAACTGGAGCGGATGTCGCGGAGCCAACTCGGCCTGCGCAAGTTCCTGGATACCGAGTGGCAGAAGGCCTACTCCACCGCCGAGGCCCGGGCGGCGCTCTTGAAGGAGAAGCGGCCGGACCTAGAAAAGAAGTTCACGAAGGCCTATCACATCTTCTTCAATGAGGCCCAGGATCCTGCCTTCAAGCGCGATGCGGCGGCCGTCTCGGAAAAGAAACGGAAACTGGCCGAGGAAGCGTGGACCCGCTTGCAGAAGGGCGAAACCTTCGAGGCCGTGGCCAAGACCATGTCGGAAGACAAGGTTTCCGCCGCCCAGGGCGGGTTCCTCGGTTTCGTCCCCCAAGATGCCTTCGGCAAGGCCTTCGCCGACACCCTGGCCCAACTGGCGCCGGGCGCCTGCAGCAAGCCCGTCGAATCGACCTGGGGTTATCACATCATCCGCCGGGAAGCGATGACCGACGACGACCTCCTTACGATCCTGAAGGACGATTTTCAAGGCCGGAAGGCCACGGAACTTCTCGACAAGCTGGACGGCGAGCGCAAGGTCGAGCAGCCCGGCAAGGCGCCCGCGAAAGCCGCAAAACAGTTGGTTGCCATACGGAGACGGTTCGCCGAGGCCAGGCAACCGCCCGCATGTTCAGTTTCCAACAGGAAGAGGCTCAGCTTGCGACGGCGAAGAACCACCGCCGCGCCCCGATCTTGGCGCCAGGGATATCCACAGGGCTCGGCATAAGGGCTTGACTTATTGTGGGCGTATGCCCATAATGGGTTCGAAGGAGTTGACGCGGATGCCAAGGCCACCATGTTGCAGACGCGTAGCGGGGCTCCCGCCCTGTTCCATGTTCAAGCCGGCGGGGATTCCCGCCTCGTCGCTCGAGCAGATCACCCTGGGCCTGGACGAGATGGAGGCGATCCGCCTGGCGGACCTGCTGGGCCTCTACCAGGAAGATGCGGCCAGGCAGATGAATGTCTCCCGGCAAACGTTCGGCCGAATCATCGAGGCGGCTCACAAGAAGGTAGCCGAGGCCCTGACGCAGGGCAAAGTGCTTTGCATCGCCGGCGGAAGTGTCGAGATGATCCGCAAACGGGTCTTCCGGTGCCGCGCGTGCAAGGCCCGGTGGGAGTTGCCCTGTGGAACCGGGCGCCCACAGAAGTGCCCCGAGTGCAAGCAAGATGACATCTTTCGGGTTCCTTGTAAGAAGGGCGCCCAGCAGGATTCCGGCAAGGGCCGCGGCCGGCGCAATCGCGGCAAGACAAGACAGGCTCGCCGGTCAAACCGACCGCCCGAGACCTGAGGAACGATTTCTGAACGAGGAGCGTTTTTATGAAGATCGCAGTGGCGTCCATTGATGGGACTTCCGTATCGCAGCATTTCGGGCAGAGCCGGTACTTTATCGTCTTTGACGTAGCCGACGATAAGATCGTCGGACGCGAGGTCCGCGACAACACCTTCACACCCCACGCTCAGGGCCAGTGTCATGGTCACGGGCACGGTGCCGAGCATGGCCACCACGGAGAACACAGCCATGCGGCGGTGGTCGGAGCCCTGCAAGACTGCCAAGCCCTGCTTTGCCGGGGGATGGGTGGCCGTGCTGCCGTCGAACTCCAGGCCAACGGCATTCGGCCCGTCGTGTTTACAGACGACGTGTCTCCTGAAGAGGCCGTGGCAGGATTGGTGGCGGGAACGCTGACGGTGGCGAGCACCTTCTGCCGCTGCCACGAGTAGAACCCCGCAGGCCTTCAGAACAGGAGGGTAACATGGAAATGCAGGGAGGTACACCGTGAGCCGGGCACAATGGAACTTGGTTGTGGATGCCATCATGGTGCTGCTGATCGGAGCAGTTGCCGGGCTGGGGTTCCTGATGAAGTTCGTGCTATTGCCCGGCGAGCAGTTGCACGAGCAATACGGACCGGGGGCGGCTCTGCAATGGATGGGTATGAACCGGCACGAGTGGGGCACGGTCCACCTATGGCTCGGGATTTCGCTGCTGGCGATGCTGGCCCTGCACATCCTGCTACACTGGGGCCAGGTCCTGGGCATGCTGTGCGTAATCAGTCACTCGCTGGTGCTGCGCCTGGCCATCGTCCTGGCGGTAATCCTTGCCGCCGCTCTGCTGATGAGCATCGCGTTGTGGGCCAAGCCGGAGCTCACGTCAGGCAAGGCCGGGCAGGGGCACCGCTGGGGCCAGCGACAGGGCAGCGCCCTGCACGGCCAAATCCCGTAAGTGGCAGACTATGGCAGCACGCGGCCCCGCATGCCCCAGTTTCTCGGTATCGGCAAGAAAATCCTCCACGTGCTCCACCTGGCTGTCGATGGAAAGTACATGGTAGGCCGACTATGACCGGAAGCATGCAAAGCCGGAGTACCGGTGCCACATGTGCTCGCGCCGCAAATATAAACAGGACCGCGCCGCTAAGGCGCCGGCATCAAGGTTGACCGGCGGAGTCGGAACCCTTTAGAATGGTGGATTGTTGCAGGTCATTCCGGCCCGTCTGCCGCAAGGTGAGGAGAGGACTTCATGGAACCCACTGTCAAGACAGCGCCAAAGCCTGCGAGCCCTCATCCGCTGCTGCGCGGCCTGCTGCGAGCGTTTCTCGCGGTCGTCTTAGTGCTCTTGGTTGTGGTCCTGATGCTCTGGTTGTTCGGCGCGTTTCACGCCAAAGTGGGCACTCAGCCGGCGGCCGCCCCTCCAGAACCCGCAGCCACAGGCGTCGCCACGTTTGCCGTCCGCAAAGTCCGTGTGACGGATTCCGAGACGGCCTCTGGCAAAGTCACGCCGGTGCATGAGGCCAGCATAGCCGCACAGATCATGGAAAAGATCGCCGAACTTAACGCCAAGCCCGGCCAGCAGGTCAAGAAGGGCGACTTGCTGGTGCGGCTGGATGACACGGTCCTGCAAAGCCGCCTCCAGCAGACCAAGGCCATGCTGGCTGCCACCAACGCCGCTGTTACCGAGGCCAAAGGCGAGGCCGAGCGCAGCAAGCAACTGGCCATCAAGGGCATTGTTTCCAAGAGCGACCTCGACCACGCCGAAACGGTGCTGAAGACGGCCGAAGCCACCCGCGACGGCGCCGAGAAGGCTGTCCACGAGGCCGAGGCCACGCTGGCCTTCGCCACGATCCGCGCTCCGATGGACGGCGTGGTCATCGACAAGCACGCCGAAGTGGGCGACATGGCCAAGCCAGGCCAGGTGCTCGTTACCATCTATGACGAGATGCAGGTTTTGGCCAACGTGCGGGAATCGCTCATCGGACGCCTCAAGGAAGGCCAGTCCATCGAGGTCCAGATCGAACGCTGCAACCTGACGTGCACCGGCACCGTCAGCGAGATCGTCTCCGAGGGCGACCCGCTGGCCCGCACGTTCCCCGTCAAGGTCGTCGGCCCCTGCCGGCCGGAGGTCCGCAAGGGCATGTACGCCAAACTCGTGATTCCGCTGGACAGCATCGAGTTGCTCGTGATCCCACGTTCGGCCGTGATACGAGTCGGGCAACTCGACGCCGTTGTCGTGGCCGAAGGGGGCCGCACGGAGCGCCGGACCGTGCAACTCGGCCGCACCCTCACGGTGGATGGACGCGAGATGGTGCAGGTCTTGTCGGGGCTTCGCGAGGGCGAGCACGTGACCGATGCCGGCAACGTTTCGCCCGCCCCCGCCTCTGAAAGGAAGGCCACCGGTGGCTGACACCCCGACGCCTACCGCCGGCACCGCGGGTGAACCGCTGCGGTCGCCACACAATTTTGTCAGTCGCATCGTCGAGATCTTCCTGCGCTCCAACCTCCCAATCATCCTCATCGTGCTTGCGGTGGGGCTTGGTCTCATGGCCATCTTGGCCACGCCGCGAGAGGAAGACCCGCAGATCGTCGTTCCAATAGCTGACGTGTATGTGAACTTCCCCGGCCACTCGGCCCGCGAGGTCGAGCAACTGGTTGCCACGCCGCTGGAAAAGCTCCTCTACCAGATCGACGGCGTCGAGTACGTGTACTCGATGTCACGCGACGACCAGGCCATTATCACCGTGCGGTATTACGTGGGCGAGGATCGCGAGCGGAGCCTCGTCAAACTCTTCAAGAAGATTGACGAGAATGTCGACCTGGTGCCCCCCGGCGTTACGGGCTGGATCGTCAAGCCCGTCGAGATCGACGACGTGCCGATCGTGACGCTGGCCGTGACCGGTCGCGGCGGCCCCGGCGGTCCTGATGATTACTCCCTGCGGCGGGTGGCCGAGGAACTTGTCGAGCGCCTGGCCGCCGTCCGCGACACCTCGCGGGCCTATATCGTCGGCGGCCAACCGCGCACCGTCACAATCTACGTCAACCCCGACCAAATGAAAGCCTACAGCCTCACCCCGCTGGAACTGGAGCGGGCGCTCGTGGCGGCCAACGTGATGGTGACGGCGGGCGAGTTCTCGCAGAGCGACCGGGTCTACCGCGTCAAGACCGGCAAGGTCTTCACTTCGCCGCGCGAGGTCGAGAACCTCGTGGTGGCCACCTCCGGCGATCGGCCCGTGTGGTTGAAGGACATGGCCCGTGTGGTCGATGGCCCCGCAGAGCCGACCGACTACGTCCGCCACGGCTGGGGTCCGGCCGTGGGCGAGGAGGAGCGGGCGGGAGTCCCTGGTTCGACGGTCGGCGAGGCTGCCGCGAAGGCCGGCACGCCCCTGGCGCCGGGGCCGGCCGTCACGATTGCCATCGCCAAGAAGAAAGGTTCCAACGCCGTCACCGTGGCCGACGAGGTGCTGGCGGCGGCCGCCAAGCTCAAAGCCGACGTTGTTCCCGACAACATGCAACTGGTCGTGACGCGGAATACGGGTCTCTCGAGCAACGACAAGGTCAACGACCTCCTGGAAGCGCTGGCCGTGGCCCTGGTGCTGGTCATTGCCGTGCTGACGCTGGGCCTGGGGTGGCGCGAAGCGATCATTGTGGCGGTGGCTGTGCCGGTGGTCTTCGGCCTGACGCTGGCGGTTAACCTTCTGGCGGGCCTGACGGTCAACCGCGTCACGCTCTTTGCGCTGATCCTCTCGCTGGGTCTGCTGGTGGATGACCCGATCGTTGACGTCGAGAACATCGCCCGCCACTTCGGGCTGCGGCGGAAGGCCTCGCGCGGGATCGTTCTGGAGGCTGTTAACGAGATCCGTCCGCCGCTGATTGCCGCCACACTGGCCGTCATCGTGTCGTTCCTGCCCCTCTTCTTTATCACCGGCATGATGGGTCCGTACATGCGGCCGATGGCGCTGAACGTGCCCGTGACGATGGTCATGTCGATGCTGGTGGCGTTCACGATCACCCCGTGGCTGGCGTACCACTTGATGAAGCGTCGGTACGCCGGCGCCGCTGCGGCCGGCGCGCCGGCGACGGCGGATCACCACGCCTCGGCCGAGGCCTGCAACACGCGCGTCCACCGCCTGCTGCGGCTACTGATGACGCCGCTCATGGGCGCCCGCTGGCGGGCATGGGCCTTCCTGGCAATGATGGGCGGCCTGATGGCCGTGGCGGTGTCGCTGGCCGAGACGCGGAGCGTGCCCCTGAAGATGCTTCCCTATGGCAACAAGGACCAGATGCAGTTGGTCCTCGACCTGGATGAGGGGACGACGCTGGAACGAACTGATGCTACCACGCGCGAGTTCGAGCGGTACCTGGCCACGGTGCCCGAGGTGACCGACTTTACATCTTACGTGGGCACGGCCTCGCCGATGGACTTTAACGGCATGGTCCGCCACTACTACCTGCGGCGGGGCGATAACGTGGCCGACATCACAGTGAACCTGGCCGACCGGAAACTCCGTCCGCAGCAGACGCACGCCGTAGGCTTGCGCATCCGCGACGACCTTCAGAAGATCGCTGCCGCCAATGCGGTGAACCTGAAGATCGTGGAGTCGCCTCCTGGTCCGCCGGTCTTGGCCACGGTGGTGGCAGAGGTCTACGGCCGGCCCGAGGATTCGTACCGCGACCTGCTGGCGGCCGCCCAGACCGTTCGCCGTCGCATGGAGATCGAGCCCGGCTTGGCTGACGCCGACGACACCGCCGAAGCACCGTGGACGCAGATGACCTTCGTGGTCGACAAGGAGAAGGCGGCCCTGAGCGGCGTCACCACCGCCGACATCGCCGCCACGATGCGCCTGGCCCTGGGCTCGACCGAGGCCGGCACCGTGCACATCGAGGGCGAGCGGAACCCGCTCCGAATCAGCCTGTGGCTGCGGCGCCCCATCCGCTCTAGCCCCGAGGAACTCGCGCGGCTGGGCGTGAAGGGCTTGGCGGGGAACCTGACCACGCTGGCCGAGTTGGGCCGATGGGAAAAGTCGAACGTAGCCCAGACGATCTACCACAAGAACCTCCAGCCGGTGGTCTACGTGATGGGCGAAACGACCGGCCGCACACCGGCCGAGGTGGTCCTCGACATCAGCGCTGACCGGAAAGAAACGCCGGCCTCCCAGCCCCCCGCCGAGGCGAAGACCGTTGGTAGCGGGTGGGTGGTCGCTGACATCACGCCGCGGCCGATGAAGGACCGCACCTTCCTGGCGCGCGGCGGCGGCATCGCGTGGGCGGTGCCCGAGGGCATTCGCGTCAACTTCGCCAGCGAAGGCGAGTGGAACATGACGATCGACGTCTTCCGCGACATGGGCTTGGCGTTTGTGGCGGCGCTGGCGGCTATCTACATCATTCTCGTGGCCCAGTTGCGGTCGTTCCTTTTGCCGATGGTGGTGATGCTGGCCATCCCGCTGACGTTCATCGGCATCATGCCGGGCTTCTGGCTCCTCAACAAATTGACTGCCGGTGCCGTGGGCGGGTATGCCAGCCCGGTGTTCTTCACGGCCACCGCCATGATTGGCATGATCGCGCTGGCTGGCATCGTTACGCGCAGCTCGATCATCATCGTCGACTTCATTCACCTGGCACTGGCCCAGGGCCGGACGGTGCGCGAGGCCATCGTTGACAGTTGCGTGGTGCGTCTCAGGCCGATCCTGCTGACCGCCGCCACGGCGATGCTCTCGGCCCTGCCGATCACGGCCGACCCGATCTTCTCGGGCCTAGCTTGGGCGCTGATCTTCGGCCTCTTGGCCTCGACCGTCTTTACGCTCTTCGTGGTGCCGCTGGTGTACTGGCTAATCTTCGGCCGCCGGCCGGCCGCGGCCCTGCGCTCACAAGACGAGTGACATATCGGGCACCGCCTAAGGCCTCCGCCCTGGCCATCTTGATAGACTCGGCTAGGGCGTGGTCGCCCACAAGACCCCGTTGTTACGGTGGAGTTGGCAAAGTGCTTTACAGAATCTGCTCAACAGTGTCCGCTACTTGGGGGATAGGAAGAGTGAACCTTCGGGTTGTGTACCCGACGAGCGAGAAGTTCGGCTTGGGGACGCTCACGCTTGGCAGGTACGCCCACATCGAGTTTTTGGACCGGGCTGAAGCCCTGGCGGTGCTACCGTCGACAGATGCTGCACCTGAAGGCATCGAGGCGGCACGCGCGACGGGCACGGACGGCGAGCCTGTTTCAGATGACGACGAACCATCAGCGTGCAGCGTCCCTTTATCACACCATTGCCCCGGCACGCCATCCGGCGCCCTGCTTGGCAAGGCGACACGGCAAGGCGACAATCTTGACAACGGGGGCCGAACCAGGTAAAATTTCCGTAAGTAGTGGCCGGTTACGGCTGTTTGTGACTACTTATCAAGATTTCTTGGCGGCGTAGCTCAGGGGCTAGAGCAGGGGATTCATAATTCTTTCCAGTGATTGAGCGCAAGTCGTTTTGGCCGCTGTAATCATCGACCACCCGCATAGCGGGTGGTATGGGGAAGGCCCCCCCAAGGGGGCCTTGAAACATCGGGAAGGCCCCATAGGGGCCTCGTTCAGGACCTACCCCAGGTCCAGTTCTCCCTGGTTCTTCTCCAACTCTTCCTGCTCCCGGATGTACCGACGCACTTCCTCTGCGTTCAGCCCTACCGTGCTTACACAGTACCCTCGCGCCCAAAAGTGCAGCCCCGTCATCCGTCGCTCTCCCAGCAACTCCCGGTGAATCCGCACCGCACTCTTCCCCTTCAGAAACCCCAGCGTAAACGCCACGCTGTATTTCGGCGGGATTCTCAGGCACATGTGCACGTGGTCCGGCTTCGCATTCCCTTCCACCAACGCCACGTCCTTCTGCCCGCACAACTCCCGCAGAATTTTGCCTACCTTTCCACGCAACTTCCCGTACAATACCTTCCGTCGATACTTCGGCACGATCACCACGTGATACGTGCAGTCCCACCTCACATGGGACAGACTCTCCCACTCGTGCATACGGTTCTCCTTCCTGCCCCACAGGGGCCTTCCCGGAAGGAGAGCCTACCGTCTTCCCGCTCACGCCGGAACACTCCGAAGTTCTACGGGTCTCACCGCCAGAGGCGGTGGTTTAAGCGATTAATTACGTTTGCTGCAAGGACTTATCGTCACCAAGCGAATGCCGCAGGAACCGCAGAAACCGCTGGAAACTGCCCCTCCGGTTGTCGCGACAACCGCTACTTAGGCAGACTCACGGTCTGAAAAACCGGCGCTGTGGCCGGTTTGCCATTGGCGGCGGTTGTGTCCCAGTGATCGCGGCAGCCAGCCATTGAGGCCGAGATCGGCCGCTTCGTCGCCTGGTACAACAGTGAGCGGGATCACGAGGCTCTTGGCAACGTCACGCCGGACGATGTATACTGCGTCCGACGCGAGTGCATCTTGAACCGTCGAGCTGCCCTGAAGCAAAAGACGTTGGCACGTCGCCGGCGTCAAGAAACGGGAATGCCCGGACCGAAGGAGCCCGACCCGACCGAAAAGCCCTCACTTCCGCCAGAGGCTTAATTGTGCCGTTGTCGCTGAAGACGTACAATCGGACCGGTCGCCCACCGGCCGTGCCAACACGCCGTGGCGTTCAAGATCATGTTGGCAGAACAAGAAACGACGCGGCCCGAAAAGAGAACCGCATGCATTCAATTACTGCCATGAAGACAATTCGAATCATTGCTTCACTTTTCCTGCTCGCGAGCATTGCGCGCGGCGAAGAGCCGAAGATCAAGGTGTTGATCGTGGATGGATTCAGCAACCACGATTGGCGGCACACGACGGAGTGCGTGGAGGCGTTGCTCTTGGAATCGGGATTGTGCGAGGTGACGGTCACGACGGCGCCGGTGAAGGATGCGGCGAAGTTGGCCCAGTGGCGGCCGGAGTTTCCCCGGTACGATGTGGTGGTGCAGAACTGCAACAGTCTCGGGAGCAACTACCGCTGGCCGGAGCCGGTGCGGGCGGATCTCGAGGCGTATGTGCGCGGGGGCGGCGGGCTGTTCGTGCTGCATTCCGGCAACAACTCGTTTGCGGACTGGCCGGAGTACGATCGCATGATCGGGTTGGGTTGGCGCAAAGCCGATCAGGGCGTGGCGCTGGAGATCAACGACGGTCAGGTCGTGCGGATTCCAGCCGGCAGGGGCGGCGGGACCGGGCACGGGCCGCGCAGCGAGTTGCTGGTGCGCAAGTTGACGGAGCATCCGATCAATCACGGTTACCCGGTAACGTGGCGGACGCCCGACATCGAGTTGTATGCTTACGCGCGCGGCCCGGCGGAGAACCTGACCGTGTTGTCGTACGCGTCGAAGAAGGAAGGCGACAAACAGTGGCCTATCGAGTGGGTCGTCAACTACGGCAAAGGGCGCGTGTATAACGGGACGTTTGGTCACATCTGGCACGACCGGCGGCAGCCGGAGAGTTGCCAGTGCGTCGGGTTCCAGACGACGTTGGTGCGGGCGGTGCAATGGCTCGCGGGCCGGGAGGTCACGTATCCCATCCCGGCGAATTTCCCGACCGCAGAGCACGTCTCGCTGCGGCCGTTCGAGTTGAAGTACCGGCCAGCGGAAGGTTGGGAGTCGTTGTTCAACGGCCAGAACCTCGACGGCTGGACGGTGCGTTGCCGGCCCGACGACAAGGACAAGGCCTTCTGGAAAGTGGCGGACGGCGCGATCGAGTGCGATTCGCTCGGTCGGCCCGAGCATGATTACGTTTGGCTGGAGGCGAATAAGGGGTACGCCGACTTCCAACTGCGGTTGAAGTTCCAAGCGTTCAAATCATCCAAGGGTAACAGCGGCGTCCAGTTTCGCAGCCGTTACGGCGATGGTTGGCTGGACGGACCGCAGGTGGACGTCTATCCGCCGGATCCGTTGCGGACCGGGTTGATTTACGACGAGACTACCGGCGTGCGACGGTGGATTTATCCGTCGTTGCCGGATTCCAGGATGGTGCGGGAGAAAGCGCCGGCCAGCGCGCAGGCGACCAGGTTGGTTTATGCCGATGACGATCCGGCCGCGTGGAACACGCTCGAATTGGTTGCCGATGGCACGAAGGTGACGACGTTCGTGAATGGTTTGCGCGTCGCCGATTTCAACGGGGCCGGTATCCTCGACGATAGAGTTCACGCCGACCGGCAGGTCGGCATGGCCGGCAAGATTCTCCTGCAACTGCATACTCGCGACGAATTGCGGATTCGGTTCAAGGACCTCTGGATTCGCACACTGACGCCGTGAGACTCCGCTCGCTCGCGTATTGCTCATCGGATCGAGGGCGGGCATGGATGCAGATCACGGCAGTAAACTCGAGGGAATAATATGAAACGATTAGTAATTGCAATTATGGCGGTGTTGGTGGTGGGCTTGCCGCTTCACTCGTTTGCGGCCGACCGGTTATGGGACAAGGAGCCGGCGCTGTGGGACGTGGCGCAAACCTACAAGCTGACCCGCCAACTGCCGGACAAGTTCGGAGTGGAAGGCCCGGTCTGGAACAAACGCCCGGTCCCGCAGGGAATCAATCTCTGCAACGGCAAGCTCAAGGCGGCGCTGTGGGGTCCGTGCGACAAACTCACGGTCTCCGTTTCGAAGAACGATATCTGGCAGCGAGTCGAACCGAATTTCAACCTGAAGCCGCCCAGCACCAAACAGGAAAGGACGGCGGCATTTTGGGGCGCCCCGCCTTACAACAAACCGCAACCCAGGCCGGCGGGACGGTTGATCCTTGAGTGCGGCGATTTCAATGGCGCCTCGCAGCCGGAAGTTTCCACAGCTGTTCGCAACGGGCTGAACACGTTCAGAATGGCGAAGGGCAACGCCGCCGGCGAACTCAAATTCCTGGTCACGCGTAGTGATTCAAATATAATCGCCTTGTCCGGGGCGTTCAGCGGGATCACCAACGCCGTGCGGGCGCGGCTCTGGCGCGGCATCCCCAAAGACGCCGTCTGCCAGGCCGGCAGCGACGGGAAGTTCTTCTGGATACGCTGCACGCTTCCGGCGGAGAAGACATTTCCGTCCGGTTTTGAGTTCGATTTCGTCGGACGGGTTGTGGGGGCAACGGCCCTCATCACGACCAACAATGTTGATCGCGGCATTGCGGCTACCGCGCAGATTGCGGCCGGCGACGCCGGCCGCTTTCAGGTGTATGCCACGGTCGTGACCCTGGCGGAAACAGCCGACCCGTTGGCCGAGGCGAAGAAACGGTTGGCGGACGCCGAGTCCAGGGGCTTTGACGCGCTGGCGGCGGATAACGAGACGTGGTTCAAGGAACTGTTCGCCCGACGCGAGATGGGGCGCATCTTCACCGGCGATTTCGGAAGCCCCCTCAAGGACATCATCCTGCCGTTCTTCTACATGGGCAGTTGGCAGGACCGGCATTGCCTGTACGGCAATCCGGATCCCGCCAAGTACGAAGGTGACGCCTGGTACAACGTCATTGAGGCCGAGAACGCTCCGTGGAGCGGGCTTCAGTGTTTCAACGAGGAGTTTTTCACGGGCGATTTTGTCGCTGGCCGCGACGAGAGCTGCGTTTACTACACCAAGCTCGTCAATTTCTGGTGGCCTGCCTGGCAGAAGCACGCGCGGGACGGCGGCTATGAGGGGATGTATTACATGCGCGGATACGTGCCGCCGATCAAGAACGACGTGTATTTCTCATGGGATAAAGCCGCAATGACGGGCGTTGACTGGAACAGCATCGGGTTCTCTTACAAAATGGTCTGGAATGCGTTTGACTACGGCGGACGCGACGATGCGTTTCTCCGCGATGCGGTCTATCCGGGGCTACGGGATCTCGCCGATTTCTTTTGTTCGCTGGTGAAGATGGGGACGAACGGTTGCTACCATATTGAAAATTCCTGTTTGCGCGAAAACCTCACAGGCGTTGACGCTCTGGACTGCGTGGCAACCGCCAAGTGGGTTTGGAAGACGGCAATTCGGGCTGCCGACATTCTGAAAACCGACACCGACAAGCGTCAGCGATGGCAGTCGCATCTCGACAAGATACAGCCATACTACCAGATGCCCGACGGCACCTATGGCTCAGCCCTTGTCCACAAGGGGCCTCCTTCGCCCGCGAAAGCGGATGCGAAGCCCCCTGCGTCGCCGAATCCCGACGGGCAGGACGTCGTGCAGCAGATGAAAAGTTTCAACCACTTCCCGATCGATGTGACCGACGAGTGGAACCTGGACCTGCCGTCCGCGGAGCGCGAGCGGGCATTCAAATCATGCGACAAATTCCCGGGCGACATCGAGCACCTGCTGGGGATAAATCCCGATCAGTGGGAGGGGCCGGGATATTATCTGCCGCATCCCTGGCTGCATTACTTCACCCTGAAACAGGACGGTTCGTTCACGAACCGGGTGACCCTGGACACGCCGTTCAAGAAGACCATGGCGTGTTGGTTCGAGCCTGAGCGGTTGTGCAACTCGCGCAGCGGCACGATCTACCTCTTCCCGTGCGTGCCGAGCAAGTTCGACGTGGCGTTCAAGGACATGCAGGCGCGCGGCGGCTTCCTGGTGAGCTCGGAGCTGAAGGATGGCAAGGTGACCTGTGTCCTGATCAAGGCCCGGCGGACGGATGAATGTCGCGTAATGAATCCCTGGCCCGGCCGCGGCGTTAAAGTGGAAGCCAACAGCGCGGCCGTCAACGCGACGCGCAACGCCGACGACAGCTATTCCTTCGCCACCGCGCCGGGCGCGACCTACCGGCTCACGCCGCAGGGCTTGGCGCCGGTATCGCCATAAAACGAGAACCAACAAGTGTTTCACCGAAATGAAACATGATAATGCCTCGCAGAATACAAAACATGTCATGTGACGGGCGCAAGACAGGCGCATGCAGGGCGGCTGTCGGATGCACAACAACGAAAGGAGCAATCGCTCTCTTGGGATGGTGTGTGGCGATTGCAATTTTGCTCGGGTGCCGTGCCGTTGGCGCGGCGGAAGCCGGGTTTGCCGAGACTGCGGCCGAGCGGGACGCCCGCATGAACTGGTGGCGCGAGGCGAGGTTCGGGATGTTCATCCACTGGGGCCTCTACGCCGTCCCAGCGAAAGGCGAGTGGCACATGTGTGGGGCGAAGGTGCCAGGGGCAACGTATCAAGGCTACGCCCAGCAGTTCAATCCTGTGAAGTGGGACGCCAATGCCGTGGTGTCGCTGGCGAAAAAGGCGGGAATGAAGTACATCGTCTTCACCGCGAAGCACCACGAAGGCTTCGCCATGTGGCCGACCAAGGTCGATGGCTTCAACATCTTCGATGCCACCCCGCTGAAACGCGACGTGCTGCGGGAACTCAAGGACGCCTGCGCGAAACAGGGCATCAAGTTCGGGGTTTACTACTCGCACGGCCAGGACTGGAACCATCCGGGCGGCGGCGTGGCCGGCGGAAGGACGTGGGATCCCATCCAGAAGAGCGACACCTTCGACAACTACGCGCGGAGGGTCGCCGTTCCGCACTGCAAGGAGTTGCTGGAGAACTACCGGCCGGATCTGTTCTGGTGGGATTCGAGTGTCTATCGATGGACCGATCAAAACACGCCGTGGATGTACGACGTGTTCAAGCCCTACCTGAAGACGATCATCCTGAACAACCGGTGGCACGACGGGCTGCGGAGCAAACAGTTCGAGTCGCCGGAATTTTTCAGCGAGGCAAAAGGCATTGATCACTTCGTGCATGGTGACTACGCAACACCGGAATGCCATTTCCCCAAGTCGGTGCCGCCCGATTGCCTCGATTGGGAAGCCTGCACGTCAATCAAGTGGCATTGGGGATATCATGCGACCGATCCGCGCTTTCAAAGCGCAAGCTACATTGTCCGCTCGATGGTGCATTGCGCTAGCCAAGGTGGAAATTTCCTTCTGAATATCGGTCCCACAGCCGAAGGGGCGATTCCGCAGCCTTCCGTCGAGCGGCTTGAGGAGGTCGGCCGTTGGATGGCCGTCTATGGCGATTCCATTTACGGCACGCGAGGCGGACCGTTCTACAATGTCTTCGAGAACACCGGCTTGGGATCGGGTCAGGATATTCCACATCAGTGGAGCGCCATCACAGACTTCACGCGCAAGGACGGCAAGTTGTTCGTTCACGTATACGAATTGTCGGCCAATCGGACCGTCACGATTCCGCCGTTGAAGAGCAAGGTGGAAGGAATCCATTTGCTGCGGGACCCGAAGGTCGCGATTCCCTACACGGTGAAGGACGGCCAGATCATCGCGACCGTGCCCGTCTCGGTGACACCCAATCCCTTTGATGAAGTGCTGGTGGTTGCCACCGTCGGCTACCCGGAAGGTGCACAACCATGACCGTTGCATGAGGCGCACCATGTGTTGGGTAGAAATGAAAGGAACAAACATGAACCACACCCTCACACTCCTCACGGCCCTGCTGCTGGCGCCGCTGGCCGTGGTCACGGAACTTCGCGCGGCAGAGAACGCGGCGGGTATGCCGGTTGTGAAGACGTTGGACGACTGCAACGTCGTCTGGGATTCACCGAGTGCGGATTCGTTAGGCTCGATGCCGCTGGGCAACGGCGACGTCGGCGCCAATGTCTGGGTTGAGCCATCCGGCGATGTCGTGTTTTACGTCAGCAAGGTGGACGCCTATAACGCGCAGCACCTGCTGCCCAAACTCGGTTGCGTCCGCCTCCGTTTCACGCCGGCGCTGGCGACGACAGATTTCGAGCAGAAACTTACACTGCGCGACGCCGCCATCGCAATCAACGCGGGCGATGTGAAACTGCGTGTCTGGGTGGATGCAAGCGCGCCGGTGATTCGCGTGACCGGCGAGAGCGGGACGCCGGTGGACGCCGTGGCGAGTTTCGAGACGACGCGCGATTGCTCTGAGCAAGACGACAAGGCTGACCGGCTGGCGTGGGGTTATCGCAACACCACCTCGGCGTGGATGGATCGCGTCCGCAATCAAAACACGCCGGAGTTTGCGGCGAAGGTGGTCGATCCGATCCTGAATCGTACGTCGGGTTGCCGGTTGAGCGGCGAAAAGTTTGTGCGCGACGGCAAACGCGCGCTGCGGCTTCAGGGCACACGCACCATTGGCCTCACCGTGCGCGTATTGTCGAGCCAAACGCCAACACTCGCGGAATGGTTCGCGGAATTGGAGAAGCCGGTGGCCAGCGATTGGGTCGCGCACCAGAAATGGTGGCAGGCGTTCTGGGAACGCAGTTATATCCGCGTTGAAAAGTGCGGCGACGCGCCGGAGGTGCTGTTGGATCAATACCGGTTCACGCAATTCCCGCAAGCGTCGCGGGCTTATCGCGGTCACGACAGAATCAGCAGTGCCACGAACGCGTTCCAGATCACGCAGCGGTATGCGCTCGAGCGGTTCTGCGAAGCGGTGGCGAGTCGCGGCGTCGTGCCGCCTCCCTATAACGGCTCGATCTTCACGATGGACCTGCCTGCCGGCGCGCAGAGTTTCGCCGGCCCCAGAAAACAGTCGGCCTCCGCCGACAGCCGCGACTGGGGCGCCCTGTCCTTCATGTGGCAAAACACGAGGCACCCGTACTGGGCGATGGCAACGCGCGGCGACTACGACACGCTGCTGCCGGGAATGAAGTTCGTCCGCGACGGCCTCGATGTGTGCCGGGACCGGTGCAAAAATATTTTTCATCACGACGGCGCGTTCATCATGGAAGCGAGTTGGTGGCATAACGTCGGCGTCTTCAACTACCCCCGCATCCCCGGCCATCTCCGCTACCATTTTCTCGCCAGCATCGAGTTGCCGGCGATTATGTGCGAGTACTACGAACACACCGGCGACAAGAAGTTTCTCAATGACATCCTGCTGCCGTGCGCCGACGAGTTTGTGAAATTCTACGAACTCCAGTTCCCGAAACGTGACGCCCGCGGCAAGATGATCATGGAACCCGCCGGCACCGTCGAGACGTACCAGCCGGTCACGAACCCGGCCACGGAGATTTCCGGGCTGCGTTATCTGCTGACCAAACTCGCCAGTTTCGACACCAACGGGCGTTGGACGAAACTGCTCGGCGAACTGCCTGACGTGCCGCTACGCGTCATCAAAGGCGTCACGCTTCTGGCGCCGGGCGAAAAATATCTGGGCCGCGAAATCTGCGAGACGCCGGAGATGTACGCAGTCTATCCGTTCCGGCAGGCGTGGCTCGGCAACGACGCGCTGCTCGCGGCGGCGCGGCAATCGTTGCACCTGCGCGCCTTCAGCCTCGACGGCACCGACGACAAGCAGCCCGTCGAAACCGGCGGCTGGCAATCGTCGCCGGTGCAGGCCGCGTATCTCGGGCTCGCACGCGAAGCCGCGCGCCTCGTCAGCATCAACTACAACGACCAGTTCATCCACTGGACCGGCAACGTCGATCCCGACGCGCCGTGGCCGACGCGGCCGCGGGCCCGGTTCCCCGCGTTTTGGGAAACGAAAATGGATTACACTCCCGACAACGACCACGGCGCCAATTCCGCCAACGCGCTGCAAAGCATGCTGCTGCAAAGCGACGGCCAGAAAATGTTTCTGTTGCCAGCCTGGCCGGAAGATTGGGACGTGTCGTTCAAACTCCACGCCGCGCACAACACCACCGTCGAGTGCGAATACCGCGACGGCAAAGTCCAATCACTCAAAGTCGATCCCCCCTCGCGCCGCGCCGACATCATCGACATGACCACGCTCGAAAACCGTATCCAGACCCTTATCGCCGTCGCCTGCGCCGACCGGAATTATTTGTTCGGTCTCCCGCCGATGCTCGACGCCCAACCCAAGCCCGGCAAAACCACCGGCCCGTGGCTCGCCCAATACGGCGAAAGCGTGACCGGCGTCCGCGCCGCCCCATGGCCCGGCTGCGTCTTCCGCGACAACATCATCTACGTCCACGGCTCAGCCGCGATGCCGCCGATGCCGGTGAAGTTGATTTCGTCAAACCGACTTTCCAGCGCGATCCTCAAACTGGAATACGACCGGCCCATCGAACCGCTGGCGTTGGCCGCACCGTCGCGCGGTTCGCTCACCGCGGGGAAGACCGGAACGGATATCTGTTTCGACAAGCCGGTCACGTTTGACCGCATCGAGTTCACCATCGAGAATCCAGGTTATCGGTACGGGCAAGCCAAGCCGTTCGAGTTGCAGGTGCAACAAGCCGACGGCACCTGGCAAGCCGTGCACAAGGGCCGAGTCTTCGGCAGCATCTACAGCAAGAAGTTCGATCCCCTCACCGCCCAGCACATCCGCCTCATCATCACCGGCGCGCCCGTCGTTCGCCAGTTCGATTTGTTCAACTCAGCCGCCGCGATCACGCTCACGGCGCCACTCGACTATCAGGTGATTCAACGAATGTCGCGCACCGCCGGCACGGTCCATTTCCGAGGCGCGCTCCTGGACCTGGACACAAGCCGGGCGAGATTGGAAGCACGAATTGTTGAAAATGGCAAACCCGGCCAGTGGCAGGGGGTGGAGGCGAAATTCTCGCAGCGCAATTTTGAAGGCACGCTGGTAATTCCCGCCGGCGGCTGGTATCAGGTCGAAGTGCGCGTGGTGCTGGATGGCGAGGTCGCGGCTGACGCGGCAGTGGAGCATGTCGGTGTCGGCGAGGTGTTTGTAGTTGCTGGACAATCAAACTCGGCCAACTTCGGCGAGGTGAAACAGGTCACAAAATCCCGTCGCGTGGCGGCCTTTGCGGGCAACACCTGGCAGATCGCGGACGATCCACAGCCGGGCGCCGGGGGCAAGGGCGGCAGTTTCATGCCGCCGCTGGGCGACGAACTGGTGCAGCGCTTCAACGTGCCGGTCGGTTTCATCGCCTGCGGCATTGGTGCGACGAGCGTGCGCGAGTGGCTGCCGAGGGGAACGAAGTTCCCGAATCCGCCGACGCTCGTCGGGCGCGTCCAGAAAAATGCCGATGGCGCATGGGAAAGCAAGGGCCAGGCATTCGAGACGTTCGTCACGAGAATGAAACAGACCGGACCGCGCGGATTTCGCGCCGTGCTCTGGCACCAAGGCGAAAGCGATGCCAACCAGAAAGACCCGACGCGCACGTTGCCCGGCGGACTCTATCGCGAGTATCTGGAGAAACTCATCCGCGACTCGCGCCGGGAGATCGGCTGGGAGGCGCCGTGGTTCGTGGCGCAAGTCAGCTATCACGTTCCCGGCGACGAGGCCTCACCCGACATCCGCGCCGCGCAGGCGTCGTTGTGGCGGGATGGCATTGCGCTGGCTGGCCCGGACACCGACGCGCTGAAGGGCGAACTGCGCCAGAACGACGGCAAGGGCGTTCACTTCAGCGACAAGGGCTTGAACATGCACGCCGCAAAATGGGCTGAAAAAATCTGTCCATGGCTCGAACGCGAACTCACCGGAGAAAAGAAGTGAACCAAGTCATCGCTAGTCTCCTCGGCAGACCGAAGGAGGCGCTCGACGCCTTGCTTTCCGAGCTTTCGAACAACGTCGTTCTGGCGAGTGGCTTCAACAACGCCGGCTCGATGCCGTATCTGCCCGCCACTGGCGGCCGGCTCTGGGCCGCCGCGATGATGGCCGCCGGCTGGGACGGCTGTCCGGATAAACCCGCTCCCGGTTTTCCCGATGACGGAAGCTGGACGGTGAAGTGGGAAGGATTGGAAAAGGCACAATGAAGAATCGAACTACCTTGCTGGTTATCACCGCCCTGCTGCTGGTGCCGGCTTCCGGTATTCGGGCCGACGTGAAACTACCTGCGATCTTTGGCGATCACCTGATTCTCCAACGCGAGCAGCCGGTGCCCGTCTGGGGATGGGCTAATCCGAGTGAGGAAGTCACCGTCGAGTTCGCCGGACAGAATAAAACGACGCGAGCCGACGCCGCCGGCAAGTGGTTGGTGAAACTCGATCCGCTCAAGGCCAGCACAGAGCCGCAAGAGTTGAAGGTTGGCAGTCTCGTCATTCATGATGTGCTTGTCGGCGACGTTTGGCTTTGCTCCGGGCAGTCGAACATGGCGATGACCATCGACGGGCGGAGCGCGTGGCTTTACATCGGAGGCATCGCCAATGCGAAGGAGGAAGTGCGCAACTCGGCGAACCCGTTGCTCCGGCAATTTTACGTGGACTGGAAAACCGACACGAAACCACAGGAGAATTGCACGGGCCAGTGGACCGTCGCCGGGCCGGACACGACGGCGAATTTCACGGCCACGGGTTACTTCTTTGCCCGCGAGTTGCAGCGGCGGTTGCAGATTCCCATCGGCATCATCAACGCGTCGTTTGGCGGATCATCGGTCGAAGGTTGGACGAGCCGGGAGGCGCTGGCGCAGGAAGCGGACGCCGAGTTCGTCGCGAAGATGAACAAGCTCATGGACGACTATGACAACCACGACCGGCTCGTGACGAATTACGTCGCGGCGCTCGCGACGTGGGAGACCAAGTACAACCGCACCGATCCCGGCAATGCGCCAAATGACGACCCTGCGGATTGGACGAAGGTCGCATTGCCGGCGTCGCTCGCGAAGTTGGGGTACGCCGACGGCGGCGTGGTGTGGCTGTGCCGGGAAATCGATGTGCCCGCGGAGTTTGGCGCCGCGTGGCGGCTCGATTTTCCCGCCTGCCGGGCCTCGTATGAGGTGTATTTGAATGGTGTGAAGATATTCGAGGCGACGCCGGCCAACGCGCTCGGCGCCCGGCCGGCGCGGCCAACGCCCGGCAAAGGCGTGGCCCGCACGGGCCGGAACACGTTGGCGATCAAACTGCACGCGTACTCCGGCGCCAGCGGCATTACCGGCGGCGCGTTTGCCGTTGTGCCGTACGACCCGGAGTTCCAGGCCGTGCCGCTGACCGGCGAGTGGCTGTGCCGGGCCGAGAAGGTGTTTGCGCCGTTGCCGAAGGACGCGGACCCGATGCCGGTCGCGCCGGTGAAAGGCACGCTGCACTGGATGCCGGTGCCGTCGCAGTACAACGCCATGCTGCATCCGTTGATTCCGTACGCGATCAAGGGCGTGGCCTGGTACCAGGGCGAGAGCAACGTCGGCAATCCGCGCTACGCGAAGCACCTGAAGATTCTGATCAACGACTGGCGGCGGCGTTGGGGCATCGGCGATTTCCCGTTTTATCTCTGCCAGCTGCCCGGCTTCGGCGCGCGAACGAACACGCCGGTCGAGAGCGCGTGGGCGGAGTGTCGAGCAGCGCAGGCCGCGGCGTTGGAACTACCGAACACCGGTGTGGCCAACCTGATCGACACCTGCGAGGACGGCGATCTTCACCCATTGAACAAACAGGATGCGGGCCGCCGCCTCGCGCTGGTGGCGCTGGCGAACACGTATGGTTTCAACGACCTCGCATGGAGCGGGCCGGTGTTTGACGCAATGAAGATCGAGAATGGAAAAGCGATCATCACCTTCAAGCATGCCGCCGACGGCCTCGTCGCCCGGCCCTTGCCTGCAACATACCATCCGAACCTCCGCAAGCTCGACCTGCCGCCGCAGCCGCTCGCACTGCCGAGTCCCGGCAGCGAACTGCAAGGGTTCACGATCAGTGACAGCGCCCAACACTGGGTGAACGCGCAAGCGAAGATCGAAGGTACGACCGTCGTCGTCTGGTCCGACGAGGTAAAGCATCCCGTCGCCGTCTGCTACGCCTGGGCCAATCACCCGGTCTGCAACCTCTACAACAAGGCCGGCCTGCCGGCATTCCCGTTTCGCACGGATCAGTTTCCCGGGCGAAGCGAGAACAACTAAGGAAAGGCTGATGCTCTCCAACACACCATGAAACATGCACTCACAATCCTCACCGACCTGCTGCTCGCGCCTCTGGCTGCGCTGCACGCAGCCGAGAACCGCCCGAACATCGTCTTTGTTCTCGCCGACGCTCTCGATTGGAGCGATACGACACTCTGCGGCACGACGAAGTTCTTTGAGGCGCCAAACATCGAACGGCTCGCGGCACGCGGGATTGTTCAACGTCAGCGACTTTGGCACAAGGGCGAGCGTTTGGTGAAGTGAGAGGTCCAGGGGTGGCGGAGGCTGAACCCAGATCAACGACCTTCGGGTTCTGTACCCGACGAGGCCCCCGCTTCCACGGGCAAGACAGCCGCTGATGTTCTGGGGGCCTCAAGGACCGTAGTCTCCGCGGCCCTCAAACGCGGCTCCCGCACGCGGCACAGTACTTGCCCGGACCGGTCAGCCGAACATCGCACACCGGGCAGTGGCCCAGCGATGTGCGGCGCTCGTCGCTTTCACGGTGCCGCTTAAGCAGCAGGGCGATGATCGTCAGGATGCTTGCGATGGCTGTGCCGGCAAGGAACGGATTTCGGGCTTCCTTTCCCTTGTCATCTGTCTCCTTCTTGGAAAGTCCTCGAAGAAGGAGCAGCGCGTTTGCGAGAAGCGCGGCAACTGCGATCAGCCACAGCACGAACTTCTTGATACGACGGCTCATGGTACACCTCCCGTTATAGATGCTTCTGCAAGGACCAGCATAGCGCGAGGCAGGGGAGGGCGCAAGTCCTATTTTCGGGAATCTCGGCTCAGCCCTGGGACGAGGCTGAGCCTGCCGAAAAAGGCATGCCGGCGGAGGTAGTGAAAATGGCGAAGTGTCAATTGTGCGAGGCGGTCAAGGATGAGACCGAACTTTTCGGTTGCCTGTGTTGTCGTTGCGACAAGATTCGAGCAGATGTCGAGTCGGACAGGGCGGTGGAAGTATGAGGAACGAAGATGTCCGTCGGCTTGTGGACAGTGCCACCACTGACCTGATCTCGGCGCTGGATCGTGGCCAGAGTGAGCGGTTGATAGAGTACCTGGGGGCGATGGGGAGGTTCCATACATATAGTCTTGGCAATATATGGCTGATCGCTGTTCAGCGGCCAGGCGCAACCCATGTTGCGGGATACCGGACGTGGCAGAGCCTGGGGCGACAAGTCCGGCAGGGCGAGAAGGGGATTCTGATCGTTGCGCCGATTGTAAAACGGGGGTCGAGGGTGAAGGGCGGCAACGAGTCGGTTGAGAACAGAGAAACTGAGGAGGAAAGAGTTGTAGCATTCAGGGGCGCCTACGTCTTTGATGTCACCCAGACCGAGGGCCGACCTCTTGTCGAGTTTGCCAAGGTTGAAGGGAATCCCAGCCACCATCTTCGGCGGTTAAGGGCGCTCATCAGCGGCCAAGGGATTGACCTGGCTTACTCAGACTCGCTTGGTTCGGCCTATGGCCTGTCCTGCGGCGGCAAGATCCTGATTCGGCCGGGCCTTGGGCTAGCCGAGGAATTCTCGGTCATGGTCCACGAGCTTGCCCACGAAATGCTTCACAAGCAGAAGCAGGATGGGCAAAAAATCAGCCGCAAGATCCGAGAGACAGAGGCTGAGGCCGTGGCGTTTGTCGTGTCGCAGACGGTCGGGCTGGAGTGCAGGACTGCGGCAAGCGATTACATCCAGCTCTACGACGGCAAGAAGGAAACGCTGATGGCCTCGCTGGAGCGTATCCAGGCAACCGCTAGGGAGATCATCAAGGCAGTCATGGTGGCAGAGGATGGGGAGACCGAAACGGCGGACCGCGAGGTTTCGCTAGGAATCACAGCGGTGGCGGCCGGAGGACCTGAGAAAGTGAACCCGCCAGGAGGGCTTCTGGCGGGTTCACCGGGCGGCTGTGGGAGGGTGGGTAGGCTCCTACACAGGGATGTCTTCCTCGTCGGCGCTCTCCGTCAGGGCCATAGCAAGACATGCTGCCGAGCAGGAGAGAAGAGCGGTGCGCCGCTGAGTGAGAGTGTTGTGCCGCATCTGCGTTTCTCCTTGTTCAGCAGGTCGTTCCCACAACAAACAAGATCAGTAGGTGGCGCAGGACAAGCCCGCCACCGATGGTGATGGCCCACGGCACCCAGCCCGGAATGAGATTGCCTCTGTACCCTTGCAGCCACCGCCAAATTGCCATGGGCAGGGGATCCGTGATCGGTTTCAGGCCGTGGCAGATGCGGGCCGCTGTTTCCCCGGACCACTTGCCCAGGATGAGACGTGCGCAGGCCAGGAACAGGTAGAGGTCCACGGCCCAGATGCAGAAGACCAGTGGCAGGGCAAGGGCGTTGGTGGTGGTATGGATGATCATGACCGCACGGGCTCCTTATGCCGTTGCCGTTTTGTTGGCCAGCTGCGTGTAGTGAGCGACGAGCGTCTGCTGGTCCTTGATGAACCGATACCGCAGTTCGCCTTGGACTACCGACGCGACCTTCTTGAGAAGCTTCTCATCAACGTTGGCAGGCGAATCACCCACCCCGATGACATCGATGACGACGCCGCGGGACTTAAGGTCGGTGGCGGTTTTGAGTGGGTAGCCGCCGTGGCCATCCGTCAGAAGGACGATGCGGCGGACCACGTCATTACGGTTCCAGTCGAACATGTCCCGCGCGGCCTCCAGACCCTCGTTGATATCCGTCCCACCGCCCGGGGTAAGGCTCTGGAGCGCCTGGAGGATGTCACGCTTGCGGGTCTGGATAGGGCAGAGATGCAGGACAGGCATAGCGAAGTCTTCGAAGGTGATAATCCCGATCTCGTCATAGGGGTCGATCTGGGCCTTGTGGAGGACCATGGAGGAGTTGGCCCGGATCGCAGCGTCCATCTTAGAAAAGCGGGAATCGTACGGCTCGGCCATGCTGCCGGACTTGTCGACGACGAAGACGACATGCTCTCGCTGGTTGGCCACAGCAGTGGGGAGCGGCTTCGCGGGATTCGCCGGAGGACAAGGGGGCGACGGCGAAGGGGGCATCGGAGCTGGCGGAGGGGGCATGACGTTGGGCCCCGGCGCCATCGGCGCCACGACCGTGCGGCCCTGGACCACGGTGGCAGCGAGGGTGGCCCCGCAGTTCTGGCAGAACCGGGCACCGTCGGGATTGGCAGTCTGGCACTTCGGACAGTTCTGGCTCATGATACGATCCTTTCGCTAGGTGTGGCTGTAGATGGCCACGTTGCCGCCGACGTTGATCTCCTGGCACAGTGCAAGGAGCGTGGGAGCATCCGCGGGCTGTCCCGCCACGTAGGTCTTGTTTGTGCTGCCGGCGTCCTGGAGATGGACATGGCCGTTTGTGCAGGCCACCAGGACATGGCGGCGTGAGATGTGGGCATCACGCGGGGAGATCTCCTCGCGGCCCACGACATAGATTCCCTCAGGGATGCGGAAGACAAGGCCGGCCATCGAGCCACCGGTGAAACTCAGCCGGTGATCGCTGGGGCTGAACGGCCGGCGGCAGCGGGTGCAGAC
>Ga0209777_10001300_pt1 | contig 36845 bp, 29 predicted proteins | sample FrelakmetHBP12HB_FD_187147 | JGI IMG/M metagenome (GOLD analysis project Ga0209777, IMG submission 187147) | Freshwater lake sediment microbial communities from the University of Notre Dame, USA, for methane emissions studies -HBP12 HB (SPAdes)... | ecosystem: Environmental > Aquatic >...
ATCTTCACGTGGTACGACGGCGGGCTCATGCCCGAGCGCCCGCCCGAACTGGATGACGAAGAGCAGCTAGACTCCGTGGGTCTCATGTTCATCGGAGACAAGGGAACCATCCTCGCGGATTTCGCCGGCGAGCGAGGGCGCCTCATTCCCGCCTCGAAGATGAAAGCCTTCACGCCGCCACCCAAGACGCTGCCACGCTCGCCCGGCAACTACCGCGAGTGGCTCGACGCCTGCAAGGGCGCGAAGACCGTGCCGGGCGCGAATTTCGAGTACGAGGCGCGAGTCACGGAAGCCATTCTGCTCGGTAACGTCGCGCAGCGCACGGGAAGAAAGCTGCTTTGGGACTCCGCCGCGCTTCGCGTCGCGAACGTCGCGTCCGCGGCCCAATTCATCAAGAACGAATACCGGAGCGGCTTTCCGCTCCAGGAGGAGCAATGAATCGCAGAGATTTCTTCAAGACCGCCGCAGCCGGCGTGCCTTTGGCCGGAGCCGCCGGGCAGGCCGCGCCCCAGGCGCCCAAACTGAAGATCTCCATCATGGCCTACTCTTTCCACGGCCTTCTGGCAGAGGGCCGCATGGATTTGTTCGGCTATCTCGAGGCATGCAAATACCGGCACGGGCTCGATGCGGCCGACATCTGGAACAGCTTCCTAAAGAGCACCGAGCCGGACTACCTCAAGATGGTTCGCCGGGAGCTTGACGAGCGCGAGATGGAACTGGCGGACCTCTGTGTGGATCGCGCTCACGTGTGGGAAGACGACCCGGCTGGCCGCGAGCAGAACTATCGCAACGCGCTCGCACATTTGAAAGCAGCCGTCATCCTGAGCGCGCGCTTCGTCCGCATCGATGCCGGCGGCAAAGGCGACACGTGGACGCCGGAGCAGTTCGACCACATCGTGAAGCGCTACCGCGAGTACGCCCAGTTCGCGCATGACAACGGTTTCCGCATGGGTGCCGAGAGCCATTGGGGCCCGGAGACGGTATGGCCGAACATGAAACGGCTTTACCAGGCCGTCGATCACCCCGGGTTCGGCATCTCCTGCCACATCGGCGGCTTTGTGGGCAGCGAACAGGACAAAGTCCGCGCAGAGCGCGAGGCCGCGCCGTGGGTTTGGCACACGCATATCGATTGGAGCATCTGCGAAGGCGCGCTCGATGAACGCTTGAGGACCTTCTGGAACGCCGGATACCAGGGCTATTACAGCGTCGAGCACCATTCGGCCAAGCAGGAATACGTGAACGTCGCGATTCAGTTGGCCAAGGTTCGCGCTACGCTCGATCGCCTGCGTGCTGGCACGTGACGGCGGTTCGCGCGCACGCCTCGATTCGCTCGCAGAGCCGCTACCGGCAGGGACGGTCAGTTGTGATTGCACGCGGGCGCCCGCGGCCGACGCCGACGTCGGCCTCGGAGCTGCTGTCTGACACGAGGCGTCCGCAACGGCTCTGGGCAGCCGCCCCACACGGAATAGGTGCGAGCACCCGACGACGCGTGCTTTTCATGGTGCCACCCTGTCCCGGAGGCGCGCCGTGACCCTGAGGAAATCCGCGGTCTTGATCACATAGTCGTAGCCGGTCTGCTGGATTCTTTGCCTGCGCGTCGATTCGAATGCGTCGTTGGTAGCATCTTCGACGCAGAGGGTCGTGTAACCGAGGCGCTTGGCCGCTTTCGCCGTCATCCCCAAGCAGGCGCCGGTGTGCCCTCCAACGAACACGATGTTTTTCACCTCGAGGTTTTGCAGGACGAATCCGAGATTGGAGGAGCGAAAGGCGTCGTGAGCGGTCTTGGCGATCACGTATTCACCATCGCGTACTCCGAGAATGTCGGCCGGCCGCGAGTCAGGTGCTCCGGCGTAGTGGGGCCACTTCGAGTAGTCCGTGCCGAAGCGCTGCAGGAACTCCCTCCGAATCATCGGGTCCAGGTCCATCGCGTCTCTGAACCTGTAACCCCAGTGGACGAGAATCATCGGCATGTTCAGGTCGCGGCAGGCGTCGGCAATTTTGCGCGCGTTCGGCAGGGCGACATCAACCAGGAAATCGTTGGCCGTGTTGATATCTTCGACGGTGACGTTTGCGCTTTTCCAGAACTCCGGCACCTCGGTTACGTGCGCGCGGACACTCGGCTGAAAATCGACTGAGACAAACGCACAAGCATGGAAGAAACTCGCCGGCACATCGCGTGTGGTCACCAGGTCTCGAGCGGTGTTCTGAGCGCATGTGGTCCAAGCGCACACGCCTGACAGGGCCAGCAGGCAGAGGGATGTAGCAGCCATCCCCCGCGTGCGCGCCGGTGGGTTCCTCATCACGTTCCAACTCCCTGTTCGTCTTGCCGGAGGCCGAGCTCCAGGTTGTGAATGAGAATCTCCTCTTTACCTTTCCGGTTCGCTGCCGCAAGCACCTCGCCGCCAGCCGAGTAAACGGCACAGCCGCCCTCCGCCAGGTAGATCCAGGACAGCCCGACGCGATTCGTGACGAGCATCGGAGCACGGATCGCCTTGGCGCGTTTGGCGAAAACGTCGTGCTCGGGAAGCTGGCCGCGATTGTTCGGGTAGAAGACGACGTCGGGCCGAAGTTGTGCCGCGCGATCGATGCAACGCGGCGCTTCGCCGTCGGCGCAGATAAAGCAGGTCGCTTTGGCGCCGTCCAGGTCGAACAGTTCGGGCCCGGTGCCCGGGTCGTAGCGAGCCCACTCGTTCCTGTATCCGGCGTCGGTGCCATCGAGCCACAGCCACGTCTTGCGGTAGCGGTAGCAAAATCCGCGCGGCCCCACGAACACCTGCGACATGTAGAACCTTCCGCGATCCAGCTCTGAAAGGCCAAAGGAGATGTAGCACTGCAGACGGCTGGCGAGAGCGGCAATGCGGCGAGTGGACGCTCCATCCGGGACCGGCTCGGCGAATGCCGCCAGGCGCGGCGTGTAGTCGCAAAGGGTGCCTTCGTGGAACATCACCCAGTACGCGCCAAGGTCCTTGGCCCTCCGGGCAAGGTCCTCCATCTGCGCGAGATTCCGCTCGGTCTGCTCAGGAACCGCATCGAACTGAATCAGGGCTACCGTAACGCTTCTCTTGGCGCCGGTTCCCTCGCTTGATGCCGCGGCCAGTCCCGCCGCCGGCAGTTGCGCCCGCGAGAGGGCGCCCGCGATCGCGATCTTCACGAATTCCCTTCTGTTATCCGGCATGTGGATTTCATTGCTGGTTGTTCGATACCAACGCACGGGGCGCCTGTCCGGCATCGACACGGTTCCCGTGCAATTGATTATCGTGGATCAGCACACCCCCGGCGCCGGGGCCGACGTAGATCGCCGTCACTTCTTCTTTGGGGTTCCAGCCGTTAGCGAAGATGTTGTCATGGATGAGGGCGTCGCCCGCCAGGAGTTCTACAACCGGACCAGACCCTCTCCACTCGACCAACCGGGAATCAGATACTGAAATCGAGCCGGGGATTTCCCAGCGCAGCACCTGGTTCAACTGACCCCAGAAGCTCCCACCGCGGATGGCCAACTGCGCGGACCCGGTGCTGCGGCGGCCCCAGATGGCCACATGGTCGGTTCCGGCGCCGGCATTGGCGATATTCAGGTTCGAGACGTGCACCGCGTAAGGCTGCGTGGAACTCACGTCCAGGCCGACATTGACGTTATCCAGGTTGACGTTAGCCATCTGGCCATTCATCGCGCCGTACTTGGAGGCCGAGAGCTCGACCCCGACGTTGTAGCCCCAGGCAAAGATGTCGTCCACAATCTCCCAGTCGGTGCGCTGAAAAATGAAGGTGGTCGCGTGCGTGGTCGTGTACTCGACAATACTCTTGTCGAGCGACCAGAACGGCCAGAAGTGGACATCTTTGATCCGGCCGATATCGTAGCACTGGTCAACCCAGATTCCCTTCGAAAGAGGCTGCCCGTACAATCCGCGAATGTAGTGCCGCTGTGTGGAATTGGTCGCCAGGTCTACAGCCTGGAACGGGTTGACGAGCAGAACGTTGATGATCGAGACGCTGTCCCCGCCTCCGCCGCCCCGGATCGTCCAGGGATACTCCACCGGCGGATTGGAGACGGTTTGCCTGGGGTAAAAGACGGTGATGCCCTCGATGGTCGAGTTCGGGCCCATCAGGCTGAGAAATGGCGTGCCGGCGGCATGTCCGGCGCCCTCTATGGCGAGCAGGGTCGATCCCGGCTCCTTCGGCGAATATGCCTGGGGGGCGCAGCCCACCCCAACCAGGGCGGTTCCGGCGGGCACACGTAGATGAGTTGCGATCAGGTAAGTGCCAGTCGGGACGAAGACGATGCCTCCGCCGGCGGTGTGCACCGCATCGAGGGCGCGCTGGAAAGCCGAGGTATCGTCCGTCCGGCCGTCGGCGGCCGCCGAGTATGGCGGCTCGCGAACGCTGGCGTAACCGGGGGCGGGTGGGCGGCCGGCAATGGCGCCGGCCACTTCGGTCTGCGCGGCCGAAGCGGCAAACGCGGCGCCGCAACCAATCACGATGATGAGCATTGCCCGGAACGCAGGAATTCAGGACCTCCTTGAGACGAACGTCCGGGGCCGGGCGAGGAGACGCCGGTCCCCTTTGTTTTGTTGCAGCTCGAAACAATAGAACGCTAGCACAGCACCCGGGGCGTGTCAATGAATACTTGACAGCATGCCAGAGGTGTGCTAGTGATTTTGTTGCGACTCAGGACAAAGCGCGGCTCGAGCACATGCAGCGGCGCGAACGGTGGACAGGCACCGGTTGCGTGCTTGCTCGAGGATTCTCTCATGGACGAGAACACGGCGATCGCGGTTGTAGCCCGGGCGGCCAACCTGGAGGTGCCCGAGGCGCGTCTCCCGGCTCTCGCCGCTGGATTACAGCGAATTGAGGCGGCCAGCCGCTGGCTGGACCAGACGCCGCTTGGTTTCACCGAACCGGCACTGGTTTTCGACATCTGGGCGGGAGGTCTGTTTGAACCCCGGTGACGCATTGTTGTTGTCCATCCCGGAATTGGCCGACGGGTATGCTCGCAGGACGTTTTCGCCTGCCGAGATCGCCGGCGCCACACTCGACCGGATCGAACGGCTGAACCCCGTTTTGAACGCTTTCCTGACGGTCACGGCCGGCCAGGCGCTCGAAACCGCCCGGTGCCTGGAATCCGGCGCGAGCGGCACTGCGACCGCAGCGCTGCTGTGGGGTGTGCCGGTCGCGGCCAAAGACTTGTTCTTTACGCGCGGTACGGAAACGACTGGCGGCTCGCTGATCTACCGCGGGTGGAAGCCGGAGTTCGATGCCACCGCCGTGGTCCGGCTCAGGGATGCCGGCGCGGTTTTGATGGGAAAGACCCATTTGCACGAGCTGGCGTATGGCGTCACTAACAAGAACCCGCACTACGGTCCCTGCCGCAATCCCTGGGACTCCAGTCGCATTCCTGGCGGATCGAGTGGCGGGTCGGCGGCCGCGGTCGCCGCGGGATTGAGTTTTGCCGCTCTCGGCACGGATACCGGCGGATCGATCCGTATCCCTGCGTCGTACTGCGGAGTGGTCGGGTTCAAGCCGACGTATGGGCGGATCAGCCGCCATGGAGTGATCCCGCTATCGTTCCACCTGGATCACGTCGGCTTGTTTGCGCGAACGGTTGCCGATGCGGCGATCGCCGCGGAGGCGGCGGCGGGTTTCGACCCGGCGGATCCCTCGTCTCTCGCCTTCTCTGCGCCGCCTTGGAGCAAGAGCCTGGGCGGCGGCATCGATGATTGGAAGGTCGGCCTGGTGCGCGGCAGCTTAGTCTCGCGCATCCAACCGGAGATTCGATCTGCACTCGACCGGGCGGCGCAGGATCTTGGGCGCGCCGGAGCCCGCCTGGAAGAGATTGAGATTCCGGATGCGGTTGAGATAGGCGAGATCTCGCACGTGGTGCAGATGGCCGATGGCGCAGCGTTTTATCACCAATACCTGCGTGAGTGCCCGGAGCTGTTCGGCCCCGACGTCCGGCTGCTGATCGAGGAGGGGCACCTGGTCAGCGCGGTCACCTACATTAACGCACAGCGCCTGAGACGGCAGTATCAGGACAAGCTCGAGCGGCTGTTCGACAAGGTCAGGGCGCTGCTGTTACCGGCGACGCCGATGACGGCCCCGCGCCTGGACCAAACCGTCGTGGATATCGGCGGAGAGTCCGAGCGCATCGAAGCGGCCTCGACGCGGCTCGTTCGGCCGTTCAACTTCGCCGGAGTGCCCGTCCTCACCGTACCCTGCGGATTCGACGGAGAAGACCTGCCGATCGGGATGCAGATCGTGACCCGTGCAGGAGACGAACTTTCCGGGCTGCGTCTAGGGTCGGTGTATCAACAATTGACCACCTGGCACGAGCGACACCCCGACCTGGCGTCGCTATCCCAGGCTGCGGCGGCCGAGGCGCGCTGAATCCGTCATTCAGGGAGTCGCCGGCGCTCCGGCCGCCGCCGCGGACGGGCCGAACTGTGGAATCCGGTACGCCCCGCTGAGCGCCAGCCAGACGGCGCCGTGCAGGAGGGAATCCTCTGCCGCAAGCCGCGCCGGCCGCACTACCGTTTTGATTCGAGGCGACCAGAAGGCGCTTGCGATCGTCTTGTGAATGAGGGGCCACACTCCTGTGATCTGCCCTGCCAGCACGATGAGCGATGGATTCAGGGCAAAGACGATGTTCGAGGCGCCGAGCGCAATGTGGCGCGCCGTCGTCTCGAGCGCCGCAATGGCCCGCGGATCACCCTGCTCGGCATTCGCCAGTAAGTCGCTGAAGCAGCCTGCTTCGAAGTGACGGCGCGGCTTATAAAGCTGCCAAGTCGCCTTGTTGCTGATGTACAGCTCCCAGCAGCCGCTGCGTCCACAACCGCACTTTCGGCCATTCGGGTCAACGATCATGTGGCCGAACTCAGCCACGAATCCGGAATCGTGCCCGCGATAGAGTTTCCCATCCGCAACGATACCGCCACCGACACCGAGGTCGCCGATGCTGAGGAACACGAAATCGTTCAGCGGCTGTCTCTCGACGGCCTGGCTGAGCCAGAGTTCCGATAATGCGCCGAGATTACAGTCGTTGTCAGCCGACACTGGAATTCCTATCCGTTTCGCCAGTTCCTCAGCGAGTGGAAAGCCAGAGTACTTCTCGAGAGCAGGCGCCCACAGGATTCTGCCGGAGTCATAGTGAATCAGGCCGGGAACCGCAATCCCGACGCGCTGGATCGCCGGGCGCGATGCCACCAGTTTGTCTTGACGAATCGTCTGGAGCGCCCGCTCGAGCTGTTTCACGAACTCAGCGGGTGTCTGGGGAGTGGGCAGCGTCCAGGTCTTTTGAATGATTCCCGATAGTCCGGCGAACGCGATCCGGGTTTGCAGCGGCTGTATGAAGACGCCGAGTACCTGATAGCACTCGTTGCGCAGTTCCAGATGCACAGGCAGCCGGCCGCGCCCTCCTGGTTTGCCAGGCCTCTCGGTCACAACCCCGTCTTGAATCAACTCGTCCACGATTCTCGAGACATTGCTGCGGAAGATCCCCGTGTGCCGCGAGAGCGCCGCTCGTGAGATGGGTTGGTGAACGCGGATCAGGTTCAGCAGAATCGACTTGTTGACGTCCCGAACGGAGGCCGGGGTAGCCGTTCGAAGTCCCCGCTGTGGCGGTTGCTTTGCCGCAGTGCCCTCAGCGGATTCGCGAGCGGACCCGATGCTCGGGTTCTCTCTTGACATGCTCACCACTGTATGATAGCGTCCTTTTGTTGCGACTAGCAACAAACAAGGAGGGCGGATGCCTGTCCGGTGCCTCGCACCCGTGGCCAGCTGCACGCGCCGCCCCATCCCTCGTCTCCTCCGAGCGGCGGTGCTGGTTGCCGCGTTCGTGTCGGCCGCGGTAAACGCTCTGTGCGCCCCGGCCCGGCTCGAGCAGGTGGCCCCGGGCGTTTACCTGTTCAAGGACACCTGTAACGTCTACGCCGTCGTGAAAGACAGAAAGGCCCTGCTGATCGACTTCGGCTCGGGGGAGATCCTGGATCAGTTGCGGGCAGCGGGCGTTGGCGACGTACAGTGGATCCTGCACACTCACTTCCACCGCGACCAGATGCAGGGAGATGCGCTCGCCAAGGCGCGCGGCATCAAGATCGCCGTCCCTGCTTCAGAGAGAAAGTACTTCCAGAACGCAGAGCAGTTCTGGAACGACAAGAAGGTATTTGTCCTCTACGACCTGCGCAATGAGTTCATGGCCCCTCGCCAGAACGTCGATATCGACCGCAGTCTGAAACCCGGCGAGACGTTCTCGTGGAATGGAATCGAGCTGATGGTCTTCGCAACTCCGGGGCACACCGAAGGCTCACTGTCATTTCTTTACGAGACCGGCGGCCAAAGGCTGCTGTTCTGCGGCGATCTGGTCGCCTCGCGAGGCAAGATACCCACCGTGCACGATCTCGAGTGGCCCTATGTCGGAACCAACGGAATCGACGCCGAAATGCGGTCTCTCGAACTCGTCGCGCGCGATCTTTATCCCGATCTCGTACTGCCCTCCCACGGCTCGCCGTCCTCAGACCCGGTCGAGTGGCTGCCTGCCCTGCTCGTGCATCTGTCCCGCATTTATCATCGGTACGACTGGTTTCGCGATGTCGAGTGGCGTACGTTCCGCGGCCCCGCCCGCGTCTCGAAACACATCTGGCAGTTTCGGCAATTCGGCATGAGCGGGGTCGGCTACGTGATCGTGTCTGATACCGGGCATGCAGCGCTCTGGGACATGAACGCCGGTGAGGTGGACTACCTGGCGGAATTTCAGAAGCTGGCCGGGTTCAAGGCGGTCGATTTCATAGCTGCCAGCCACTACCACGATGATCATGTAGGCGGCGTCAACGTACTCAAAAAACGCTACGGCGCGCAATTCTGGGCGATGGACCATATGGTCGATGTCCTCCAGAATCCAGTTGCGTACAACCTCCCTTGCCTCTGGCCGGAGCCGATGCGGATCGATCGCGTGCTGCACGATGGCGAGCGCATCGTGTGGGAAGGCATTCCGCTGCAGTTCTTCTACTTGCCCGGGCAAACGGAGTACACGGAGGGTCTGCTGATCGAGGACGGCGGTAAGCGGTACCTGTTCGACGGCGATAACGTCGCCAGACCCCTGCCGGGCACGCCTCTGCTGGGGCACTTCGTCTGCCGCAATTACCAGCGGCTCGACGGGGGGCACCTCTACTCCGCCCGGAAACTACTCGAGCTCAAGCCGGATTACATCTGTCCCAACCACTTCGACTGCAGCGAGGCGACACCCGAGTTGCTCGAGTCCTATCTTCGATCGTCCGAGGAGATGGGGGACGATTTCCGGGCGATCATCGATCAGCCGGACGCAGAGTTCGGCGTGGACAACAACTGGGCATCGCTTTACCCTTACCAGGCGGAAGCCGTGCCCGGAGGAAAGCTCCCCTACGAGTTGCGAATTCGCAACTGGCTCTCTCAACCCAGCCTCCTGAAAGCAACGATCCGGCTTCCGGAGGGCTGGACGGCGGCTCCGGCCGACCTCGCATTGAACGTGCCTCCGCGGGCCCAGTCGGCGGCCCGCTTCGTAGTCCAGGTCCCTTCGGCGGAGAACCGGACCAATCGACGCTTTGTGATCACTGCTGATCTCTGGCGCGACGGAGAGCATCTCGGCGAAATGACCGAGATGCTCATTAACATGGGCCCGATGAAAGCCCACTAGCAGAAAAGACGGAGTTCCGAAATGCAGCGTCGTGAATTCTTCAGGGCCGCCGCCATGACGACAGGAATGGCTGTGATCGCCGGAGAAGTACCGGCCGCTGGTAGTGCCTCTTCCACTGACCTTTCGAAGCCGAAAGATTACAGCACGGAGCCGTTCAAGCGCCTGGTCATCATGGGCGAAAGCACGGTTCAGGGAGGCGGCTGGCTGGAGCATCCGGACAAAGAGCGTTACGCCGACATCCTTGCGACGCTGATCGGTGAATGCCAAGGTGCGCCAATCGAGTACTTCAACAAGGGGATTGGCGCCAACGCGATTTCGCCGCGTAGTCCCGGTTACGAAAAGTCGGCGAAGCCGAGCGCGCTCGAGCGGTACAAGTCCGATGTCATCGAACTTCGGCCGGACCTGTTCATCCTGGCTTACGGACTGAACGACATGCGCGCCGCGATGCCGATCGCGGACTTCCGCGAGGACATGGCCACAATCATCCGCGACGTCAAACAGGCCTGCTCTCCAGTCACCGTGTTGACGACGGTCTATTACATGACCGGCTGGAAGAGCTTCCCGCCATACGACAAGGGCAGCGTGGGGCTCACGCTCAAATACAACAACGCCGTCCGCGGGCTCGCCAAGGAATTCGACTGCATCGTTGCCGACCTCTGGGGAGCCGAGGGCGGTGCAGACTGGCTCATTCATTACGACGGCGTGCACGCCAACAAGGTCGGCAATCTCGTCATTGGTCACCGCATCTTCGAGGCTCTCGCGCAGCACGCGAGCGGCATGACAAATACAACCTTTACCCGCACACAAGAGACCCAGTGGACGCACGGCGCCATGGAACTGCGCGCCAAGGCAGGTGACCCATTCAAGAAAACATGGTGAACACTAGGCTCGTGCGCGGCGGGTTAGTGGCGGTTTGAGAGGGGCGCTATAGCCTCGCAGCGAGGAGGTCACGCATGAGGGCACGGGCATTCGGCGGGTGCTGGGTGCTGGCCCTTTTCGCTTGGATCGGCCATGCGTTCGGGGCTGGCGTTGTGCAGTATGCGTCCGGCCAAGGCTGGAGCCTGGCGACCGGCGGCATGGAATACCGGCTGGCGGTTAGGGGCAGAGCGGTTTACCTGGAGTATTTCGGCCCACACGGCGGGCCGCGCTGGCGAATGGCCGGACCCGACGCCCAGAACCAATCAACGGATATCGACGGCATCGTTGACGGACAGCCGATCTCGCCCGAGAATCTCGAACTGCTCAGGCACGATGTCGAAACAATCGAGCCCGGCGTTTCGCAATTGCGCCTGGGCTTCCGCCACCGGCAACTGCCGCTGGAGATCGAGGCCACCTATCGGGCCTGGGCGGAAACCGGCGTCCTCACGCGACAGTTGAAGCTGACGAACACCGGAAGCCGAGCGCTGCATGTCGAGTCAGTGCCTTCGTTGTCCTGGCAGATGCCGCCAGGTGAATATGATTTGACGTATCTGTGGGGATCCGCAGGGCAGGAGAGGCAGATGGCTACGGAGGCGCTTGGCGCCGGCCGCCGCGATTTTGTCAGTTCGCGCGGCCGGTCGTCGAGACTCTATTCTCCGTGGTTCGTTCTGAGGAATGCCACGCTCGGGATCCGCTATGCCGCCCAATTGGCTTGGTCCGGCAACTGGGGAATAAGCTTTGAGCGCCTGCCGGAGGCGAGCAATACGACGCTGAGCGCTTCCGACCTTCATGCCTCCCTCGGGATGCAGTTCGATTACGGCGGTTCGCTGGCGCTTCGTGCCGGCCAATGCCAGCAGTTGGCGGAAATTGCATTCACCTCCTCGATGGGTGATCTCGACGATACGATTCGGGCGCTGCACCGTTATCAGCGCCAATTCGTGTTCCCGCGGACCTCATCCAACCATCCGCCTCTGGTTCAGTTCAATTCGTGGTATGCGTTCGCGGACAACATAGCGGCGGCGGAATTGAAGCGATGCGCCGATGTGGCGGCGCAACTCGGCGCAGAGGTCTTCGTGCTCGACGCCGGTTGGTACAGCCAGAGAGACTGGAGCCGTGAGCTCGGCGATTACGAGGTGAACCGGGCAGCTTTTCCGAACGGTCTCGAGGAGCTGTCGGACTATGTTCGGGGCCGCGGCATGAAGTTCGGCCTGTGGGTGGAAATCGAGAACGCCGGCATTGAGTCCCGTCTATTCCGCCAGCACCCTGACTGGTGTTTGGCCCTGAACGGTGCACCGCTGATCAGGAACGACCGCTGCCAGCTCAACTTCGCGAAGCCCGAGGTCCTCCGCTGGGCCCGTAACGTCGTCGGCCGCCTGGTTCGCGCGTACGAGCTGGGCTGGCTCAAGATCGATTACAACATGGACATCGGCTCGCAATTCGATCCGACGGCCGTTGACCAGCGGCCTGGAGACGTTCTGCAACGGCACGTAGCGAATTACTACGCATGGCTGGATGGGCTGCGCGCCGACTTCCCTGACCTGGTGATTGAGAACTGCTCGAGCGGCGGCATGCGCTTCGACATCGAGATGATGCGCCATTCCCACACCACGTGGTTGTCCGATGCCATCGATCCGGTCTCTTCCCTGCAACTCGGATACGGATGTACGGTCGAATTCGCTCCTGGTGTTTGCAATCACTGGATGGTTGGAGACCAGCCGCACAGCGGCAATGATGCCCGGTCCGGTCCGGGTTGGTGGGATTTCATGCTCCGCATTCCGATGAACGGCCAGTTCGGGATTTCGAGCCGGGTGTTCGACTGGAGTCCGGAGACGAAAGCCCGCGCGGCGGAGAACATCAGGTCATACAAGCGAATCCGCGAAGTGATCGCCGATGCTGACGTTTACCATCTCACTCCGCCTCCCGACCGAATCCGGCCGCAAGGATGGATGGCCCTTCAATACGTCTCCCCCGACCACAAACGCAGCGCTGTAATGGCGTACCGGCTGCCCGCCGGCAATGAGCAACAGGTCTTTCGGTTGCGCGGGCTTTCGGATACCGCAACCTACCTCGTTGTGCAGGACGGCGAGTCGCGTGAAAAGCTCACGGGCGGGCAGCTTGCCACAACTGGACTCGCGCTCCGGCTTGCGTCCGAGTGGCGCGCAACTATTGTTGAACTGAACATGGATCTCGGGACAGCCGATCCCGGCGGACGATAGGAGCCGTTGATGCCTGCGTTGCGCAGCGCGATCATCTTTCTTGCGGTAATCGGGGTGGCGTTGGTGGCCTCGGGAGGGATGTTGTCGGTGCGGATCCTGGATGAGAACGGCTCGCCTACGTCCGCGAGAGTCTATTTGACCGACGCCGCCGGGCAAGCCCGGTTCGCACCCCATGTGATCACTTACGATAAGGGCCGGGATGAGCAGCACTTCGTACCTCCGGGCGGCCACTTCGAAGTGGAGTTAGCCGCGGGCACGTATTCACTGCGCGTCGAACGTGGCAAGGAATACCTGCCGGTTGAGGAAAAGATCCAGGTCTCTCGCGAAGGCAAAACTACGCGATCCATTCGGCTCGAGCGCTGGGCCCGGATGAACGATCGCGACTGGTATTCCGGCGACATGCACATGCACCGGCCGCTTCGTGAGGTCGCTACGCTCCTCGAATCCGAGGACCTGAACGTGACTTTGCCGACGACACGCTGGCGGCTCGGCGGGACGAAAATCGACGAGGATCCGGAGCTGGCGGCGTTCCTCTCGAAGGCCGACGACGATGGCGTCGTCATGCTGCCCAACCATCGGTGGTTCACCGTGCTCAACGAGGAGTTGGAATCAGGGTCGTCCTCCCTCCTGGGGTCACACCTGGCCAAGCGGCCCTCGAACCTGGATTTTCCGTTCGTTGAGTATGGCCGCCAATTGCGGCAGCGCGGCGCGTTTGCGGATTCGGAGAAAGCAAGTTCACTCGAGTTCCCGGCCGAAGCGGCGCTCGGCGGGTGCGATCTGGTCGGACTTGCGAACAATCACTTTTGGCGTTCGGGTTACTACGGTGGCCCGTGGGGCGCTTGGCCGGGCCAGATGCTCCGGCCGTATCCGGTAACATGTGCCGGGTTCGCCCTGGCCGGCTTCGAGACGTACTACGCCCTGCTCAATATGGGCTTCCCGTTGAAGATCTCCGCCGGAACCGCCAGCGGCGTCCATCCGGTCCCGCCAGGATGGAGCAGAGTGTACGTCCACGTCCGGGACGCATTCACTCCCCAAAACTGGTTCGCTGCGTTGAAGGCGGGCAGGTCTTTCGTGACGACCGGCCCCATGCTGCTTTTGAAGGTCAACGGCCACGAGCCTGGAGAAGAGGTTCGGGGCCAGGCTTTCCCGCTGCGGGCAGCCATCGAAGTTGAGGTGCTTTCGCTGGCGCCGGTCTCCTCGGCAGAGGTCGTCATCAATGGTGAGATCTCGAAGTTACCGCTCCTGCCGGGAGCCGAGGAGCACGCCTACTCCGGACGCCTCGTTCGCGATCTCGCCACGAGTAGTTGGGTAGCGGCCCGCTGGGTTGAAGACCGGGGAAAACATTGCAGTTTGGCTCATGCTGCACCGGTGTATTTTTGGAAGGGGCAGGAACCTGTCCCTGCTCGAGAGGTAGACCGGGCCTACTTGGCTCGCCATGTCCAGCAGCTCATCGAAGAGGTGGAGACCGGCAAAACGGCCGACGGCAGGCCGACGTCCATCGTGTCCTACACGGACCGTTTACGCCGGGACACCCTCGAGGACCTCGAGCGGGCACTTAAAGTGTACACGACGCTTTCGCATTAGATTCGGAGACGATCCAGTGCCCATGAACCAGCACGTAAAACGAGTTACGGGCCGGAATCTATCCAAGGAAGTCGCAGTGGTCACAGGCGCGTCCGAGGGCATCGGCCGCGCTATGGATTCGGAGTTGACACGCCTCGGCGCGGATATCACGATGCGCTTCGCACACAGCCAGTCCGATGTGGGACAGGTTGCGGCGCGGTTCGCGAATCTGGTCGCCGACGCGCCAGTCCGCGGCGCGGGCGTGCGCCTTTCAGTGTGTGCGCTCACGCGCGGTAGTAGCCAAACTGTCGCGAATCTGGGTCGATTCGCGATTGAGAAAGGAGGGTCTCGCAAGTGGGATCACGCTCACTCGTATTTCTTCTGATAATCGCTCTGAGTGCTCTTTCTGTCTCAGCGCAAACCGATCGCGGAACCATCACCGGCAGGGTGACGGACCCGAGCGGTGCCGTAGTGCCAGGTGTCGAAGTGACCGCAACGGAGGTCGATACGCGCACGGTCAGTCGCAGTACCTCGAACGAACTCGGCCTCTACACGATTCTCAATCTGCCAATCGGAACCTACGACGTAGGATTCAAGGCACAGGGCTTTAAGACTTTCACCCAAGAGCACGTAAGCATCTCTATCGGCCAGGTTGTAAGACTCGACGCGAACCTGGCCCTCGGCGCCAGCACCGAGACAGTAAGCGTGGCTGCTGACGCCTCGCCTCTGGCGACCGAAACCGCGAACGTCGGCACGAACATGAAGGGCAACGATCTCACGATCTTGCCGCTCTCCGCCGCCGGAGGACGCGATGTTTCCAGTTTCGCCTTCGCTGCCGTGCCGACCGTCACCGGCAACAACTGGGCAACCAGCATCGCCGCCTCGCAGACCATGTCTAAATCCATCGTCGTGGACGGTACTGACGCCAATGCCGGCATTCAAGGCACTCAACCACCTCCGGGCATGGAAGCCGTGCAGCAGTTTGAGGTACAGACCGTTGTCGGGCCGGAAGCCGCGGCCAGCGGTGGCGGCGCCTTTCTGTATACGCTCAAGTCTGGAACGAACAGCTTTCACGGCAGCGCTTACGGATTCCTGGCCAACGAAGCGCTGGACGCCAACACCTGGGACAACAATTTCTTCGGGATGCCACGCGCGCGGGACCGTTACAACGATTGGGGCTTCAGCGCCGGCGGGCCGGTCTACCTGCCCAAGATCTACAACGGCAAGAACAAGACGTTCGTTTTCGGTTCTTACGAGCGCTATGACCAGACGGATCTGCGCTTCCGCAGGGCATCCGTTACAGTCCCCACTGCCGCCATGCTCAACGGCGACTTCAGCGCGCTCCTGGATAAGTCTGTGAACTTTGGTGCCGACAGCGCCGGCAACACGATCTACCGGGGCGCCATTTTCGATCCGCTAACCCAAAACGTGTTCCCCGGGAACATCATCCCGCCTGATCGGATCAGCGCCCAATCCAAGAAGATCGTCCAATTGTATAAGACCTACGATGTGCCGATGAGCGACAGCCTGACGAACAACTACGGCTCGCTCATAGACTCGCCGGTCTACAGGAAACACAATCTCGATCTGAAGGTCGATGAGCATTTCGCCGAAAAGAACCACGTGAGCGTATCGATCAACTACACCAACAACCCCAGCATCATGGGTGGCGACCTCTGGAAATACGGCTCGTCGGATTCGGGGCCCCTGGCGTTCAACTCGCAGAACTCCACGGTTACGAGCAAGGGCATCCGCTTCGTAGACGACCACATCATTTCGCCGACGATCGTCAACACGTTGTCGCTGGCCTATAACAACTGGCACAAGGAAGAAGCCACCGGCTCACCGGTGGACAACGCTTCGCTGGGATTCCTGGTGCCGGCCGGCCCGGCCAAGAACAATTTCCCGAGGATCGACTTCGGGTGCGTGAACACCTTTACGCAGATCTGCGAAAGTTCAGCCGGCAGCCGGTTCGGCTACGTTTATGAGTACACGCAGTGGCATATTCGCGACGGCGTGTCTTGGCTGAAGGGGCGTCACAACCTGAAGTTCGGGGGCGAATTGACGCTTTTCCGGCCGTCCGACAGCGGATCGTCCCAGTATTACGCCTATGCATTTTCACAGACGACAGGTCTCCCCGATAACCTGTATAACGATTCTGTCACGGCATCGCAGTTGGGGTTTGGGTTCGCCAACTTCCTGCTGGGCCAGGTCGCGTCGGCAAGCCAGGGGACCGGACTTCCGTCGGCCGGCGGCCGCGATGGTCTGAATGTTTTTGTAAACGACTCGATCAAGGTGACGCCGAAGCTGACGATCAATGCCGGCCTGCGTTGGGATTTCAACACGCCGTGGCATGAGTATCACGGCCACTGGACGAACTTCACGCTGGATGCGACCAACCCTGCATGGGCTCCGCTCAAAGGCGCCTATCAATATGCGTCGACAGGTTCCGACAGTTGGGAGACAAGCCAGTCTTACCGGCAAATTGCACCGTACGTCGGAGCCGCCTATCAGGTAACTCCCAAACTCGTGGCCCGCAGTTCCTGGGGTCTTCACTACATTCCGCTTGGGATCAACCAGTGGGGTACGTTGCCCTACAACATCGACGGAGAGGCGCAGAACGGCTACATCGGCACGAACAACACCACGAATATTGCGCCGAACGCGGTTGCGTTCAACTGGGATCAGAAGATCTATGGCGGCACCTTCATCCCTGCCAACGCAGATCCGAACCTCAACCGGGTTTTCCCTTGGGCCACCATCAGCATTGATCCCAACATGCTGCATCTGGCCAAAGTGCAGAATTGGAACGCCGGCGTTCAATACGAAATCGGCAAAGACACCATCCTGGACGTCAACTACGTCGGCAATATCGGACGCAACCTGCACAATGGATCGCTGAATCCGCTCAACTATCCGACCCTGTCCACGTACATGCCGCTATTGATGTCCGGTCATGCCAACGACTGGATCACGACCCAGGCCGATGCACAGGCAGCGGGAGCTCCCTGGTACCCGTTCATGATCGACATGACGGGCGGGTATGGCGGGTACAACGCATACGCCGCAATCAGCCCATTCCCGCAGATGCTGGGCTCGAGCAATAACCCGATCCTCTTTGCCGGGTCGCCGCTCGGCAAGAGCGCCTACAACGCGCTCGTTGTGGAATTCAAGAAGCGGGGCGGCAACGGTCTCGCGGCGGACCTCAACTACACCTTCCAGCGAGCGCGAACCAATACGGACTCGACCCCGGGCGTTCAGGACGGCGGCGCCATGATCGAAGGCTGGATCAACGGTTCGCCCTGGCAGGATCCGTACGCGTACGACAAGTTCGCCGACACCGTCGCGGCCGGCTTACCGCAACACCAGGTGAAGGGCTACATCGTCTATGAACTGCCGTTCGGCAAGGGCAAGAAATGGCTTTCCAAGAGTGGTTTTCTCGACTACCTTGCCGGCGGATGGCGGCTGGGGATGCTGGTCAGTTACCGCAGCGGCCTGCCCATCCACGACGTCAGCGCCGCTAACATTTACCCTGGCTGGTCAGCCGTGTACGCCAACCAGGTGGGTAGCCTGAAGAACACCTTCAAAGGACTGGACCTCAACGACCTGGGGGATCCCAGTAACCTGATGTTCGATCCGAACGCATTCGTAGACCCGGCTTTTGGCAGCTTCGGGAACCAGAAATTGTATTCGTACAATTTCACCAGCTGGGCCTACTACAACGAGGATTTCAGCGTCAACAAGAGTTTCGGGTTCGGCGCGGACAACCGTTACCGGGTGTCCTTGCGCGGAGAGTTCTTCGATGTCTTCAACCGCCACCATTGGAACGACCCGAATTCCGGCGCCACAAACAGCGCCTATTTCGGTGCGGTCACAGGTGTGGGCGGCAACCGGAGAGGCCAGGTCGGCGCCCGTTTCGAGTGGTAGCAGCACTGTAATCCGTCGTTCCCCGGTGCTGGCGGTGTGATCTCGCGGTCGCGCCGCCAGCCCTGGGGTTGTGTGGTCCAGCAAGAACGCGCGTGGAAGGCTATGCGGCCCTCAGAAGGCCTGGATGGCCGCGTAGCTAAAGGTTCGACTCATATATCGAGATGCTGTTCCCGGGCTTGCCGTCAGACCTTCAGTGTCTTTAGATAGGCGACGCCCTGCACCGTGAGATCCCAATCCTGCTCCAGGAAGTAGTTCTTCACTCCCCCGGTTTTCGCGGCCGCGAAGATTCTGCGCCAGTCAAGGCCGTCCTTCCCCACGGCCACTTCGCCTAGGCCACCTCGCTGGTCCACGCCTTGCAGATGCATCGAGATGAATCGGCCCGGATACTTCGTGAAGTACATCACGGGGTCGCCGACGGCTCTCATCGCGGACATCTGAAATTGCATCTTTACCAGCTTCGGATCGAGCAATTCCAGCAGGACTTCGTAGGTCAATCGGCCATCGACCTTCGACATCTCAAAATCTTCGTCGTGCAGGAACTGCTGCATACCGGCCCTGGCCGCCACCTCGCCGATCTTGTTGTATTCGTCCGCCGCCCTCTTCACGGCGTCCATCGTAGTGGTGCCGTTCTGCAGTGGCCCGTCCAGACTCGCCGTCCCCATTTGGGTCATGCCGATATCGTGGGCCCAGGCGATGGCCTGCTGTTGTTTCGTCCGGAGTTCGTCGAGCCCGAAGTGGGCGCTGGGGCACTTGAGTCCTTGATCATTCAGAATCTTCCTGATCTGCTTGCCATCCGTGAGTTTGACGAACTCGTCGTACCCCGGCGAGCACATCTCCACGTCGCCGATGCCGAGAGCTGCCATGTCCCGACACAACCCGGCAAAGTCGCCGTTCTGGATTCTCTGCCTATGGGGATACGTTTGGCTTCCAATCGGTATCCCAAGTGGACTTGCTTGAAGCTCCCGCGAAGCCTCAGTCAGGAGCCCGGCGGCAGTGACTCCCGCCCCTGATCTCTTCAAGAACTCCCTTCTCGAGAATGCATGCATGTCATATCTCCCGATCTACGTCCAAGAGCGCCTCTATGTCTATGCGCTCGTCAGATTCCGCCCGTCGCGATACTCGCGTTTCAATCGTCGGAGTCGGTAAACTCCACGGACCTTTGGGTCCCACAACAATGCCGGCGCGCAACGGTCTTCGTTTAGTACTCTGCGGCTATAGCGGCTGGCCGCGCCCGCCAGAGCAGATCGTTTTTGTAGGGCTTGTAGGGCATTGGCTCCTTTACTCAGGCGCCAGGATACAGTATGGACCCCGCGTCCGGTCAGCCGCAATGAGAAGCATGCGGACAGCGCAGGCATCGCCATGGTGGACCTCGGCCAGCGGCTCCCGGCCGGAAGCCGAAGTTGTGGGAACTGGCGATCGGCCGCGGAAGCACCTCGCGCATGGCCGCATGCCAGCATCGAAACGCTCCCCGGCCAGGTGCGTCGCCTGCAGGTCTTGTAGTTGTTGCCGAGTGGAACCTTCAATCCGGGGTAGTCTCTCCCTCGTCTTTTTGTTTCAGAGCGCGGAATCGCTCGAATTCCGACTGCGCCTTTTCCGTCAAACCACGTTCGCGGTAAAGCCGGCCCAGCACATAATGCAATCGGGCGTTGCCCGGATCGAGCGCCACCGCCTTCTCCAACTCGCGTTGTGCGCTTTCAAGCTGGTTGGTATACGCATAGGCTCTGCTCAGGTGCTCGTGGCCTACGGCATAGGCGGGCGCCAGTTCAACTGCCCGGTTCAGATAAGTCACCGCCTCTTCCACCTTGTTCTGCTTCAGCAGCGTACGGCCGAGGTTCAGGAACGGAGTGGGATCCGGAGCCGGCTTGTTCGCTTCCCAACCAGCCGCGTCGCGGTAAGCGAGCACCGCTTCTGGATACCGCCCGAGTAACTCCAGCAACACACCCAATCCGTTCGCCGCGAAACTGTTCTTGGGATCGATCTGCAGGCATTTCTGAAAAACCGCCGCGCCTTCTTCGTGGCGCCCCAGCAAGGCCTTGACCTCGCCAAGAGACGTGCAGGCCTGCAGGTCGGCGGGCCTTGCCTCCAGCGACTGTGACAGCCACCGGCTCGCCAGGGCGTAATCCCTCATCATGGCGTAATCCAGACCCATGATCTTGAGCTCGAAGGGGCTGAGCCGGCGGACCTTCGCCGCTATGGAATAGTGTTCGAGCGATTGCTTCGGCTGATCCTCTTTAAAGAGAAGGAACGCGAGCAACGCATGCGCATCGGCGGAATCCGAGTGGGTTTGCAAGTAACGCTCTACCAGGGACTTAGCCTCTTGCCACTCACCGGCCTGCGCTCGCGCTTGCGCCTGGGTGAGTAATTCTGGCGGTGTTTGCAGGGGGGCGGGCGCGTACCATGCAGTTGCTAGCAGCATTATCAGCACCGATCTCGCAGAAGCTGCTTCGCCGCGGCGACCTTTCATTGACCCCCGCATAATATAGGCTCACTCAGGCCACAAAGAAGCCTGCTGCGCGCGGATCAGATGGAGACGTCAGCGCATCCGGCGCAGCGTACATCGTGCCGCTTCGCTCATTTGCCTGACGTCGTTCAGGCACACGCTTGGTGGCTATTGCTGCTCCCAATCTGGCCACGCGCATCTGCAAGAGCCGCAGGTTCATCGATGACCATAGCGGAGATTATACCTTCACGCCGGGGCTGGAATGAACGGGAACTTCTTCTCCACGTCCGCGATCAGTTCCATGCGGAATTCGGGCCGCAGAGCTGTGTGTCCCAGTCGCGCGGGAGTACGTCGAGGCTGCCGTCGCGCGCGGGACTGTCCAGCTTTGCAGTGGGCACCGCCGGCCTGTCGCCCTCGCGCAGGGTCGCATGACTAACACGGCCAGTCGCGCCACGATCGCTGCCGCCCAGCCGGCTTCGCCTGCCTCGCTACTTCGCCACCACTACCGAGGCCACTACGTCGGGGGCGCCGGCGGAGCGGATCATCTTCGAACCAGGCATGCGCGTGGAATCGATGAGGGCCACGTCGCCATCCGCGATGCCTTTCTTCACAGCTGTTTGAAGCTGATCCACATATGCGGGGCTCGTGTACCACTGATGGTTGTGGGCGGTGTAGACCACATCGTACTTGCCGTCCGTCCCGGCTCGCCAGGCTTCGAGCGCAGTCTCGAAATTCGCAAGGCTGTCGCGAAGGACCAGGCCGGCATCATTTCCTTGCGTGCCCAGCGCGTCTCCGGCAAGCAGCACCCGTTCGTTCACGTCGAGCAGGGTGACGCCGGTCGCGGAGTGGCCGGCCAGCGGATAGACCTGAATGCTCAACGCGCGGCCGGCGGTGTCAGTGCCGAGTTCGATGGTATCGCCCCCCGAGAGGTAGGAGATACTCTTCACGCCTGCCGCCGCGACGGTCACGCCCTTCGGCAGATATATTTTGTTCGAGGCGAACTGTTCCAGGGCTCCGACCTGGCCCGGCTCGTCACTCGTGACGGCGACCTCGACGGGAAGGCTGCCCGCTAGCTTCTTTACAAACGCAGCCACTCCCGGCGTGCCGGACCCCGTGCCCACGAGTAACGCCTTGGACGAGCCCACGATGAGATACATCGATTCGTTGGCGTAGTCTCGAATCAAGTAGAAGCCGCTCTTGATGTTGTCCAGTTTCGCGAACGGCGCATGCTCGGCCTCGGTTGTGCGGTACTTGCCGGGGATGGTGATGGCATGATACACGGCCCTGTCTCCGAGTCCTCCGAAAACTCCGCCCTTGTATAGGTTGGCCAGCGAGTAGACGATTTGTGCCGAGGCGACCGTGCCGATGACGGCGTTGCGCCCCACCTGATGATAGGGCTCGCCAATGACTGTGCCGTCCATGATCCCGTCGGCGGCCTTCACCTGGTCGTCGATGTATTGCCTGTCAACGGGTTTCCCGTTCAGCGGGGCTTTTCCTCTCGCGTAGGCGGCGTTCTGGTAGAAGTGGGCCGGCAACACCGTGAGGTGATCGTAGGGCCGCACGACTTCCTGGAGATGATGCAAGGATTCCTTGTACTGCTGGATCATGCCGAACTGGGCCCACACGAAGGCCGACCCGATGGCGTCCCCGGTCGCAACCATCTGGTTCTCCCGATCCAGGTATGCGGTCGAGCCCGGGGTGTGCTCGGGGATATCGATCGCGACGATCGTCCGATCACCCAGCGCAATCTCGCCGACCGCCTTGCCGGTTCCGTGGTTGCTCGGCCCTCCTCCTTCCTTGATGTGAACGTAGTTGGACGGCGCGTTGTTGCGAGGCCAGTCCACGTCCGGGTAGTAGACAGTGCGGTCGCTCATCAAACCGTTCTTGCCAGTGTGGTCGCCGTGAAAGTGCGTGTTTGCCACAACGAAATCGACCGGGTTGTTCTTCACCGTGCCGTCGTCGTTGTGTCCCAACAGGTACTTGACGATGGTCTTCAGGTCATTCTGGCCGGGGACATCGGGTGTGTTCTGGGCCGTATCGACCAGCAGGGCGCGCTCCGATCCTTCGAACAGATACATGGTGGAACCCTGCGCGGTCAGTCCGTTGCGGTTGGGCAGGAAATTCTCGATCCGCCATGTCCTCTGCCCCTTGGCATTCGTGGAGAGCACGTACGCCGTGTAGGCGCCCCAGGGATTCGGAGCCGCAAATCCGTTTCCCGCCGGCATGCCGTCCTGGTTGGTGGCTTCCCGCAGGAATCCCGGCACGAGCCGGAAATACTCCACCGGCGCCTGGGCTTGAGCCGGCGGTAGCGCGAATGCGACGAAAGCTGCCGCTGCCAGCTGCAAACGCAGGCCAGCAGGTCTACCCCTCGCCGGCGCGGTCCGGCCAGGATCCACATGCCCAGTGTCTGAAGATACGGTGGAGGCCATCGTTGCTCCTTCGTCATAGAGTGTACAGGACGAGGGACTGCCGCCGGCCGATCCGTTAGCGCCGTTCGGGGGCGCGGCACCTTGGGTCAACCTCCTGCTGGAGGTGCAGCCGCGGCTCGCGGACTGCGGAAACAAGGTTCTTGGCGAGCTGGCGCACCTTCTGCGTGTCGATCGTTCTCCCTGTGTCCGCAGCCGAAACGAGGCCGTCCTGGAGGTTCACCGCGACTCCCCCCTTGTCAAGGTCATGGCCGTCGCATTCGGGCGTGATCGCTCTACCTCCGGGTTGAACGCGCTGCGGGCAATCACGGAGCAGTTTTTGCGTTGCGGTACGCGGCGAGGGCGGGGACCCTCAGTGCGATTGAAAGCGCGTCCTGGTCACTGAAAAGCGGCGGAGATCTGAGCTGGCCATCGATCAGGCACATCCCGCCTGCCGAAAGTGGAGGGGGCATGACCGGCCGCGCCATCGCGCACTACCAGATCCGCGCGGCTTGCAGCGCCGAACCGGGTGCGCGCGTCCGCGTGTCTCCAGGATTGAGCAGGGCAAGGGCCTCAGTCGCCGGCCGTTCGAGAACCTGTGCCACAACAGAATCGTTCAGATGTCGGCCTCAGCGTTGTGCAGAACGTGAAGCGACCAGCGTCGGTCCGGTGAAACTGCGTTCCGAAAGACGGTGGGTTTCAGTACACCCTGGTCGAAGGGCACACCGCCAATGGTCGCAGCGTCTTTGGGGCGGAGCAGCACGTGTGGTTTCGGAACGCGCGCCAGCCCGAGTCGTCGAAGGGCATTCCGCCGCGGCCAGCACGTGCAGACGCGACTTCGTTGAGCATTTGCCCGCGTGCGAAGTGGGTAGAATGTCAGGCTTGATTTCAATTGACGGGGTTTCTCCCCGTGCGTCGGCGCAGGATCCGGCGCCAAGCCCCGACAGGATCACGGGAGGCCACATGTCCGCGACACGATGTGATCGATTCACCATTGCACTGCTCATCGCCGGCGCCGCACTCGGCAGCGCTCCTTCCACTCTTCCCAACGGCCAGGAATTCGCTTCATGGGAAAAGCCGCTCAACTTCACCAAAACGTACTACGTTGACAACCGCCACCCCGCGGCGTCGGACTCCAACCCGGGCACCGAAGCGGCGCCTTTCTTGACGATCAACAGGGCCGCCCAAGTGCTCGAGCCAGGCGAGCGCGTGGTGGTCAAGACGGGCGTCTACCGAGAGCGCGTGATTCCCGTGCGCGGCGGCACGGGGCCGGAGAAGATGATTAGCTACGAAGCCGCACCCGGCGCGGACGTGGTGGTCAAAGGCTCGCGGCTGCTAAAGACGGGCTGGAAGCCGTCGTCCGGTTTCGACCTGCCCATGCGTCCCGGCGCCGGACAGCCGGCAATCTGGCAGTACGACCTGCAGCAACTTGACCTCAACGGCTACAACCCGTTCGGGATGGTGAACGTCCTTGAAGACCGGGGCGCGACCAGTAACATCGGCGCGCCGCCACAAGGCTTGAAGCCCTATCTGTTGCGCCGCGGCATGGTCTTTGTGGATGGCAAGCGCCTGGAGCAGGTGGAACTCTACCGCGAGATGGGCCAGAAGGCCGGCACGTTCTGGTCCGAGTACAACGGTATGGTCCTGCACGTACGGCTGCCAGGCGACGCCGATCCGGCCGGGCACGAGGTAGAGGCGGTGGTGCAAGAGCAGGTGTTTGCGCCGAAAGAGCGCCACCTCGGTTATATCCGTGTCAAAGGCACCACGTTCGAGCACGCGGCCAGCGGGTTCCCCATCCCGCAGCGCGGCGTGGTCTCGGCCAACCGCGGCCACCACTGGATCATCGAAGACTGCACGATTCGCCATGCGAACTCCGTGGCGCTCGACATCGGCAATGAGACATGGAATGCCGATGCTTCCGATACGATCGGCTATGCCATCGTGCGCCGGAACCGCATCTCAGATGCGGGTATCTGCGGTCTGGCTGGGCTGGGGGTCATGCACACGCTCGTCGAATACAACGTTTTCGAACGCATCGGCTGGCAGGATGCCGAAGGCATGTGGGAGTCCGGCGCCATCAAGCTCCATACCACCAAGCACTGCCTGCTGCGGAATAACGTGATCCGCCATCTGCAGTACTCGCCCGGCATCTGGCTCGATTACGGCAACACGAGCGCGCGCGTGACCGGCAACGTAATCGGCGACATTCAGAACAGTCTGCGGGGAGGAATCTACCTCGAGGCGTCCCACGACCAGAACATGCTCGACCATAACATCATCTGGAATGTGACGGGCGTGAAGCGCACGTCCGGCTCGGGCGAAACGCACATGGATGGCGGCTGGTGCATTATAACCGACGGCAGCGATGAGGCCGTAATCGCGCACAACCTCCTTGGCCGCTGCGAGAACGCAGGCGTGCAAACGCGCACCACGGAAGACCGCATCGTCGAGACCCGCGGCGGCACCTCGCGCTGGAATCAGGTTCTGAACAACATCATCCTGGAATCCGGCAAGTCCGTCGAGTTCTCACACTCGGATAACAAGGCGGACGGCAACTTGTACGCGCAGACGGAACAGAGTGACGCCGGGCCGGGTTTGAACTGGATCACCAAACCCGAGACCCTGCGCCTGGATCTGCCCGCCTGGCAGAGGTACTTCGGCTTTGACAAGAACGGCGCCTATGCCGCCATCACGGTGGAAATCGATCTGGACAAGCTCACCATGGCGTGGTCGGTTAGCAGCACTCTCGACCTTGCCACCGACGAGCGTTTCCGGAGCGACTTCGCCGGAGAGACGGCCGGCAAGACCCGAAAGCCAGGCCCGCTGCTGGATGTGCCGGCGGCACTGAAAACCGTCAGCATCGACCCGTTGCGCACCCGGAGTCTGACGAGGTGATCGCGTGGCAGATCGAGCGGCAAAACGTAAACTGACTGTTCGATACACAGCAAGCGCGCGGGCCGCTCCTCGAAGAGCTCAGCACACGTCCAGACCGGCATTGTCAAGCCGCAGAGGGGGCGAGGAAGGCCAGGGCTCTACAGATCTACCGCCACCACTTCGTGCAGCCCGATCGACGGAGTCGTTGTCTCGATCCAAGCCCCGACTTGACGCCACGGCACTGTGGCACCGCTGACCAGCAACCGCACGCCGCGCGCCTGCGCTGCCTCCGGCAACTTCAAACGCACCTTCTGTGGACCGACCTGCAGAATCTCGCGGAACGAACCCTTCATCATCATCGGGTTGCTGAGGTTCACCAAGTGGGCCGTAACGGATGACTGCTGCTGCCACAGCGCCACATCGAGCACGCCGGGCCCTTCGACCTCCAGAGGCTGTTCTTCGTTCGCGGCCCAGCGCACGGCATTCGCTAGCACCATCCCGTGGTCTTCATTCATGACTTCCCAGAACGTCCGGTCGATATCCCACGGGAAGTAGACCACGCGGCCGGCTCCCACCGAGCGCACGATCACGCCGGGGATTTCCGTCTTCGTTTCCCGCTGGTACACCTCTTCCATCGGCAGATCGGGATAACTCGGTACCGTCATCAGCGGCGCCCGCAACCCCGGCGCTGTGCGAATCTCAACGCGCTTCACTCCATGGATCATGCGCGCCGCATCCTCGAGCCCGGCCAGCAAGGGATGAGAGTGATCTTCCAGGTTCAGGTACGCGTTCTGCTGGCGTTCGATAACGGTGCCGCCAAAGCACCCGCCGAAAAGGCCGGCCAGGCCGAAGTCGTTCCGGCGCCGGCCGTGCTCATCGCCGAGCGAAGTCTCGTGGGTGGCAACCAGCCCGCCGCCATTCTCGACGAAGGACGTCAACTGTGCGCACTGCGCGTCGGACAAGTTCACCAAATTCGGCAGCGCGAGCACCTTCAAGTGCCGCAGACGCTCCGGATCGAACGGGCCATCGGCGACCATCTCGAAGGGGATCCGAGCCTCCAGCAGCGCTTGATAAAACCCGGATTCGTGGTCCGCCGCGGCCTGTGGCACGGAGACCAGCCCGACCCGCGCCAGCGGCCGCTGGTTCCGCAGGTACTTCTCATTCTTCCAGTGCCAGACAAACAACTCCTCGACGGGTTTGAACCAGCGCCGGTCCAGCGGCTTCGCGTTGAACTTGGTGACCCACGGCCGGAAGCCCTGGGCGATGCCATCCACGGCCCAAACTCGGATCTCATTCGCGTTCTGGACGGAGTCCTTCCAGCGGTAAGGTGCTTCCAACCCCACACCAAACAAACCCACTATCGGCTTCGCGCCGAACGTGGAACGGGCGTCTTTCGCACACCTGCCGTTCTGCCAAGCCGGAGTGCTTCCGGAGCGCGCCTGCCGGTCCGCGATCAGGATCGGCACCGGCGCGGCGTCGCGGATCTGGTCGAATCCATTCGGGAAGAACGCCGCGTCGGGGTTGCGCTTCCTGATTTCGCCCTCCCAGAGCCAGTACAACTCCAGTAAGCGTTTCCTCACCCAGGCGGCGTATTCGACCCCTATCTCGTCGGCCGTTCGCGGCAGTTCCAGGCCGCTGAACTCCCTGAACCCCCGCCGGCAGTGCTCGCAGTAGCACATGCCCGATCCGTTCCAGCGGTTCGCGAAAATGCCATCTACCTCGTACCGAGTCATGATCTCCTGAATCACGCTGGTCATGAACTCGAAATTGTATGGGCCGAGCGCGCAGGTCACCCACATCGTGGACATCGCCCAGTGGCGGCGCGGCCGGCCGTTGGCTTCCACCGCGATCCAGTCCGGATGCGCCTCGAAGACGTCCTGATGCGCCGCGTGGGGGTCCACCCTCGCGATCACGTTCATGCCGAGTCTTCGGCAGCCTGCGAGCATCTCGCCGAAGGCGTCGCTATTCCCGAGGAATTTGCTGCGATAGTGCAGCGGAACCCTGGTCGGGTAGAACGCCACGCATCCCCCGGCGCTTAGGCAGGCGGCATCGGCATGAATCCGCTTGAAGTAGTCGAGCCAGAACCCTGGATCGTAACGGCCTGGATCGTCCTCGACAAATGCCAGTTGCGCCCATCGCATGGGCCGGTCGAACCAACTGTGCGCCCGCTTTTGCTGGCCGAACGCCGCCCCGGCTTTCGCCAGGATGCCCGTCCGCATTAACCATTCCCGCCGGTTCATCTCCATCCAGAGACTCCTCCGTCCGTCTGCCCGCGCCCGAACTATCCTAAAGCATCGGTCGGCCGATTCTCTAAGCTCAGAAACAACGGATTGGCCTGCGAAAGTCGGCGCAGCCGATCACGGGGCCGGCACTCGGGCTCGCGAGACACGGCCAGGCGGCTTGAATTGGATTTCGCGTCCTCAGATTATTGCGTCATTGATCGAGGCGTTTGAACACCCCGCGGCCGGCTTCCGCGTTCTGGAGGTCCCTGACATTCGGCACAAAATGGGCCGTGCGCACAAGCGTGCGCTTCATGCACCACTCCGATACGAGCGACACGCATTGAGCGCTGTCGCAACCGGCACGCCCAGGGCGGCGGAGATTGATCTCCACGAAAGCCCTTCCTGATCCCGCAGGCGGACGACCTCGTCTCTGCGGAAGATGCGCTTGGGCCAGCCGATCTTCTTGCCGTTGGCCCGTGCGACCCGGATTAGTGTCAAGGTCCGCTCGCGAATCATCTCACGCGCACTCGGCGGCTAGGCGAGGATTCGACAGAAGCGGGAGGGTACGTGCACGGAGTCCTTACTGAGTCGGCCAAGAAACAGCACGAAGCGTGCGTGCCCGGATGGAGCGCGACCAGCCGAGCTGGACCTCGTATTCTCACGCCCGGGCTCGCGCATATCGGTCGAGTTGGTGGTGGAACTGCTCGCGGCGGGTTGGAGCCACGCGCAGATCCTGGCCAGCGATCCGCACCTCACCGAGGAGGACATCCGGGCCTGTCTCGCCAACGCGAGCGAGCTTCTGCGCGAAGAAATTGACATTGGCGCGCGTCTCCGCTTTTCAGTGCACAATAGAGATGGATGACCCAGGACCAAGCCATCACGGAGATCACACGCCGCTTGGTGGACTACTACCACCCGGAGCGCATCTATCTGTTCGGCTCGGCCGCCCGCGGAGATGGCGGTCCGGACAGCGATCTCGATTTCTGCGTGGTCTTACCGGATGATGCTCCCCCGGCTCTGTACCGGCCAGGTGTGCACCGGGCTCTATGGGACGTGGGCACGGCTGCGGATGTGGTCCGATGGCCGGCAAGCGACTTTGAAACGCGCGCCGCCCATGTGAAGGCATCCCTGCCGGCAACGATCATGCGAGAGGGAAAAGTGCTCTATGACGCCCGAAGAGTCGCGGCGTGATGAGGCTGCGCGTTGGCTTGCGCAGGTCCGGAAGGACCTCAACGCCGCGCGCTTGCTGGCATCGGCGGAGCCATCCCGCTCGGTCTTCCACAGCCAGCAGGCTGCCGAGAAGGCCGCCAAGGCTTTTCTCACATTTCACGACGTGACCTTCCGCAAGACGCACGACCTGAATGAACTGGGGGGCCAGTGCGCCGCGTTGAATCCGTCACTTGCCCCTCTGTTCATGGAGGCTTCTGATCTGACCGACTACGCCGTGGTGTTCCGCTACCTGGATGCCCCGCGTGAACCGGACGAAAGTGAAGCGAAGGTGGCGCTGGAGACCGCCGGACGCGTTTTCGAGGAAGTTAGTGCTCTCATGGCGCTGCCCGGGCAATTCTGAGAATCAGGGTCGAGGCCGCCACTGCCTCACGTCCGGCGCCCCGAGCGCCGCTTCGATTTCACGTCCTGGCAGCGACTGGGGAGTCATCCGGGCCTTCCGCAATATGAGGAGACCCGGTTCTTCGTCCTGAACGCAGAAAAGGGAAGGCGGATTCGACCGCGCGCGTGCGCACGAAAGCACGTGGAATACCGCAACCTCGACGCGCACGGTGGAGCGCAACTTCATCCGCCAGGCACTAAGGCAGGCTGTCGACCATGGTCTGATCACTTAGGATACCCGGGCGTTCAGGGTGTGCCGTGGCAGTTCTCGCGGCACCGTGGTCTGCGCGGAATGCAGCCGGATGTTGGGTGCGGGAAGGAGAGTCAGCTCGCCGAGCCGGTTCGTGCGCTTCCTTCCCGCACAATTCCCGCAAAACCGGTCCGGGGCGGCCCTCAAACCTCAGTTTGCCCGCAAACGGACCGGTTTATGCAGAACCTAAATCTTGTATTTTCAGGCGCTTGGGTTGCCGGTCACGACCAGAAACGGCCATGGCATGGAAGAGGTCGTGAGTTCGAATCTCACCAGGTCCACCAAAACCTTTCAAACACTTACCGTTCCCCCGCCAGCCAGAACGTAATAACCGGAGTCCAACTGGAGTCCAAACGTCATTTTGAGCATGGGCAGCCATGGGCACCGTGTGGATCCTGATACCTGCCCACGATCGAGCCATCCGATTCAACGAGGTGACGAGTTTGCGCACTTTGGGCACCGTTTTTCGTGCTCGTAGTCTGCTGGAGACGACGACATTTTGTTTCCTATGCAGGAGAATGCCCACCGCGCCCCACGCCCTGCACTCTTCCTTGGCCGCTTCACTTTACTGTTGACGACTGAAACCCACGCCTGATATTCAGAGGGCGAAGGCCGAAATATGCCGAGGTAATCGAGGTCGCCACCATGGTCAAGCAGCCGCAGACAGAGATTCAAACCTGGAACATCGACCGCCTGGTTTTCTACGTCCGCAACCCGCGCAAGAACGACGCCGCGGTCGATCGCATGTGCAGCAGCATCCGCGAGTTCGGCTTCAAGATCCCCGTGCTGGCCCGCAGCGACGGTGAAGTGGTCGACGGTCATCTCAGGCTGAAGGCTGCGAAGAAGCTCCGGATCGCCGAAGTCCCTGTCATCCTCTGCGACGAGTGGACGCCGGCCCAGGTGAAAGCTTTCCGGCTCATGGTCAACCGCTCCGTGGCATGGGCTGACTGGGACGAGGAGTTGCTCGCCCTGGAGCTACAGGAGCTCAGTGCTTCGGACTTCGACCTCAGCCTGACAGGCTTCGACCCGCAGGAAATCGACGACTTGCTCCTCACCCTCGACGACGATCAAGCGAATGTCGTCCCGCCAGTTCCCGAGAACCCGGTGTCACGCCCGGGCGACCTGTGGCTCTGTGGCGAGCACCGAGTGTTGTGCGGGGATGCGACCAGCCCGGAAGCAGTGGCACGGCTGTTGGGCGAACGCAAGCCACTTCTAATGGTTACCGATCCACCCTATGGCATCGAACTCGATTCCGAGTGGCGCGACAGAGCCGGGCTCAATAGTTGCGGCCCGGCCGAGGCCAGCTATATGAAGCACCGGACTGAGGGCCACACCGAAACGACCATCTCTGGGGACACGCGGGCCGACTGGTCGGAGGCCTTCGAACTGGTGCCAAGTCTGCAGATCGCCTACGTCTGGCACGCCTCCGTCTTTACGCGCGAGGTGTTGAATGGACTGCTTCGAATCGGGTTTCTGTATCCGCAGCAGATCATCTGGAACAAGGGCCGGACGGTGCTCACGCGGACGCACTACTGGTATCAGCATGAGCCCTGCTGGTATGTGCGGAAGAAGAACGCGCCGTGGTTCGGGAAGGCCGGCGAGAACTCGACGATCTGGGACTCGCCGTCGCCGAAGTTCATCATGGGCGGCTCCGACGAGGAGAAGTTTGATCATCCGACCCAGAAGCCTGTCGAGCTGATGCGGCGCCCGATTCTGAACCACACCAAGCGCGGGGAATTGGTGTACGAGCCGTTCCTGGGCAGCGGCACCACCCTCGCCGCCGCCGAGATCACCGAGCGCGTCTGCTGCGGCCTCGAACTGGACCCGAAGTACGTGGATGTCATCGTTCAGCGCTGGGAGCAGTTGGCCGGCACGCAGGCCAAGCTCGATGGTGACGGGCGGACGTTCGAGGAGATCGCCGAGGAGCGCCGCAAGGGGGAGGGATGAATCGCCCGCTGCCGCCAGGAGATCGCGGCCATCAAAGCCCAGCTTCGGGCCGGGCACCCGGACGTGCAGGGGTTGTGCCTTGCTCTCGCGGACTGGTCCGAGGAGCTACGGCTCATCGAGCAGGAAGTGGGGCGTAAAGCAGAAAAGCCCGCCGCGGCCGGAGCCGGGCGGGCCAGGAAGGAGGCGTTCGATGCTACTGGTTGATCCGGTAGGTGCGCTCGCCCTTGTCGGACTTGAAGGACTCGACGGTGTATCCGGCCTTCTTCATCGCGCCGGCCATGAACCCGCGGACGGTATGCTTTTGCCAGCCCATCCTGTCCATGATCTCCGGCAGCGTGGCTCCGTTCTTGCGCTGGAGCATGGCGACCACCTGGGCCGTCTTGCTGCCTTCGCGCGGCCCGGCGGTTTCCTGCGGCTTGGCGGGTCTCTTGGCCTTGGGCGCGTTCTTGGCCGCCTGTGCGCCACTCTTGGCTTTCTTGTCGCCCTTCGGCTTCGCGGGCTCCGCCTCGGGCTTGGCAGCCTCGCCGAGCCTCTGGATGCGCTCCCAAATGCGGGTGGCCGCGGCGTTGTGGTCCTTGAAGCGCTTCACCGGGGTAACGCCCGGCAGGCTGTTCCAGACGGCTATCAGGCGCTCGGCGGACCAGCCGGCGATCAGTTCCGCCAGTTCTTGCTCGCTGGCGAAGGTGTCGAACGGGGTTGCGGTCGTCGCGGTGGCTTCCTCTTGGGTGCCGAACGCGGTGATGTTGTTGTCGTTGTCAATCGTAAACGTCGTCATGATCGTTCTCCTTGGTGCCACGCTCTGCGCGGTCACGACATGGATCACTCCGGTCGCCGCCCGATGCAAGGGGATTCTGCAGAAATCGCGAAAGACGATGGAATGGCGATGGGCTTCAGAGCGGGCAGATGATCGCAGGTGACAGCAGATGAAGGGCCACGGCACAAAATTCAGCCGCAAGATGGAGGGTGCCGTCGCCGCCCTGCTTACGCAAAAGAACCAGGAAGAAGCTGCGCGCGCCGCCGGCATCTCGGTTGCCACGCTGTTGCGGTGGCAAAAGCTGCCCGAGTTTCAGACAGCCTACCGGGAGGCCCGGCGGGCCGCGTTCGGGCAAGCGGTGGCGCGGCTCCAGCAGGCGAGCGGCGCCGCGGTCTCGACACTGCTGAAGGTCATGGTGGACCCCAATACGCCGGCTTCGACCAAAGTGCGCGCCGCCGACAGCGTGCTGGACCACTCGGCGAAGTCCATCGAGATCGAGGATATCGAGGCGCGCGTGGCGGCGCTGGAAGCAGCGGCGGCGAGCGGAGAGCAGCGGCGATGAGGAGCATCGATAGGCGGGTTCGAAAGCTTGAGAATCGGTTTAATTCTCCTGAGAATGAGGCTGCACGGAGCCGTCTCGCCCTACTCACAGCGCGAATACGGCGTTATGCCGAAGAGAGTGGGGAACCCTTTCAGGACCCGCAGGAGTGCCGAGTCGATATTCGCCAGGGGCCGCGAACCATTATCGAAATACTCAATCAGGGGCTTCAGTGGGCGCGAAAGGGACACGATGAATTCAGTAATCAGACGCCTTCGCCGGCTTGAGGGTCACTTTGGGCCTGCGGACCGGAAGCCACGGAAGTATCTTCGTTACGTGGTGCAGAGGATGGAGGGCAAGCCGGGCTTAGAGAATGCGACGTGTAGCAGGACGCTCTGGCCAGACGGCACGGTGTTGGAGATGGTGCGGCTAGGCGAGAGAGGCGAGGGCCAAGAGGAGCTAACCGATGAGGAACTGGACAGGTGGGTTGCCAGCTTCCCCATCGAGGGGGACTAAACGGGCTGGCGAGGCGGCACGAAGATGACGAGTAGGAGTCTCATGCGGCGGTTGGAACGACCTGACGTGCTCGGATCCGGTACACCCCCGACGAAGATCCCGACGAGCGCGGCGGGCTACCCACACCTCCGTGAAGCTACCGATATTGACTATTAACGCTCGCGTGCAGCGGGCACCGCTCGCGCCGGAACAAGGGTCAGTCTACGGTTTGCCGACTCTACGGACAAGTGGTTCGGCGAACGCAAGGGCGTTCTGGTTCCCCATCAACCGAGTGTGACCGTGCTGTGATTGGCTCATACTAGGGGGGATTTGGTCCGCAACCAAGAGGACCCTATGGACACTCGGACACTTGACCAGTCTGTTCAGGCGCTCAAAGAGCGCAAGGATACCTGGGCACGACTGCCGGTAACCCGCAAGGTGGAGTATCTGGCCAGCATCATCCAGGGCTACTCGGCCGTTGCCGCGCGCCAGGTAGCGGCGTGCAACCGCGCGAAAGGAATTGAGGAAGGCTCGCCGCGCAGCGGGGAGGAGTGGGCGCACCCATACCAGACGGTGCGTCTGCTTCGCCTGCTCAGGGACACCCTCAATCAGGTTGCGGCCCAGGGCCAGCTTCGATTTCCCAAGCGGGCGCTTCGGACGCGGCCAGACGGTCAACTGGTGGCTCGGGTCTTCCCCCTAAGCGGCATCGACCGACTCCTTTACTACGGGTTTCGCGGGGAAGTCTGGATCCAGCAAGGCGTGACGGAGAAGAACCTGGCCGAAAACATGGCTGGCCCTTGCCGCAGCAAAGAGGCTACGGGCAAAGTGGCCCTGGTTCTGGGTGCGGGCAACGTGGCCAGCATCGGACCTGGGGATCTGGCGCACAAACTGTTCGTCGAGGGCCAAGTCTGCCTGTTCAAGCACAATCCGGTGACGGACTACCTCGGGCCATGCCTCGAGGAGGTGTTCGGGGCCCTCATCCGGGATGGCTTCCTGCGGGTAGCCTACGGTGGTGCGGACGTAGGTGACTACTTGTGCCGGCATCCCGACATCGACGAGATTCACCTCACGGGCAGTGATCGCACCTATGAGGCCATCGTGTTCGGGTCCGGGGAAGAAGGGCGACAACGCAAGCAGGCGGGTCAGCTCCGGCTGAACAAGCGGTTCACCTGCGAACTGGGCAACGCGACTCCGCTGATCGTTGTGCCCGGTCCATGGCGCGACTCCGATATCCGGTTCCAGGCGGAAAATATCGTTTCGCAGATGATCATCAACTGCGGTTTCAACTGCCTCTCGGCCAGGGTGCTGGTGCTTCACAAGGACTGGCCCCAGTCGCGGGATCTGATGGACGCGGTGCGGGCACTTCTCGCGGTTTCGCCACAGCGCAAGGCTTACTACCCCGGGGCTGAAGAGCGATACGAGGAAGTCGTTGCAGCCAATCGCCGCGCCCAGCCGATCGGGGCCCGGTCACCGGGCGTGCTCCCCTACACCATCGTCCCGGACCTCGATCCGGCAGACAAGGACAATCCGTGCTTTGCCTCCGAGTGCTTCATGCCCTTGCTGGCGCAGACGTCCCTGCCAGGCGCCGATGCGGCGGAGTTCCTCGACAACGCCGTCGGGTTTTCAAATCACACGCTGTGGGGAACGCTCAGCGGTTCGATTGTCGTTCACCCCAAGGTTCAGCGGTCTTTGGGCGGGGCGCTGGAAGAGGCGATTGCCGGCATGCGCTACGGTACCGTCGGTATCAATCACTGGACGGCGTTGGGCTACCTGTGGGGGGCGCCCACATGGGGCGCCTATCCGGGCCACACTCCAGCCGACATCCAGAGCGGCATGGGTACGGTACACAACACTTTCCTGTTCGACAAACCGGAAAAGAGCGTCATCTACGGCCCATTCCGGATGTGGCCCAAGCCTGCGTGGTTTGTCACCAACCGGCAGACGCACAACGTCTTTCCACGGCTGTTCGAGTTGGAAAGCGGCCCCAGCCTTCTCAAGGCTATGCGAATCGCGTTCACCGCCTTGCGGGGATGACTGGCAGTTGGCACGCTGCAAGAGAAGGGCCTCGCCAACACTGTCACCAGAAACGTTGGCATCTGGCACTATTCGCAGGTTCGCTGCTTCACGGCCTTCTGCTAAGCACTGGGTGTCCGCGCAACCGTCCAGGCACCCAGAAGTGAAGTGTTTTCGTGTGGGCGCCAGTCAATTGACGCCGAGAATGTGGGCCCGCGAGTTTATGAAGATCGAAGCAACCGCCGGCCGTTCTCATACAGGATCTTACGCAGGACACTCGTGGAAGGAGCCAGACGTCGCAGCGCGTCGAGCGTCTGCTTGGCCCAGCATTCCGGCCCACCCATTCCCTTATGGAGGCAATCAGAGCCGAAAAGCAACTTGTCCCTGCGTTCGAGGATCTCACCCTCGGTGGCGGCCTGAAGGAACTTAAGGTATAGGTTCCCGATGCGTGGCCCAACCTCTTTCGCCAGGCCCGTTTTCTTTCCGCCGTGGACTTCGTCCAGGCCGACCGCTTGCGCCGCAGCGTGGCCCAGGAAATGGCACGCGTCTTTTCCCGGGTGGATCTGCTGCTCGTCCCGTCGCTGCGCGATGAAATGCTCACCATCACCAACTTCACCGGCCATCCGTCGCTGACTTTTCGTGCTGGCTTCGTGGAAGTCTCCGAAGCGCGCAGTGATTGGGCGCCGGACCCCGCGCATCCCCTGCCCAGGTTTTCACCGCCCCGCCGCGTGCCCCACGGCATTACGCTCATCGGACGGCTTTTCGACGAGGGCACCCTCGGACGCGCGGGGATAGCGCTTGAGCACACCCTGGATGTTGCCGCCGAACGCCCGGCCGGTTTCTCCTGAGACTGCGCCACGCGGCCACCGAGCCGCGGATCCTGGGCGGGCCAGATATACATCCGCGCATAAGTTCGGGGACATCAGATGACCTCCACGATTTGCGACGGTGAATCGTGGCATCAACGTACCAGGTGTGGGAGTTGATCCGGCAGCGTGTTCAGAGCGGCCATCCCGC
>Ga0209777_10001301_pt1 | contig 36842 bp, 40 predicted proteins | sample FrelakmetHBP12HB_FD_187147 | JGI IMG/M metagenome (GOLD analysis project Ga0209777, IMG submission 187147) | Freshwater lake sediment microbial communities from the University of Notre Dame, USA, for methane emissions studies -HBP12 HB (SPAdes)... | ecosystem: Environmental > Aquatic >...
ATCAACTCTAATTTTCCAACGTTATTTGACCGTCATCATATTATACAAAACCGTCTTTATAATGAAAAACACTACGGATTTCCCACTATAATTTTCTCGCTACGGTTTTACACAGAACCCGCCAACCGGTTCTGTTGCTTTTAGGGTTGTTGCATTTTCGTTGTTACATTGGGGTTGGTGCATACTTCTCTCTTCTGGTTTGCTTTCTGGGTTCTGTAAAGTATAGCGGTGGTTAAAAAGGGTTGTCAAATCTGGGTTGGTTCCTTCTGTAGTGGTTAATAAATAAATTAATAACCTAGTTTGGATTATCGATAAAAAGTGAAATGCAAACTTAAAATCGAATTACATACAATTGACAAATGTATTGATCTTGGAATATCTGATGAAGAATTGAATGACGGGATTATTAAAGGAGCTAAAAGGAAATCGATAGTTTTTAATAATAGTATTAGTAAACATTTTATTAGGTATAAGTATTATGAATTTGTATGTTATAGCAGGCCATGCAGAAACAACATTGCCACGATATACATACCATAAGTGATTACTATGGAAGAACAAAAATGTCCTATTTGTGATGGTTCAATATTAATTAATAAAATACCTTATTCTTATCATAATCAAATGTATTTTGGAGATTTTGAAGCTGAAGTTTGTCATCAATGTGGTAATATATTTTTTACAGAAGATTCTTTTAAAAAAATAGAACAAATTGCTAAAGATCGTGGTCTTTGGGGTTTATGGTCAAGAAATATGTTAAATCCAGTTGATAAACTCACTTTAAGTATCCCTTGTAATAAAATTAACATTGTCAATGCAGGGCAAATATTCTATCAAGCTTTTACTGAAATGAAAAAAATTCTTTATACGGTAAGTGTGAGATAATGGAACGAAAACCTACAAAATGGGTAAGAAGCCAAAGTTTTAGTAAAATCTTTGCTAGTTCTTATGGTATAACAAAAAATGAGGATATTTTCAGAATTGATGTTGGAGATGAAATGACCAGATTTGGTCCTGCAGAGGATGATTTCGCTTTTGTATCTGAAGTCCAGATTATAACTAATACACAAGGAATACGAGTATTACGAGATTTATTAAATGAAATGGCTAGTAAAGGTGAATTTTAAGGTTCTATGTAATATACTAGTGGAAAATTGTTAGAGGAAAATTTAATGCTGTTCTCCCTACTTTTCTATTTTAATTCGAGTTTTTCGCCTTCTGGTACTGAACAGATTTCTTCATAAGAGTAAGCCACTTATCTTCCCCTTCTATAGATATTCCTGCTTCCTCAGATGGTGTCTTCCCGTTCAATGACTCATGAGGCTTAATGAAATTGTAGAACAATCTGTTCCCCTGAATTATCGGGGTTTCTTCGACTTTCAATCCCCGCATAACTTTGGTTCGCTGGCGAATGGTTCCATGTAGGCGTTCTACGTGGTTGTTGTTCGGATGGTGTTCCAAGCCTACATTCCATAGGTGTTCAACATTGCCGTGGTTCGTGTTGAACTCTTTGTTAATGGCATCCCTGTATGTCCCAAGTCCATCGGTGATAATATATTTTGGTTTTCTTCCGCCACAGTTCTTCTTAGCCTTCTGGAAAACAACCCGGGCATCGTGAACCTTGCGTTCCTTGGATACCACGCTAGCGAGTTGGAACCGTGTCCGTTCATCCATCACATTCCAAAGATACTCCCAGGAACCTCCAATACCTACCATCATTTCATCAGCATGCCAAGTTCCCCCAATCTCCGGTTGAAGAGTATTCACGTAGTCGTTCATAATGCCGACATACTTCTCAATCCATCGGTACACGGTCACGTAGGAGACATTCAAGTTATAGAACTCCTTAAGATGCTGGCAGACTTTCCGAAGGGACAATCCACGGAAATACAGGTCAAGAGTAAGAGAAATGATCTTGGGATTGTACTTCATTCCCTCGAAGTCCACGTTATCCACAAATTTCCTCCTGCATGCCTTGCACATGAAGTTTTGTTTCCCGTTCTTTGTTCCGTAGTGAATGATGTTTGGTGAGTGGCAGAATTTGCATTCGTGAAGTTCCGATGGTTTCACGGTGATTTGTTGTTGTACTTTTAGGTTGATTTGCTCGAAACGTTCCTTAAGGTTTTTCCAAATCTGGACTGCGGCAATGTGTTTGCATGGGAGTTGTCTGAGTTCAAAGTCTTTGCAGGTGCATGTCCATTGGATGTGTGGTTGGTACGCGTAGTGAACCGTGTATGTACCATTCCCTGTTTGGCTTGGCAAAATCCATGTTTGTGCATTGACTTCTTTTGGTTCAAAACCATTTTCTAAATAAATCATTCCTCGTGCTTTGCGTGCGTTTATCATTTCTTTAATATCTATTTTTCCGTTCATGTAGGTCGCCAATTCCATATCGACCTTTAAGTATATAAATCTACAGGAGAAAGTATATAAAGGAAAAGGAAGGGAATCTATGTTTTATATATCAAGGATGTCCTTCTGGTAAAAGACGATTGAAAACAAGATTATAGTTATCATAATTGGTGCGCCAATGACTCCAAACTAGGAACGATTTCTATTGAAATTTCAGGTGTATTCACAGGATTGTTTACTTCAGATATTAAATTTGAATCTATAGAATAACCTCTTTTTTCAAATTCGTAATAACAACCTGCGATTTTTACTGAAAAATATTTAATGAACAAACTTTTTGTTTCTGCATCATAATTATAATATGCTTTTGAGTAAGCACTCATGTTCCAATGGTAATTCTCTATATTAGGTTGATTTTGCATTCTGTTAGCCATAAAAGTATCAATGTCCTGACATAATTTCAAGGTATAATTTTTTAAATCAGTTTGTAGAGTTGGTTCAACAACAGAAGTATTATTATTTTTTGATTCAAAAAATGATATTATTGGTTTTCCAAATGTTGCTTGATATATCCCTGCAATAGAACCAACTATGATAGCAAGTATCGCAATTATAAAAATTGACCGTTTAACAATTTTGTGATTATTCAACCAACTTCGTAATGATGATATTTCCTCTTTGAAAATTTCCCACATTAGACTAATCAAAAATAAGAATGTGATAATTAAAAGTATCGTTTCTATCATTTTGCCTCCCATAACCTTAGAATAAGAATTTTATGAAAAGTGATGTTTCCGCCTAGAACAAGTAGATTTTGGCGACCTAGATGAACATAGGCGGAAACACCAGCCTTAGATGTTTTTCTGTGGTTAAAAAGGTTTACCAACCTAGAAGTAACAACCAAAAAGCAACACCCCCGAATGCAACAGAACCCGCCAACCCAATCTTTATATACCAAATCCTTTATGCACTGTAATCCTGGTCCTAACCAGACACGCATCCGGGCAATACCCGTCCTGGGCACCCCGGTAAACAGCGACCCATCACCTCATTCTACGGGCCGCGGCGGACATGTCACGGTTAGCGACACCACAAGACAGGAACCCGAAGGAAACCAAACTCTTCAGTCTTCCACCATAAAAGACACGGCAGAGGTTAGACTATGGCAAACATCCACCACCCGAAAAGAGGCTCCCATGGGTACTGGCCCCGCAAACGCGCCGCATGCCAAACCCCGCACATCGACCGCTGGGTCCAAGGCGGCGACAAACCCAAACTCCAAGCCTTCTTCGGCTACAAAGCGGGCATGACCCACGCCTTCATCGTCGACTACCGACCTACCAGTACCACTAGCGGCCGCGAAGTCAAAGTCCCCGTCACTGTCGTGGAAACACCACCCATGCGCGTCGCAGCCATCCGCGCCTACCAACGCGACGCCTACGGCCTGCACGTCGTCTACGAATCCTGGACAGATGCACTCGAACCCGAACTCAACCGACGCATCCCCATGCCTAAGAAAAAAACAGCTGCCAAAGACATCCCCACCGACGCCGAAGAAATCCGTGCCATCATCTACACCCAACCCAAACTCGTCACCGGCATCCCCAAGAAAGCCCCCGAGATCACCGAAGTCAAAATCGGCGGCGGCACCATCCCTGACCAAATCACTTACGCTAAAAGCATCCTAGGAAAAGAACTCGCCATCGGCGACGTCATCAGCGAAGGCGACATGCTCGACACCATCGCCGTCACCAAAGGCAAAGGATTCCAAGGCACCATCAAGCGTCACAACGTCAAACTCCTCTTCCACAAAAACAGCAAACACCGACGCCTCATCGGCACCGCCGGCTCCTGGCACCCCAGCTGGGTCCAAGCCACCGTCCCCCAAGCCGGACAACTCGGCTACGCCCAACGCACCGAATACAACAAACGTGTCCTGAAAATCGGCGACAACGGCACCGAAATCACCCCCGCAGGCGGCTTCCCAAAATACGGCGTCATCCGCAACTCCTACATCCTCCTCCACGGCTCAATACCCGGGCCCACCAAACGCCTCATCGGACTGCGCGACGCAATCCGCTACCAACGCGGCGTCAAAGTCCAAAAACCAGAAGTCACCTTCATCAGCGTCAGTAGCAAACAAGGAGTGTAAACCGACCATGAGCAAAATCAACGTCTACGGCCTCGACGGCACCATCAAAGAACAAATCACCCTGCCGAAGGTCTTCACCACCACCTACCGACCCGACATCATCAAGAAATCCTTCGAAGTCACCCACTCCAACCAACGCCAACCCTACGGCAGTGACAAAATGGCAGGCAAACGCCACGCCGTCGCCAGCGTCGGCAAAGGACAAGGCAGATCCCGTGTCCCCCGCCTCACCCAAGGCCAAAACGCAGCCCTCGCACCCAACGTCGTCGGCGGACGCCGCGCCCACCCACCCAAAGCCGAACACAGCTGGAAAGAGAAAATGAACAAGAAAGAACAACAGCTCGCCCGCAACAGCGCACTCGCAGCCACCGCAGACAAGACCATCGTCACCGCCCGCGGCCACCACTTCAAAGACGACATCACACTGCCCATCATCATCGACGACGACTTCGACAACCTCACCAAAGTCAAAGACGTCGTCGCCGCCCTCGACAAAATCGGCATCTACGCCGACATCGAACGCGCCCGGAACGGCCACCACGTCAGAGCCGGCAAAGGCAAGATGCGAGGACGCCGCTACCGCACCCCCACCTCAATCCTCATCGTCTCCACCTCCAGCAACGCCTACCGCAGCTCCAAGAACCTCATCGGCGTCGACGTCACCATGCCTACGCAACTCAACATCGAACTACTCGCCCCTGGCGGCACCGCCGGCAGACTCACCCTCATCACCAAATCCGCGCTCCACAAACTCGGAGGTGCAAAGTAATATGGACCCCTACGCCATCGTCCGCCACCCCCATGTCACAGAAAAAACCATGATGCAAATGGAACAAAAAAATGCCCTTGAATTCATCGTCCGCCGCACCGCCCGAAAAGCCCAGATTAAGGCCGCCGTCGAAATGATGTTCGAAGTCAAAGTTAAAAGCGTCAACACTCGTATCACCAAGCTTGGCAAACACGCGATCGTGACCTTCATGCCTGAATACAAGGCTGAGGACATCGGGATGCGCATAGGAGTCTTCTAGAGGTGAACTATGGGAAAGAACCTGATCCAACAACGTCGAGGCCGCCGCCGAGGCCGTTTCAACGTCCAATCGCACAAATTCCGTGGGAACATCAAATACGGCAGCGACAAAGAGATGCACGGCACCATCACCGAGATCATCCATGACCCCGGCCGCAGCGCCCCCATCGCCAGGCTCCGGTCCAAAGAGAATAAAACCATCCAGATTCTGGCAACTGAAGGCATCGCCGTCGGTCAGACCATCATATACTCCAAGAGCCGGGCGGACGTCGAAGTCGGCAACATCATGCCCATCGGGGTTGTCCCTGAGGGGTACCCTATTTATGATATTGAGATCACGCCTGGGGACGGCGGCAAGCTCGTCCGAGCCGGTGGCAGCAGCGCATCCATCATCTCCCATGACCCACGCCGCACCATCATACGGCTGCCCTCCGGACAGTTCAAGACATTAGATTCCATGTGCCGGGCGACCATCGGGGTCCCCGCTGGCGGCGGACGGCCGGAGAAGCCGTTCATGAAGGCCGGCAAGAAGTACTGGGCGCGACGCCCCAAGGGTAGACAATACCCCATCGTCCGCGGCGTTGCTATGAACCCCGTGGACCATCCTCATGGCGGAGGAAGCCACCAGCACGTTGGCAAACCAAGCTCCGTTTCCCGTGGCGCACCCCCTGGCCGAAAGGTCGGGAACCTGGCGCCTCGCCGGACTGGACGGAGGTAGATGAGTTATGGTTGACATCCAGGCGAAACGCAGGAAGGATCGCAAGAAGATCGAGGTCCGCAAGAAGGAGTTCCGCTACTACGGGCTGTCCTTGGAGGAGCTGCAGAAGCTGTCCTTAGAGGAACTCATGCCGTTGCTGCCGTCACGGATCCGTCGGACGTTCAAGCGCGGTCTGACGTACGAGCAGAACAAACTCCTAGAAGACCTGAAGAACACGCCCCATGACGTGGTCGTCAAGACCCACAGCCGGGACATGCCGATCCTCCCGTTGTTCATCGGTCGCAACATCCAGATTCATAATGGGAAAGAATTCGAACGCATCAACATCCAGCCGCAGATGGTCGGCCACTATCTCGGAGAATTCGCCCTTACCCGCAAGAAGGTGAGGCACACCGGGCCTGGTGTGGGTGCGACCCGAGGATCCAAGTTCATGCCACTGAAGTGATGAGCCATGCGCAGATACCAACAAGAGCTTAACCCGGAGAAAAGCGCCAAAGCCTTTGGCTTTGAGCTGCACTGCTCCCCGAAGGATTCCATGAACCTCGCGTACGCGCTGCGAGGCCTGACGCTTGAAGGAGGGAAAAAGTACCTCGAGGCCGTCATCGCCCTCAAGCAGCCGGTACCCGCGGTGTACCATAACCATAAGATTCACCATCAGAAGGGTGCGCCAGGGCCTGCGAACTTCCCGGAGAAGGCAGCCCGGTACATGCTGAAGATCCTGGTGAACGCGGAGAACAACGCGGAGTACAAGGGATTCACACCGGAGACCATGCGCATCACCCATATTTCCGCGTATCAGGGCCGGGTCATCAAGGCAATCATGCCTCGAGCCCATGGCCGCGGCACGGACAGCAACGAGAATACGACTGATGTTGAAATCATCCTCGAAGAGGTAGAATAAATGGCCAATGAACGCAAGTTTATCCGAGAGAATACCAAACGATCCTTAATCAAACGGTTCCTCGTCAAGGAAATCGAAGGCGCCGGGTTTGGCGGCATGAGCATCCAGCGGACCCCGATCGGGACCCGAGTGAACATCCTGGTGGAACGCCCTGGGATGGTCATCGGCAAAAGCGGGGCGAAGATCCGTGAGCTCACCGAGTCGATCCGCGTCAAGTTCAACGTCGACAACCCGCAGATCGAGATCCAAGAAGCAGGGTCGAGCGCGTCTCTCAACGCCCAGATTATGGCGGAGAAACTTGCGGAGGCGTTAGAACGCGGCTGGCACTTCAGACGCGCTGGGCATTCCACGGTCCGACGCATCATGCAATCCGGTGCCAAAGGCTGCCAGGTCATCATCTCCGGCAAACTCACCGGGGAGCGGCACCGCACCGAGAAGTTCACCGAAGGCCACGTGAAATACTGCGGTGAGACCGCCAAACTGATGATGGATATCGGCTTCGCCGTCGCCAAACTCAAACCCGGAGTCCTCGGCGTCAAGGTCCGCATCATGCGGCCCGACGCGAGAATGCCGGATGACATCAAGATTGTCCAACCAGCGGCCCCGACCGTTCCCGCTGCACCCGCCCCAGTGCCTGCACCAATCGTCGAAGAGCCGGTCGTGCCAGAAGCGGCTCCTGAGGCCGTCCCAATCGAGCCACAACCAGCGGTGGAGGAACAGCCCCCGGTGGACCTCGACATGGACATCGACAAGAAAACCCCGATTACATTGATTACCAAGATACCCGGCATCGGCCCCTCGATCGTCAAGAAACTTGAGGCCGCGAAGATCTCCTCCCTGGAGGAGCTCTTAAGCATGGACCTCGACGACCTGCTGGCCATTGAAGGCATCGGTCAGAAGACCGCTGAGAACCTCGTCAAGCACCTCAAGAAACTCATCGAGGAAGGTGATATCAGTGGTCCTTAAGGCTAAAGAAATCCGCGGCATGACTGCCGACGAACGGCACAAGAAGCTGCGTGAACTGCGAGAAGAACTGATGCATGAACGCGGGATGTCCGCCATGGGAGGCAGTACGCCGTCCCCAGGAAAGATCCGCCAGCTACGAATGTCGATTGCGCGGATTCTAACGATCATGCGGGAGGAAGGAGAACAGACCAATGAGTGATATCTGCCCGAAATGTGGTCTCCCCAAGGAGATCTGTGTCTGTGAAGAAATCGCCCGTGAACAGCAGAACATCACGATTGCTGTCGACAAACGGCGATACGGCAAGACGATGACGGTCGTGGACGGCCTCAACCCCCACGATCTCGACATGAACGCGCTCGTCAGCAACCTGAAATCCATCTGCGCCTGCGGCGGTACCATCAAGGAAGGGAAAATCGAGCTGCAGGGCGACCATAGAGCCAAGGTCCGACAAGCGCTGGAAAAACTCGGGTTCATCGTCGAAGTCCAATAAAACCACACACAGACCTGACCTCGCAAGACAGTAGGTGAAACCACGGTTGAGGGAACAAGGGATATCGACCCCGTCCTCGCCGATGAATGGATCGGACGTGCCGTCGCCATCATCGCCTGCACCGACCCCACCTGGGTTGGCTGCAGCGGGACTATCATTGACGAAACGAAGAACACCTTCCTCATCGAATGCGGCGATGGCCGTCGGCGCATCGCCAAACACACCGCGACATTCCAAATCACGGTTCACAACCAAACACGAAACATCCAAGGAACCCTCCTGCGGCAACGACCGGAGGAGAGAATCAAACGACTAAGGTGAACGTCTTGGCAGAAGGAAACCAGCCACGAGACATAGGCTTAAACGTCAAAGCACCCAGCGACAGCTGCGCCGACCGGGACTGCCCGTTTCACGGGGTCCTGCCGGTGCGCGGCCAGGTCCTGACCGGCATCGTGGTCTCCACGAAACGGCATGGGACGATTGCGGTGCAGCGAGAATTTCAACACTTCGTAAAGAAGTACGAACGATATGAGAAGCGGACGTCCGTCTATCACGCCCACTGCCCGCCCTGCATGAAGGTCGGGGTCGGGGACCAGGTGCGGATCGCGGAATGCCGGCCACTCAGCAAGACCGTGTCGTTCGTTACAGTGGAAAAACTATAAGACCAGGGTGAACGGAAATGAAAGGAATCGCGGGAAGAGTCATGCGCGGGTTGCCCGTCGGCGCCCGTCTAAATTGCATTGATAACACCGGTGCGAAGGTCGTACAGATCATCATGACGCTGAAGATCCATAATGTCCACCGACGGACGCCGTCAGCGGGCGTCGGGGACATGGTCATCGTCAGCGTCAAGAAAGGCGCGACCGACATGAAACGTCAGATCCTCAAGGCCGTGATCGTCCGGCAGCGTCGGCCCTTCCGTCGTCCGGATGGGTTGATGGTGCAGTTCGAGGACAATGCGGCCGTCCTGATGACAGACACCGGTGAGACCAAAGGGACCATGATCAAAGGTCCGGTCGCGATAGAAGCCGCGGAACGCTGGCCAAAGATCGCTGCGCTTGCAGCAACCATCCTCTAAAAGTGAGTTCCTATGACGACGACGAAAGCACGCAAACAACGCTCCCACCTGTATAACGCGCCCATCCACCTGAAGCGCAGATGGATCTCTTCGCATCTCGCGGAGAACCTGCTGCTGAAGTACGACCGTCGCAGCATCCCTGTCATCAAGGGAGACACGGTCAAGGTGATGCGCGGCAGCTACCGGGGTCATGAAGACAAGATCGCCAAGATCAACGTCCGGGACATGACCGTCGAGGTCGAAGGCGTGATTCTCGCCACGGCCAAAGGCACCAAGATCGCCAAGCCCATCCCCGCCAGCAACCTGATGATTACCAAGTTGAACCTCACTGACAAATGGCGCCGTAAGAAGCTCGAGGCCAAGCTCTCCGAGAGTGCAAAGAAAGAAGTCGAGAAAGAAGCCGAGGAGCAGATCAAGGCCCAAGAGGCAGAACGCAAGGCTGCGCAAGAAGCCATAGAGGCTGAAGAGCGTGCCGCGAAAGCCGCCGAGGAGGCAGAGAAAGCCGCGCAAGAGGCTCCACAAGAGCCTGAACCGCAGCCAGCCCCCACGGAAGCGGCGCCCGCTGCCCCGCCAGAAGCCGCGCCTGAAACACCCGCCCCTGAGACTCCTGAGGGCGAGAAGAAGGCGCCGGCGAAGAAACCAGCGGCCAAGAAACCCAAGACCGAGGAAGGTGAACCATGAGCAAACACCTCAAACGACTCGCAGCACCCCGTGTGCTGAAGATCCACCGGAAAGAAAAAACCTTCATGATCCGGCCTACCCCTGGACCGCATGCATTAGAGTACTGTATTCCCCTCGGCATCATCATCCGTGATTACCTGCACCTCTGCGACTCCTACAAGGAGGCCCGGCAGATCGTCTCCAACGGCGATATCATCGTCGACGGCATGCCGCGCAAGGAGTTCAAGTATCCCTGCGGCTTGATGGATGTCGTCTCGATCCCGAAGATGCAGGTCAACTACCGGATTCTCTACGACCGGAAAGGCCGCCTCGTCTTCGTCCCGATTGACAACATCGACGCGGAGTGGAAACTGTGCCGCATCACGAATAAGACCACGGTCAGCGGTCGACGCATCCAGTTGAATTTCCATGATGGTCGCAACAAGCTCGTCGAGAAAGACGAGTACAAGACCGGGGATGTGGTGAAACTCATGTTCAAGGACAACGCCATCGGCGAGGTCTACAAGTTCGACAAAGGCACCGTCTCCTTGATCACCGGCGGCAGTCACGTCGGTGAGATCGCCAACATCGAAGACATCCAAATCGTGCCGAGCTCCAAGCCGAACCTGGCGAAGTTGAAAGGCGAGACGGAGTTCTCCACCATCGTCAATTACGTCTTCCCTATCGGGAAGGTCAAACCCGGCATCACGCTTCCTGAGGTGAGCATAGCATGAGTCCAGATCACAAGAAGAAACGGAAGAAGTCCGTGGTCCCCCAGAACCCGATCCGCACGCCGCGCATCGCCAAGATCACCGTCAACATCGGTGTCGGCGAGGCCGGTGAGAAGCTGAAAAAAGCGGAGACCGTGCTGCAGGGCGTCACCGGACAGAAACCGGTACAGACCCTGTCGAAGTCCACAATCAAGGACTGGGGCATCCGCAAGCTCATGCCGCTCGGCTGCAAAGTCACCCTGCGTGACGAGGCCGCGGAGAAGTTCCTGATCGCGGCGTTCAAGATTCGGGAGAACCGGCTCGCCGCGTACTCCTTCGACGCCCAGGGAAACTTCAGCTTTGGCGTCCCCGATCACACTCTGTTTGAAGGCCAGAAGTACGATCCGAACGTCGGCATCTTCGGCATGGACATCTGCGTCACCATGAAGCGACCCGGGTTCCGCATCAAGGACCGCCGGGTACGCCAGCGCAAGATCCCCAGCCGGCATTTCATCTCCGGCGAGGAGACCGCGAAGTTCCTGGCAGACAATTTCAAGGTCGAGGTGGTCGAATGAGGATCAAAGAGCGCAAGAAGGTCTACGGCCGCAAGGTCGGCTGCGAGCAATGCGGCAGGAAACGCGGGATCATCCGGCGTTTCGGCCTGCATCTCTGCCGCCAATGCTTCCGGGACAAAGCCGAAGAAATCGGATTCAAGAAATACGACTAGGGGGACTAAGACACTATGCTAAACGACCCACTCGCCGACGCCCTGTCCACCATCAAGAACGCTGAGCTGCGAGGCATGGAGAAATGCATGATCCAGCCGTCCTCAAAGCTGATCGGCGGCATCCTGAACCTCTTGAAAGAGAAAGGCTTCGTCGGCAACTTCGAATTCATCGATGACGGAAAATCCGGCATGTTCCAAGTCGACCTCATCGGCAACATCAACAACTGCGGGGTCATCAAACCCCGGTACCCCATCAAGCTGCGAGAGATGGAGAAATGGGAAGCCCGCTACCTGCCCGCGCGTGACTTCGGCGTCCTCATCCTGACGACCACCGAAGGCGTCATCAGTCATGAAGAGGCGCGCAAGAAAGGCATCGGCGGCAAACTCCTCGCATACGTCTACTAAGAGGTGCCCTACTATGGCAAACAACCAGCAAGCAAAGGAAGAAGTCCAGATCCCCGCCGGGATCACGATCACCAAGACCGGTACGGTCCTCGAGGCCAAAGGCGCCAAGGGAGCCTTGAAAAAAGACTTCCCCAACCCGATCCTCCAGGTCACCGTCGGCAACGACATCATCGAAATCCTCTGCCTAGGCACCGCCCACAAATCCGAAAAAGCACTCATGGGCACCTACAAGGCACACCTGCGCAACATGTTCAAAGGCGTCACCGCCGGCTATACCTACACCATGAAGACCGTGTTCTCCCACTTCCCTATCAAGACCAGCGTGGACGGCGACACGTTTCTCATCCAGAACTTCCTGGGCGAACGGTTCCCCCGCAAGGCAGTCATCCTCCCTGGCGTCAAAGTCGACGTCAAAGGCGACGCGGTCACCGTCTCCGGCATGGACAAAGAAACCGTCGGACAGACCGCAGCGAACATCGAACGCGCCACCAAAGTCCGCAACCGCGATATCCGCGTCTTCCAAGACGGCGTCTACACCGTCAAACGGAGCTAGAACACCATGACAGCGAAAGCAGACGTCCTCAAAGAATTCCAAACCCTCAAGGGCATCGGCAGGACCAAGGCCGAGAACCTCTACGACCACGGCTACACCAACATGGAGAAGCTCCGCAAGGCATCCAAAACGGACTTCGCCAAAGTCAAAGGCATGACGCCCAAGGCCGCCGGCGAACTCCACGCCCTCCTCCACCAAAAACCTAAGAAGGAGGCGAAAAAGCCGGAGAAAAAAGAAACACCCAAAGAGGCACCAGCTGAAGCCGCCACAAAAGGCGAGACCACCTCCGAGACCCAAATCGTCGAACCAGGCGAAAAAGTCTACAAAGCCAAAATCAAACCCCAACTCACCCCCACCGAACAACGCGACCTCATCATCCGCCGCCAAATCAAGAAACGCACCCCCTACTTCCTGCGCGCTGAAGGCTTCCGCTATAAAAAGCTTAAGAAGATATGGCGCCGACCCACCGGATACACCGGCAAACTACGCATGAACCTCGGCTACCGACCCAGCAAGGTCCGCGTCGGCTTCAGCGGACCCGCCGCCGTCCGCGGCAGACACTCCTCCGGCTTCCAAGAAATCCCAGTCCACACCGTCAAAGACCTGGACAAAATCAACCCCAAGACCCAGGCCGCACGCATCGGCAGAACCGTCGGCACCAAAAAACGCCTCCTCATCGCCAAGAAAGCGGACGAACTCCACATCCGACTCCTCAACTTCAAGAGGTAACACACTATGACCGATTTACGCAACCAACGCCGCATGGCCGCAGACCTCCTCAAATGCGGGGAAAACCGCGTCTGGATGGACCCCGACCGCATCGAAGAGATCGCCAAAGCCGTCACCCGCGGTGACATCAACATCCTCATCAACGGCGGCGCCATCATCAGCAAACAAGCCCACGGCATCTCCAACGCCCGCAAAAAATACAACCAAGCCCAACGCAAAAAAGGACGACGCACCGGCCAAGGCAGCCGCAAAGGATCCAAACACGCCCGCCTCCCAAAAAAAGAGCGATGGATCCGCACCATCCGACCCATCCGCGCCTACCTCAAACTACTCCGCGACGACAAAATCCTCGACGCCCACCAATACCGCAACTACTACAAAAAAGCCAAAGGCGGCACCTTCCGCAACAAACAACACCTTAAAACCCACCTCCAAACTGACGGCATCCAACTCAAGGAGGAACCCAAACCATGAAAGCCGGACCACGTTACCACGTCAAACCACGCCGACACCGCCAACGCATAACCGACTACCACCGACGACTCCGACTCCTCCGCTCCAAAAAGACCCGCATCGTCGTCCGACGAAGCCTCCAAAACATCCGCGTCCAATTCATCGACTACACCGAACAAGGCGACGCCATCGTCGCCAGCGCCATCTCCAGCGAACTGAAAAGCGCCTACCAATGGAAATACAGCGGTGATTCCACCCCCGCCGCGTACCTCACCGGCCTCCTCGCCGGCGCCCGTGCCAAGAAAGCAGGCATCGAGGAAGGCATCCTGGACATCGGACTGTACCATCCAACCAAGGGCAGCCGCGTGTTCGCCGCCCTCAAAGGCGTGCTGGACGCAGGCATCGAATGCCCCCATGACGAGGAGATGATCCCCGCCAAGGAACGCCTCGCAGGCGCACACATCGCTAAGGACATGAAACCAGCCATCGATGACATTTGCAAGAAAATCACAGGAGGCACCATCTAATGCCACAACCACAACGACCGCAACGCGGCGGCCCCCGAGGCCGCGGCGGACCCGGCGGAGACCGTGGTGGACCACGACGTCGACGCCGCCAGTTCGACGATGATAATAAAACCCCGCTCATGTGGCAGCCGAAAACCAGGCTTGGCCGCATGGTGAAAGCCGGGGAGATCACCACCATGAGCGACGCCCTGAAGACCGGGCTGCCGCTTCGTGAGCCGGAGATCGTCGACATTCTCCTGCCTGACGTCGCCGATGAAGTCATTGACGTCAAAATGGTGCAGCGCATGACCGACTCAGGCCGGCGTGTCAGGTTCGTCATCACCGTCGCTGTCGGCAACAGCAACGGGTTCGTCGGACTCGGACAGGCTAAAGGTAAAGAAGTCGGCATGAGCATCAAGCGTGCGATTGAGAACGCGAAGCTGAACATCATCGAGATTCGTCGTGGCTGCGGCTCCTGGGAATGCCGCTGTGGCACCCCGCATACCATCCCCTTCAAAGTCACGGGGAAGAGTGCGAGTGTCGAAGTCACGTTCAAGCCTGCACCTCGCGGCATCGGACTCGCCACCGGTGATGTCGCCAAGAAGATCCTGAGGCTTGCCGGCGTCTCGGACTGCTGGGCGTTCACGGAAGGCAAGACGAAGACCGTGGTCAATTACGCGAAATCCGTCTTTGACGCCTTGATGAAGAACGCGGAGACACGCATCACGGAATCTGAGATTACGAAACTAGGGATCCTGCAGGGTAGCATCGTTGCGGCGCCTCCCACGCCTATGACGCCCGCGCCGCCTGCGGGTGGCCCACAACCTACGGAGGGATAAGCAACCATGTTCGCTGTCATTCGAGTCCGTGGAACCGTCAACGTCAACCCGAAGATCAAACGCACCATGCAGCTGATGCGGCTGACGCGGACGAACCACTGCGTGCTCATCGTAGAAAACCCAGTCTCCAAAGGCATGCTTCAGGTCGCCAAGGACTACGTCACCTGGGGGGAGATCAACAAAGAGACCCTCACGGCGTTGATAACGAAACGCGGCAAGCTGGAAGGTGACGCGCCGATCACGGATGCGTACCTGAAGGGGTCGACGCCGTTTCCCACCGTGGAGAAACTCGCGGACGCGCTGCTGTCAAACTCCTTTGCCTATCAGGATATCCCTGAAGTGAAACCGTTGTTCCGTCTGAATCCCCCCAAGCAAGGGTATCGGACGGTGAAACGGTCATTCCAGAACAAAGGCTCTCTGGGGTACCGCAAAGACACGATTAACGCCCTCATCCAACGCATGCTATAGTCTCGCAGTTTTTTTTCTACCCCTCTTTTTCCACAACATTCTTAAAGCCAAGCTATCTATGGGTTTTTGAGAGAAAGAGGGTGAATTAACACTATGGAGGAAATGCTCTACAACATCGAAATTCACAGAAACGAGGGCAGTTATCTGGGGAAAATCTACTCGGATATCGATGGGTGCAAAGAATTTGAGAACAACCGAATTGACCGGCTGTTACGGGATATCATCGTAGATATGCAGCTTGCCTTGGACGATGAGTTCTCGGCGCGGGCCACAATGGAGCAGACGGAGTTCATCGACGAGTTGAAGTAGCCCTGATGCTGGTGCGGCCCGGTTGGGGTCGTTTTCCCTGTGTTTTCCCCTGGAGGATGCCCGGGGGGGTCTTAGGGTAACCTTTTTAAAGGTTACCGTTATTTACGGACGCACTTATCCGTCATCATCGGAGGAAGAACGCTTGAATTACACTCGTTTCGAAAAGGCTCGTATCATTGGCGCCCGGGCGCTGCAGTTGTCTATGGGTGCGCCTTGTTTGCTGGCTAATCTTCCTAAGGATGTCATTGATCCAGTGGACATTGCGATGCTTGAGTTCAACGAGGACGCGATTCCGATCACCGTGAAACGCAAAGAGAGGTAACTGGTAATTATGGCTGAAGAACCATCCGTGCCGCAGGAGTCGGAGAACCCGATGCTGGTCAGTGAAGAGATCTATATGACGTCCGGTGTGCACATTGGGACGCGGCAGAAGACTGCGGACATCAAGGATTTCATTTACAAAGTGCGCAATGATGGGTTGTACATCATCGATGTGAAGAAGACGAACGAGCGGATCCGCAATGCGGCGAAGCTGCTGGCGCGCTACGAGCCGTCCAATGTGTTGGTGGTGTCGGTGCGTCAGTATGGCCAGAAGCCGGTGCAGAAAGTCGGTGAGTACACAGGGATTTCGGTCCTGGCTGGTCGGTTCCAGCCTGGGACGTTGACGAACCCGAATGCGAAGACGTTCCTTGAGCCGGAGGTCATCGTGTTGACGGACCCGTTGGCTGATGTGCAGGCGTTACATGAGGCGCGTAACATCGGCATCCCGGTGGTCGCGTTGTGTGATACGAATAACGAGACGAAGTTCATCGATTACATCATCCCGACGAACAACAAGGGTCGTCGGGCGCTGGCGTTGATCTACTGGCTGCTGACGCGGGCTATCTTACGCGAGCAGGGGAAGATCGCGTCGGATGAGGAGTTCACCGCGTCTGTTGAGGATTTCGAAGCTGAGATCTGAGACGGGTCTTGGATGTTCTTTCCTTTGTTTGGCGGAGACCCATGGAAGTCATCGTTAACGACAAGATTATTCTGATTGGGACCGCCCATATTTCTGCGGAGAGCGTCGCTGAGGTTCGTGCGGCGATTGAGAAGTACAAGCCTGATGTGGTCGCGGTGGAGCTCTGTGACAGCCGTTATAAGGCGCTTACGGAGAAGGATCGGTGGGAGAACACGCCGGTCACTCAGCTGCTGCAGTCGAACAAGGCGTTCTTGATTCTGGCGCAGACGTTTTTGGCATCAATCCAGCGAAGGCTGGGTAAGGAGCTGGGCGTGGAGCCTGGTTCTGAGATGCTCGCGGCGATGGATGAGGCGAAACAGCGCAACTTGAAGGTCGCGCTTGTCGACCGGGATATCACGGTGACGTTGAAACGCGCCTGGCGCAAGATGGGGCTGCGTGAGAAGATCCGTCTGGGCTGGGCGTTCCTTAAAGGCATGGTCGGCTATGACGAAGAGGAGCTTAGCGAGATTGATTTAAAGGAGCTCATGAAGCAGGATGTGATTTCCTCGATGATGGAGGAGTTCAGCCAGCTTGCTCCCAGCACCACGGAGGTGCTGATCCATGAGCGGGATGAGTACATCGCGAAGAAGATCCTTGATGCAAGCAAGGACGGCAAGGTTCTTGCTGTCGTCGGCGCTGGCCATCTCTCCGGCATCAAGGAACACCTGGAGCATCCGGAGCAGCTGCCAGCGGATCTCGCCCCCTTGGAGCTGGTGCCAAAGAAGCGGGTGAGCTTAACAAAAGTTGTGGCAATCGGGATTCCCATGGTGTTCTTCGTGGTGATGTTCTGGGTGGTATTCACCAGCCAGGGTGACGCGCTCAGCCGGGTGGGTAACCTGTTTCTGATTTGGTTTTTGCTGCATGGGTGTCTCGCCGGGATTGGTGCGCTTATTGCACGTGGGCATCCGTTGTCAATTGGAGTTGCTTTCATCGCTGCGCCGTTTACGTCGTTTCAGCCGTTTTTCCGGTCTGGGTGGCTGGCAGGATTGGTGGAGTCGAGGCTGCGGACGCCGACGGTGAAGGATTTCCAGGGGCTCAGTACGATTGAGACGATGAAGGAGTTCTTCCGTAATCGGGTCGTGCGGTTGTTGATGGTGGTGGCGCTGACGAACGTGGGGAGTCTGATTGCGACCGGGGTGTTCTTCCTCGGCTTGCCGTGGCTGATGAACCTGCGGTTGTTTGGCTGATTTTCTTTTCCTCCATTCTTCCTGTTGTCTATGTTCCCCAAGGTTCCTTTTCGTTGCGCAATCACGATATGGTGACAGAAGAAGAGACTTATGAAAATGATTCCATTCGGTGTTTGCGAATCCATTTAGTATTTATAGTGTAATTAAAAAGAAAAAGTAATTAAATTATGAGTGTGATACAAATTTGTCATTTCTGTAGGAAATGGTAGAGTGAGAGGGTAGAAGCAAATGGGGCGTGATTCTTCCGTCAATATGAAGGCTAGTGCTATCGCGATCATGTTGTGTGCAATGTTCGTCATCGTCTCTTTTAGCGGTTGTGTCCAGAACAATCCCACAGCGCAGAAGGTGTTAATCTTCGCGTGTTCCAGTGACGTGGACAAGCTTGATCCTGCGGATGTAACCGACCAGGAGTCGACGGCGAGGACGGACAGCATGTTTGAAGGCCTCGTCGAGTATGAGTCTGGCGGGACAAACATTCAGCCCTGTCTGGCGACCGATTGGACAGTGTCCAGCGATGGGAAAAACATCACCTTTAACCTGCGTCATGGCGTGAAATTCCATGATGGGACGGATTTCAACGCCAGCGCCGTGGTGTTCTCCTTTGAACGACAGTTCAACACGAGCAACCCCTATAACCAGTATGGGGAATGGGCCTACTGGGGCTATATGTTCAGCGACATCCAGAGTGTCGAGAAACTCAATGATTTCCAGGTGAAGATTGTGCTGAGCCGGTCGAATGCCGCTATAATGACTAGCCTGGCGATGTTCACGGTGTCCATCGTCAGCCCTACCAACGCGGCGAAATACGGCAGGGATGCGTTCTCACACCCCTGCGGTACAGGACCGTTCAAATTCGTGGAATGGGTCAAGGATGATCACATCACCGTGGATGCAAACCCGAACTACTGGCGTGGCGCTCCCAAGCTGGATCGGATCATCTACCGGGTTATCAAAGACCCCTCGGCGCGCTTGCTTGCCATTCAAAACGGCGAAGTACAAGGGATGGAGTTCCCAGACCCTGCGAGCTTCACCCAGATTAATGCGGATTCGAATCTCAAGCTGCTGACGCAACCAGGGATGAACATCGGGTATCTTGCGATGAACAACGGATGGGGATACAACGATACCAACAAGAATGGGATGCGTGACCCATCTGAACCCTGGGTGAAGACCCCGGGATATTTCGCCCCCTTCACGAACCGGTCAGTGCGACAAGCGGTGAACTACGCGATCAACAAGTCCGCGATCGTCAAGAACCTGTATAAAGGGACGGCGATCGTCGCGAAAAACGGAATGCCGCCATTCATGTTAGGGTACAACGACGCCATCGTGGACTATCCCTATGATCCGGTACGAGCCCGAGAGCTGCTCACCGAGGCAGGCTACCCCCATGGGTTCAACACGACCCTGTGGGTCATGCCGGTGAGCCGCCCGTACATGTTCGACCCGACCAAGATCGGCGAAGCTATCCAAAGCTACCTGGCTGATGTCAACATCAACGTACAAATCTACCAAATCGATTGGGCGACGTACCTGGCGAAGACGCAGGCGGGGGAACACCCCATGTGTCTGCTCGGTTGGACCGGGGACAACGGAGACCCTGATAACTTCATGAACGTGCTCTATGGGGAGAACCAATGTACGATTGGGACCGCAGGCAACGTCGCGTTCTACAACAACACCCAGGTGCAGGATCTGCTGACGTTGGCGTTGCAGACGTACGACACGACCCAACGGGCGAACCTCTATAAGGATGCCCAGGTCATCATCCATCAGGATGCGCCGTTCGTCTATCTCGCCCATGCGAATCAGAACCTGGTCTTCAGGACGAACGTGAACGGCTTCGTCTTAAACCCAACGGCACGGTACTTCTTCTATCCTGTCACCATGACCTAAATCTGGGGCAGGATAGTCTCTGGGGATCGCTGATGCACACATGAACGAGCCTGGGATGTCGACCTATTCTGTTGACGACACATGAAATGGTACATCATTAAACGGCTGCTGCAAATCATCCCAGTCATCCTGGGAGTCACCATCATAGCGTTCTCCTTGATTCATCTCGCGCCCGGGGATCCTGCGCGGACCATGCTGGGGCAGCACGCGACCCAGCAGGAACTCGACGCGATCCGCGCAAAATACGGGTTAGACAAGCCGCTATATGAGCAATATTTCATCTGGCTGGGCAACGTCCTGCATGGCGACCTGGGCCGCTCCATCCTTTCTCACGAACAGGTCACGACAGAGATCGCGGCGCGGTTTCCCAACACCATTGAGCTTGCCATCGCCGCCATGATCTTCGCGGTCATCATCGGTGTGGTCGCCGGCATCATCTCCGCCACCAGGCAGTATTCGGCCGCGGACTATACTGTGATGGGTATCGCCCTCTTTGGCATCTCCATGCCAGTGTTCTGGCTCGGAATCATGCTAATGATGATTTTCGGCGTCTACCTGAGATGGCTGCCGATTGGTGGCCGTATCGATCTGCTCATCCCGTTTCATCACATCACCGGATTCATGGTGATCGACAGTATAATTGCTTTGAATGGTCCGGCGCTCGTCAGCGTCCTGCAGCACCTCATCCTCCCAGCAGTCGCTCTTGGGACGATCCCTATGGCGATTATCGCGCGGACGACACGTTCCAGTATGCTTGAGGTGCTGCGGCAGGATTTCATCCGGACGGAACGTGCGAAAGGCCTCTCGGAGCGTCGGGTCATCTACAAGCATGCGATCCGCAACGCGTTGGTCCCGGTGGTGACCGTCATCGGGTTGAACTTCGGGTTGCTGCTCTCAGGGGCGATTCTTACGGAGACTGTGTTCTCATGGCCGGGGGTCGGTCGGCTCGTGGTCGACTCGGTCTATTCTAGAGACTACCCCTTGGTCATCGGCTGCATCCTGGTGTTCGCACTCGTGTTCGTCTTTGTGAACCTGATTACTGACCTGCTTTACACGTACATTGACCCGCGTATTCACTATGACTAGGTGACGATTTGGCACGGAAACGAGAGACAAAAACTCATGAGCTCATCCGCAGGTTCCGTTACAATAAGTCAGCGGTCTTCGGCCTGATCCTTATCCTGTTCCTTGTCGTGATTGCAATTTTCGCGCCGTTCATCGCCCCTCAAGACCCGACGCCGTCGCCTCCTCCGCTGGAGAATAGCCTCAAGCCGGGGTTCTGGAGCAATCAGAGCGTTCCTGGACATTATCTTGGGACGGACATGCTGGGTAGGGATGTGCTCAGCAGGATCATCTACGGCTCGCGGATTAGCCTGACCGTGGGGTTCATCGCGGTCGGCATCGCCACCGGCCTGGGGATTCTCATCGGGATTGCCGCCGGTTATTATGGAGGCTGGATTGACAATGTCCTGATGAGGATAACGGATATCCTGTTTGCGTTCCCGTCGTTGTTGCTCGCTATCGTCATTGTCGCGGTGATCGGGCAGGGGCTGGACAAGGCGATGATTGCTATTGGCATCGAGTATTCCCCGCAGATGGCACGGGTCATGCGCGGCTCCGTGCTCTATATCAAAGAGATGGAGTACATTGAGGCACAGAAGGCTATCGGGTCGAAGAACCGCCGGATCATCTTCCGTCATGTGTTACCCAACAGCTTATCGCCAGTGATTGTGTATGGGACGTTGATGATGGCCGGGGCGATTCTGGATGCAGCCGCGCTTGGCTTCCTCGGGCTTGGTGCACAACCGCCTAGCCCGGAGTGGGGTGCGATGCTGTCGGAGAGCCGTTTCTATATCGTGAGCGGGGCTTGGTGGGCGGCGACGTTCCCTGGGATCGCTATCGTGCTTGCCGTACTAGGCTTGAACTTGCTGGGTGATGGTCTGCGGGATATCCTTGACCCGCGACTGAAAGAATAGGATGAAATGAGAATGGACGAGCTCCTCAGAGTTGAAGACCTCAAGACCTACTTCTTTACGCATGAAGGGACCGTGAAGGCAGTCGACGGCATTTCCTTTACCCTGAATAAAGGTGAGGTGTTGGGACTTGTTGGGGAATCCGGGTGCGGCAAGAGCGTGACCGCGTTGTCCATCATGCGCCTGGTGCAAAGCCCTCCAGGGAGAATCGTGGGTGGGAAGATCATCTTGGAAGGACAAGACCTCCTTGAGCTTGATGAAAAGGAGATGCGGAAGATCCGTGGGAAGAAGATCTCCATGATTTTCCAGGAGCCGATGACCTCTCTTGATCCGATGTTTACGATTGGGTCTGAGATCATGGAGGCGATTGAGCTTCATCAAGGGTTGAAGAAGGATGCGGCAAAGGCGAAGGCGATCGAGTCGTTGAAGACGGTGCGGTTTCCTGATCCTGAGAAGCGATTTGATGATTATCCTCATGAGTTGTCGGGTGGGATGCGGCAGCGGGCGATGATTGCGATGGCGTTGTCGTGTAATCCTGCGTTGTTGATTGCGGATGAGCCGACGACCGCGCTAGATGTGACGATTCAGGCGCAGATCCTGCGGTTGATTGAGGAGTTGCAGAAGGAGTTTCATACTTCGGTAATCTTGATTACGCATGACCTGGGGGTCATTGCGAGGATGTGTGATAATGTCGCGTTGATGTATGCGGGGTATGTCATGGAGTATGCTGATGTTCATACCTTTTTCCATGAGCCTTTGCATCCGTATGCGAAGGCGTTGATGAAGTCGATCCCGCGGTTGGATGCGGATACGGAGCGGTTGAAGATCATTAAGGGGTTGGTGCCGAATCTGTTGGATTTGCCGTCGGGCTGTCCGTTTCATCCGCGGTGTGAGTGTTGTTTTGAGCCGTGTCCGAAGGAGCTTCCGCCGTTGTTGGAAGTCAAACCAGGTCATTGGGTCCGTTGTTATTTGTTTGGAGGCTCGTCGTAGATGGACCCGTTGGTTGAAGTCAAGGATTTGAAGAAGTATTTCCCTCTCGGCGGTGGCCCGTTAAAGAAAAAGGATGCGGTGAAAGCGGTGGACACCGTGAGTTTTCAGATTCAAAGGAAGGAGATCCTCGGCCTTGTCGGTGAATCTGGGTGTGGGAAGACGACGTGTGGGAAGCTTATCCTGCGGTTGATTAAACCGACGTCGGGTTCGATTTTCTTTGAAGGAATAGATATCACTCATCTGAAGCAGAAGCAGCTGGAGGATGTCCGCAAGAAGATGATGATCATCTTTCAGGATCCGTATGGGTCTCTTGATCCGCGGATGACGATTGGTGCCGCTATCGCCGAGCCTATAGAGGTCCATAAGTTGGCGTCGACGAAGGAGGAGAAGGAGAACAGGATTTGCGAATTGATGGAAAAAGTCGGTTTGACGCCGGATCAGATTAATCGGTATCCTCATGAGTTCAGTGGAGGGCAGCGGCAGCGGATCGGGATTGCGCGGGCGTTGGCGACGAACCCGACGTTCATTGTGGCGGATGAGCCGGTCTCCGCCCTTGATGTCTCCATTCAGGCGCAGATCATCAATTTGTTGAAAGATTTGCAGAAGGATTTTGGGTTGACGTTGCTGTTCATCACGCATGATTTGGGTGTCATTAAGCATATCAGTGACCGGGTGATCGTGATGTATGCGGGGAAGATCGTGGAGATGGCGCCGAAACGGGAGTTGTTCATGAATCCTGTGCATCCGTATACGCGTGCGTTGCTGTCGTCGATTCCGGTTCCGGACCCGGATAGTCCTGTGAAGTTCTATCAGTTGTCCGGTGAGGTTCCGAGTCTGATTCATCCTCCTTCTGGGTGTCGGTTTCATCCCCGGTGCTCGGAGGCGAAGCCCGGGTGTGCGACGGATGAGCCGTGTTTACGAGAGGTTTCTGAGGGTCATTTTGTGGCCTGTTGCTGATTCAAGTGAGGTATCTAGTCTATGCGTGTGAAGATTAAGACGACGTCGGAGGACTCATCGAAGATTAAGCGTGCTGATGGTTTTTGGTCGATGATAGCCGCCCGTCGACAGGAGAGTATCCGGAAAAGCCTGATGCGGCCGTTGTATCAGGAGGCGCTGAAAACCTTCTTCTTTTGTGCTGTTCTTCTCTTGGATTCGTTGGTTCCGCTGCAGTTCTATGTAGGCCTCAGCAGTCCGTTGAACATCGTCGGTACTCTCGTCGCTCTTGGTGTTTTCCTGTATATCGAGGCGCGTATCTACAATGCGTTGTGGGGAAAGAATGGTCGGTGGGCATTGAAGCGCTATGAAAAGCCTGTTGAGTCCCCAAAGGATGCTGTCATCAAGCATTGAATGTAAGGATAAACGTTTTTATCAGTCTGTAGGATATAGAGTGCGGGTTGATGGGGTCTCATGGTTGAGAAGCGGAAGGTTTACACCTCGTTTCAGGAACTGCCTCCGCGGGAGTATATGTACATCCCGCAGGGACAGTTGGAGGTGGGCCGTCCGGGGTCGTTCAGCCGTATAGAACTGGTGCATATCAGTATCGCGCTCTTGGTGTTGACGGTGGCTTTTGCGCTCGCGTTTTCTGCGAATCAGCCGCCGATCTTGGGATTTAACGTCTCTGGGTTTCTGTTGGCGTTGCCGTTGTCGCTTTTGGGGATGTTGACGGGGTTTATTTTGCATGAGTTGGCGCATAAGTTCATGGCGCAGCGGCTGGGGTTGTGGTCCGAGTTCCGAATCTTTCCCTTGGGTCTGTTGTTGTCGTTGCTCATGGCGGTGTTCACGGGGTTCGTGTTCGCTGCTCCCGGGGCGGTGATGTTCCGGGGGAGTGCCAGGGCGGAGGAGACCGGCAGGATCGCGTCTGCAGGGCCGTTGATGAATATCGTGGTCGCCGCGGTGCTGTTTGCGCTGGTTCCGGTGATCGGATTGGTCTCTGTGTTTGGGAGGAATCTGGATGAGATCCTCATCTTCGTGTGCTTCATCAACGCCTTGCTGGCGGTCTTCAATCTGTTGCCGATCGGTCCGTTGGATGGCCGGAAGGTCCTGGCGTGGAACGGTTTGGTGTGGGCGGGTCTGATGGCTGCGGCGGTGGCGTTGGTGGTGTTGCGGTTCAGTGTGGGCGTGTTGTTCCCTGGTTTATAAGCCGTGAGGGGAAACTCTTATATGGTGGGATGGTGAATGTGGTTGAGCGGATATGAAGACGCTTGGGGTATACACCAAGGATTTTTCGTTGTATCATGACCTGATTTCGGTGTTGAAGCGTCGGGCGCTATCGTATGTATCGTTGTCGTCACTTGATGATATCCCGCGTCGGGTTGGGGTGATTTTGACGTCGGAGGAGGAGCTGGCGTCGGTCCCGTTGCTCAAGGCTGTGGCGGTGGATGCGTACGACTCTGTGGATAATGCGGTGGATTTGGCGTTGCAGAAACTGACGGGCAAGGAGTTGTATTCCAAGCTTTTTATCGGGATTGATCCGGGTGAGCGGCCTGGGGTGGCTGTGGTCGGTGATGATATCTTGCTGCAGAAGACGAGTGTGGAGGATCCTATGGATGTCGTCTCTGAGGTGCGGCGGATCCAGCGGGTGTATCCGGCGAAGGAGCTGGGGATCCGCATCGGGCATGGGTCGGTGATTCTGCGGAACCGGATTATTAACTCTCTGATTCCGTTGGAGATTCCGATTGAGATTGTGGATGAGACGAGGACGACGATGGCTGCGACGCAGCGGTCTGAGCGTGACCGCGAGGCTGCGGCCGCGATCGCGATGCTGAACGGTGGTGGGCGGGTGCAGACGCGGTTGCCGTTGGAGCCGACGCGTGGTGCGATCCGCAATGTACAGAAGCATAGTCGGCAGCTAAGTGAGGGGCGGCTTACGATTTCTGAGGATATGGCCTTGCGGGTGCTTCGAGGGGAGTTGAGTCTCCTGGAGGCGGTGGAAGGCGTCCATGGATAGCTAGGAACTGGTTCTAAAATCGTGTTTTAGGGAATAAACAAATATATTAGTTATTGCTTTAGTGATTTGTTATTGCGGAGGAAAGGCTTGGAGTCGGTGTCTATGAACAAGGCGTACGTTGTCGGAATCATCCTCATTATAGTGTGCGCTGGCGTCATCCCATGTGTTGATGCTCAAGTCGTCAACACCGCTGCCACGAACGAATCAATCACCGTCACCTCAGAAGCTTGCGGTGGTCAGGATTCTAAGGGCGCCTCGGTTCAACTTACCGGGGAACAGTATCAGAACCTGCAGCGTTTTCTTAATGAGTTTAAAACGCAACTTTATCAGGCGTCGAGCAGAGAGGACGTTACTCGCCTATTCCGTGATGCGGTCGTAGAGTTGAACGAATACGGCGTACTGCCTCAAGGATTGAACGTGCAGGAAGCACAACGATTAGTAACCGGTACACCTCGCCATCTAGGAGGTTGGGCGCGGTTGGCACGTTCGAATACATCGAATTATCTGTGTTTGATTGCGGGGAATACAAACGGGACCATTGTGACTGGGTTTCCTCTCTGTAATCTTGCCTGTGCACTCGGTTCCGTTGGTGCCCTCGTCGAACTACGAAACTGGATTCCAGTGCAACTCGCCAGTGTCGTATTCATGGGCGGTTGGGGAGAATTCATGGGATACGCCCCCGGACCAGCAGGCGGCTGGGTTTACTCACTCGGCGCAAACGGCGTACGGAACTGGACGGGGCCCATGCATGGGAACTACCCAGGAACCATCATCCGCTTCAGAATAAAAGATGTCATGGGATGGTACCCAGGCATCATCGGGTTCACAGGCATCAACATCATGGGAACGAATACAGAGCATTTCTTCCTCGGCACAGCCCTCGCGGTCAGTATTGTAGCAGTATAAACCACTGACCCCCCCATTTTTTCCTCTTTTCTTTGCCTGTTCTTCAAGAGACCCAAACGTTTATGACCATCCTATCTATGGACGTTGGGTAAGAGTAATGGATCAACGATCCGCGCTCATCAGCGTTTTCGACAAAACTGGCATCACCAATCTCGCCACAGCATTCGTCTCCTCAAAAATCACCATTTTAACCACCGGTGGCACCGCCAAAACCCTCAAAACCGCCAAGATCCCGTACACCGAAGTCAGCGACTACACCGGCTTCCCCGAGATGCTCGACGGCCGCGTCAAGACACTGCACCCCAAGGTCCACGCCGGCATCCTCGCACAGCGCAGCAACAAAGACCACAAAGCCACCCTCAAACAACACCAGATTTCTCCCATCGACTACGTCGTCTGCAACCTCTACCCCTTCGAAGCTACCATCCAGAAACCCAAGGTCACCATGGACGACGTCATCGAAAACATCGACATCGGCGGACCCAGCATGATCCGCGCCGCAGCAAAAAACTACCCTGACGTCGTCGTCCTCACCAACCCCACCCAATACCCGGACGTCATCACCGCCCTCACCAGCAAGAAAAAGATCGGCATCCAACAACGCCAACTGTACGCCATCGCCGCCTACGCCCACACCGCCCAATACGACACCCTCATCAGCACCTACCTCAGAACACAATGGCACCCAGACCCCTACCCTGACGACCTCACGCTCACCATGCGTAAGAAACAAGCCATGCGTTACGGCGAAAACCCCCACCAGAACGCCAGCTTCTACCAAACCCTCCCATCCATCAGTGAGCCCAGCATCACCACCGCCACTCAGCTCCACGGAAAAGAACTGTCCTACAACAACATCCTGGACAGCAACTGCGCCATCGAATGTCTCAAAGAATTCACCGAACCCAGCTGCGTCATCGTCAAACACGCCACCCCCTGCGGCATCGCCAGCGCACTCACCCTCCTGGAAGCCTGGAAAGACGCCTACGCCACCGACGTCAACTCACCGTTTGGTGGCATCGTCGCCTTCAACCGCACCCTCGACCCACAGACCGCCAAAGAACTCGCCCAATACTTCCTCGAAGTCATCATCGCACCCGACTACACCAGTGGCGCCCTCACCACACTGAAAGAAAAAAAGAACCTCAGACTCCTCAAAATCACCGGCCTTGACAAACCAATAACCCGCCACGGCACCGAATACCGCAGCGTCGTCGGCGGCATGCTGGCCCAGGACCGCGACACCACCTTCACCGAGCCGAAGACCTGGAAGACCGTCACCCTCAAAAAACCCACACCCCAACAACTCCACAGCATGATCTTCGCCGCCAAAGTCGTCAAACACATCAAATCCAACAGCGTCGTCTTCGTCAAAGACACCCGAACAGTAGCCATCGGCGGCGGACAAACCAGCCGCGTTGACGCCGTCTGGATCGCCACCCACAAAGGAGCAGACACCATCCGCGGCTCTATCATGGCCAGCGACGCCTACTTCCCCTTCCGCGACGGCATCGACGTCGCCGCAGCCGCCGGCGTCGCCGCCATCATCCAACCCGGCGGCAGCATCAGAGACCCCGAAGTCATCGCCGCAGCCAACGACCACGGCATCCCCATGGTCTTCAGCGGACAACGCTACTTCCGCCACTAAAAAAAACCCAAACATCAAAGAGCACACTCATGTACCTCACCATCACCCACCGAGACGGACCCGCCAGAACCGGCACCTTCACCCACCACGACACCACCATCACTACCCCCAACATCATCCACCTCCACTCCCACGACACCCCCGCACCCTCCTTCGCACCCCTTGTCATCACCACCGACACCACCATCCTCACACAGCCCACCATCCACCTCCCACCCACCCTCTTCTCACCACACCCCCAACCCCACTCCTACCTCCTCTACCCCAAAGACCTCCCACCCACCTTCCACCAAGAAACACTCCAACGCAACCCACCCAACCCCGACCTCCAACTCCTCCCACCACACCCCGACCTCCTCACCAAACTGCCCACCACCACACCCGGCCCCCTCTACATCATCACCAACGCCTTCCAGCTCGCCCGCCACCAAACCGCCTTCATCGACTACCTCGTCAAAGCACGACAAACCCTCGACCCCGAAGCCATCCTCTACCTCCCAGCCATCGGCACACCCGTCAACCTCGCCATCCTCACCTACGCCGGCGTCGACCTTATCGACACCACCCAAGCCATCCTCGCCGCCCACCACCACACCCTCCTCTTCACCACCGGACCCATCCCCCAACAAGAACTCCAAGAACTTCCCTGCCACTGCCCCACCTGCACCCACGCCAACAACGACCCCACTAAACTATCCACCCACGACATCCTCACCCACAACACCCACACCCTCCACCGCGAAGCACAACACATCCGCACCGCCATCCAACGCGGCACCCTGCGCGAACACCTCGAAACACGCATCCGAGCAGACCCCCAAGCCACCGCCTACCTCCGCATCCTCGACCACAACCACCCCGCCTTCCTCGAAACACACACACCCATCACCAGAAAACACCCCCTCCTCGCCACCACACACGAAGCCCTCCACCGACCCGAAATCACCCGCTACCAACACAGAATCCACCACCGCTACCACAAACCACCCAGCGCAAAAATCCTCCTCCTCCTCCCCTGTTCCGCCCACAAACCCTACAGCGAGTCCAAATCCCACGGCCTCTTCCGAGCCCAGCTCCTCGCCAGCCCTAACCCCTGGGTCGTCCATGAACTCATCATCACCAGCCCCCTCGGCCTCGTCCCCCGAGAACTGGAGATCGTCCCACCCGCCTGCTGCTACGACATCACGGTCACCGGACACTGGAGCAATGACGAAACCACCATGATTCAAAATCTCCTCCGCCACTACCTCACCACTAACTTTTACGACCATGTCCTCGTTCATCTCGACCCCCAGCTCCGCGAGATTGTCACCCCCGTCGTCCCCCAGGCGACGTCCACATGCGTGGATATGCCCACCTCGGATGCCTCTCTCGACCGACTCGCCCAGGTCCTACATGAGCTCACCGCACAGTATCCAAAAGTTTCATCCATGGAACGAGCTAGGGAAGAAGTCAGCGCAGTCGTAGCTTACCAGTTCGGCGTTCCCATCGCGACAGCCTTCATGGAATCAGCGACCATCCGTGGACGCTATCCGTACCGTAAAATATTTGATGGTCGCGAGCAGCTCGGTATGATCACTGAACCTCGCGGTTTGTTAAGTCTCACCCTCGCAGGAGCTCAGGCGTGCCGACGAGAACCCGGTTACAGTGTGACGATCGCTGATGATTTCACCCTTATCGGCTCTGTGTTTGCCCCAGGGATCATACAAGCGGATGATGACATCCGCATCGGGGACGACGTCTGGATTGTGCAGAAAGGCGCTGTCGCCGCGGTCGGCGTCGCCACGATGAGCGGTCCGGAGATGCAACGAGCACGACACGGCGAAGCCGTCAAAGTCCGCCATAGAAGAACCTAACCCCGGACATCCTTTATAAAAAAGCTTTTATTGGTACGTGGGTAGGGTGATTGACCCGAAGTACCCACAGTGGGGACAGATATGGTTGAATGCTGTCTGGTTGGGGGGTATCAGCACCTGGAACGTCTCTTTGCAGGCGGGGCATCGGAACTGTCGTTCATCTGCTGGTTGTCCCTGATCCTCGTGGGTTGTTTTTCGAGTCGAGATCATCATACCGAGGATTGGGAGCAGGAGGAGGCCGTAGGCGACAAAGATTGCTGTCGTCCATCCTTTGTTGTTGATTATATCATACAGAGATGCAATAAGGATTACAGCCGCTATGAGAACGAGGAGGAAAGAAAAGACAATGCGTTTGTTCATCGCTGTCTCCTCCGTTGGAGGAGGAAGACGAGACCGAGGATGATGATGAAGAAGAGGCAGGAGGCTGCGAGGTAAACGGGGTGGTCTTTGAAAGCCTCCAGGGCGGATGCGGAGGCGGGTGCATGAAGCGGGTCTGTGCCCGCCCGGTATTCTTCGAGGTTGGTGAGGCCGTCATGATCAGGGTCCAATGTGGCATCTGTTGGGTCCAGGGGATTGAGTCCATAACGTTGTTCCCAGGTGTCTGGCATGCCGTCGTTGTCGGTGTCGTTGAGGTCGTTGGTAATCCAGAAGGTCGAGGCGGTGCTGGTGTTGAAGTTGCTGTAGACGTCTCGGCTAATGACGTTACAAGTGTACTGACCTATTGAGGTGAATTCATAGTCGAAGACATAGTAGCCTTCCGGGTTTTTAGTCATAAGGAAGTTTAATATGGTGGCTTCCGGGGTCTTAATCTTGATGGTGACGCTGGAGACATTGGAATAATCCCAGGTGAGGCACGTGAACTCTATCGTTCTGCCTGGGAGTTGGACAGCGGGGTTGATTCCGGTGTAGTTGATGGAAGGCGCGGTCTTGTCTTGGACGACATGGAAGATTTGGAGGGGAATGGTGGTTATATTATGGTAGGGGGAGAGGTCGATGGCGGTAATGGAGAAGTTATAGGTGCCGATGAGGGTGGTGTTGGTGAAGACGTAGCGGTATAGCTGGCTGCCGATGTCGGTCATATTGTTTGTTGTTTTCTTTTTGTTTGGTATGGTGATGGTGATGGTGACGGATTTGATGCCGGAGGGGTCTGCGGCTTTGGCGATGATGATGGCGTAGCGTCCGCGTTCGATCGTGCCTGGGTTGGAGGTGACGGTGAGGAGGGGGTTGGTGCGGTCTGCGGAGATGACATTGATGGTGCGGTTGATGGTGAAGGTGTCGTTGCGGGGGTTGGGGTCGGGGTGGGTGGTGTTGTAGACTTTGATGCCGACGTACCAGTGGCCGTTGTCGCCGTAGGCGGCTTTCGGCCAGGTCAGGGTGATGGTGGCGGTCTTGTCGGCGTCGAGGCTGAGTAGTTGGGTGGCGTTGGGGTTTTGGTAGCGGATGTCTTGGTTTTTGTCGAGGTAGAGTCCGACGGTGAAGTTGGTGGCGGTGGCATGTCCGCTGTTGCGTATCTTGGTGGTGATGTTGACGGCGGATCCTTGGTCGACGGGGGTGGTGGGGATGGTGAGGTTGTAGATGCCGAGGTCGGGGGCGGCGGTGATGGTGACGAGTTGGTGTTTTTTGTTGTTGTTGGGGTTGGATTCGGTGACGCCGATGGTGCTGATGGTGACGCTGATGTTGTGGGTGCCGAGTGTGGTGGCGGTCCAGTTGGTTTTGATGGTGGTGTTGGTGTCTTTGGTGAGGGTGAGGTGTTGGTAGGTGGTGATGTCGGTGGTGCTGTCTTTGAAGTGGATGGTGACGTTGTGGAGGGTGGCGTTGTAGGAGTAGGCGTAGGCGATGATGGGTGTGGTGGTTTTTTCTGGGATGGGTGTGGTGAGGTGGGCGAGGATGATGGTGAGGTCGGGGGTGGTGCTGTTGAGGGTGTAGGTGGTTTGTGTGGTGTAGCCTGCGGTGTCGTTGGCGGTGGTGATGAGGGTCCAGGTGCCTGTGGTGAGGTTGAGGGTGGCGGTCCAGTTGACGTGGTCGGTGGTGGTGAGGGGTTGGGTGGTGTTGTAGATGTCGTTGTGGTAGAGAGTTGCGGTCATGGTGGTTTTGGCTTTGGTTTGGAGGGTGAGGTTGAAGGCTTGTTTGGGTGGGTAGTAGGTGTTGATGGGTGTGGTGAGGGTGGTCCACCAGGCTTGGGGTGGGGTGGGTGTGGTGGCGGTGGGTGTGCCGGTGGTTGTCCAGGTTTGGTTGGCGTGGTTGGTGCGGGTGCCGAGGTTGCCGGTGGTGTCGAAGTAGATGGCGTAGGTGGCGGTGCCGGTGGCGTTCCAGGTGAGGGTGCCGGTGGCGTTGGTGAGGGGGTTGTAGTGGGTGCTGGGGGTGAAGTGGGCTTTGATGAGGGTGGCGGTGGTGCTGGTGTGTTTGATGACGGTGAGGGTGTTGTTTTCGAAGGTGTGTCCGGTGATGCCGAGGTTGGTGAGCAGTGTGGTGAAGTTGAGGGTGCGTGTGAGGTTGCCGGTGCCGGTGACGTTGTAGAGGATTCGGTAGTGCCAGTTGGGGTTCCACCAGGGTTGTCGTGTGTCGTAGATGGTGGTGGTGGCGGTGAGGGTGTTGTTGGTTTCGTTGTTTTCGGTGATTAGGTTGAGTGGGTCGATGGTGAGGGTGAGGGTGTAGGTGCCGGGGGTGGTGGGTGTCCAGGAGTAGGTGGTGTTGTAGGTGTGGTTGTAGTGGAGGGTGCCGGTGTGGGTGGTGGTTTGGGTGGTGTGGGTGGTGGTGAAGGTGGTGTTGATGGTGTGGTCGATGGTTCTGCCGTGGTTGATGATGGTGGCGGTGAGGGTGATGGGTTTGTTGAGGGTGTGGTCGCCGATGACGTGGAGTGGTGTGGTGAAGGCGAGGTCGGGGAGTTGGGGGGTGATGGTGATAGTTTTGGTTTTGTAGTTGTTGTGGGGGTTGGTGTCGGGGATGCTGGCGGTGACGGTGACGTTGATGGTGCGGTGGTCGGTGCCGGTGGCTTGGTGTGCTGTCCAGGTGAGGGTGATGGTGTGGGTTGTTTGGAGGAGGGAGATGTTTTGTGTGATGTGGGTGGTGTAGGTGGTGTCGATGTAGAGGCTGACGTTGACTGGGGTGGTGAGGGTTTCGTAGAGGTTGGTGATGGTGGCGTTGATGGTGATGTTTTGGGTGTCGTAGGCTTCGGCGGGTGCGGTGATGGTTTTAACAGCGAAGTCGTTGGCTTGTGGTGGTTGGGCGGGTGGTGGTCTGGCTTGGAGTGTTGGTGTGAGGTTGCCTAGGAGGAGGAGAAGGGTGAGAAGGGTGAGGAGTCTGGAGGTTGTTGGAGCCAAGGCTCTCATGACATGTCCTCCCGCTAAGGAGGGTTTCATATTTGGGTGGTGGTATTTCAATTTTATCATAAAATATCCGATTTTAATCAGGTGGGGACGACTTTGAAGGGGCGGAGGTCCATGAAGTAGCCGAATTTGATCCAGATAGCGTGGGCGGTGACGCCGGTGAGGGTGGCGTTGGCGTTGAGCACGGCGAAGAGTCGAGGTGGCGGGAGGAGGGGAGGCTGGGAGGGCAACAGGAGTTCGCGCCAGGAGAAAAAGATGGTGCCGTTGAAGACAAAGTAGCCGTGGGGCGTGAGTTCGTGTGGGCTGAGGTTGCTGCTGGAGAGGAAGTTCATCTGGTGGGGGTAGGCGGAGAAGTAATCGATGCGCAGGTCTTTGAGGTAGAGGGGGATGCCAGTGGGGTTGCTGACGGAGAGGTTGATGTTGCCTTGGAGGCCGTTTTTATAGTGGTGGAGGTCGATGCCGAGGTGGAGCTCTAGAGGGTGGTCGTGAGGAAGGAAGATGTCGAGGTTGGGGATCGTGATGGCGACAGAGGTGTTGATGGGGATGGTTTTGGTGATGCCGGCGATGGTGCCGCCTGCGTTGGCGGTGATGGTGAGGATGAGGCGGTCGGCGTTAAGGAAGACGAACGCGATGTCGCCGGTGCTCCGATAGGTGGCGGAGCCTGCAGCGGGGATGACGCCTCCCGGTGAGGTAAGGGTGCCGACATGGTCGCCGGTGTTGGTGGTGATCGCGATGCCGAGGTCACTGAGAGTGAGGTCGAAGGCGTTGGGGTTGGTGACAGTGATGTTAGCGTTCAAGCCGATGGTGGTGTTGGTGACGGTGCCGAAGGATGGTTCGATGAGGAGGCTGGGGATCTTGATCTGGTCGAGGATGTCGTCGATGTTGGTGGTGACGGAGAGTGTCATCGGGAGGGTCTTGTGGATCATGGCGATGCCGATGTCGATGTCGCAGGAAAGGGTGACGGTGAGGGCGCCTGTGGGGGTGGCGTTAAAATGGAGGCGGGGGCTGTCAAGGATGGAAAGGCTTTGATGGGCAGGGATGGTTCCTCCCTGGAGAGGGATGGTGGCGAAATGGGTGGTCGCGTTGGTGATCGACATCTGGAGTTGCTTGAGGGTGAGGTCGAAGCCGTTGTTGTTGTCGATGGTGAGGTTGTAGGTGAGGAGTGCCTCGTCGGCGCCCATGGTGATGTTGGTGACGCGCATGTCGATGGTGGGAAGGCTGGCGGTGTTGAGGGTCAGCACAAGGAAGACGCTGACCGCTATATTGGCGAGAAAGAGGATGACCAGGACGATAATAGCGAAGAGGGTTTTTCTCCCAGGCAGCGTGACCATAATGCGTATTTTTAATTGATTTATATTATATATATTACTGTCGATGACGTCCTCCGTGATTTTCTCCTGGAGGAACGCCAGGTTTATTTATAAGGCGGGGATGCGAGAAGTTTTTAATAATTTCACCTTTCTGGTACGGATGCTCATTTCATGAGGAGATACGGGCCGAGGAGGAACCCGGTATGGTCGACCTGCAGTGTGTCCGCGTAGGGTGCGGAGGCGGACAGGTGAGCGGTGACTTTCCCGAAGCCTTTGAAGGCGTCGGTGAAGAGGAACATCTGCAGGGAGGTATCCGGCTTCAAGATCTCGATGTGCCCTCGGGTCTCCAGGTTCACGCGGCGCAGGAGCCCGCCCTTGACCGTCACGTCCCATTCGACGTCTTGGGCTTCCCCGCCGGTGTTGCCGAAGGTTATTTTCAGCTCCCGGCCGCCTTTCATGGCCGGGCAGACCAGGACCGCCTTGCGGACCGTGATGACGGCTGACGCTGAGTAGTTTGTCTCCGAGCCGAGGCTGTCGCTAGCCTTCACCCGGACATGGAAAGACCCAGGCTTGATCCATTGATAGCTTGCGGAGATAGTGACGCCTGATGGGAAGGGTCCGATCCAGTTACTGACCGTGTCGTCCCCCCAGTCGAACGAATACCAGACGTGGTCACCATCCGGGTCGATGCTCTGGGTCGTAAAGGTGTATTCGATGCCCAGGCCGCCTGTGCTGGATCCGTTGGGGGTGGTCGGCACGCTGGGCGGATGGTTCACGACTCGAGGTGGCTTGAGAAGCTGCGCAGGGTCGGCAAATAAGGTACAGCCCTGGATGACGGCACGCCAGCCCCCATCGGGGTTGGTCCAATTGATGGTCGGTGCCATGGCATCTTTTGAGAACATATGCGCAGCACCCAGCTGCCACTGCACAGTGCTACCTGAATTATTCTTCATATCGAAGAGGTAGTCCCAGAAGAGTTTCTGATGCAAAGCGGACGAGGAATTGGTATCCATATCAGTTCCTGATGTCCACCCGTAACAGGTATTTAAGATACAGCCAAAGGCAAGTGAGGTGTTGGAATAGAAGAGTAACGTGTCAAGGACCCCATCATCAACGGCGTCGAAATCCCCCGCATGATTCCCATACTCGTACAGGAAGAAAGGATGGGTGTTGTGATAGAGGGTTTGCCAATCGGTGTCGGAGACATCCATGACCATATGCGGGTCGGCATGCGCAAGAGAGCTGATCAAGCTGACATCGTCGTTGTTGATGGCGGCGCGCATCCCTTGGATGGCAGTCTGCTGCGACCCGCCATGCCAGCCAGGATTCAAACCCGGTGAGGCGGACCACATCGCCGAGAGGTTATATGGGATGTCCTGATGGACTTGATTCCAAGTCCTGAACCCGTACAGGAACCCAAGCCACGAAGGATAACTCGTCGGGTTTGGCCCCAGCCAGTTCGATGTTCCATTGACGGCGCTGAATTCAAGATAATCATCTCCTTGGATCGTCCCCCAGCCTAAATCGCCAACATAGAACCCCGCGTTCTCAAGGATGCTGCTTTGAACTTCATCGGCGTACCTAAAGCTTTTGCTCATCCAGTTCGACACGTCCTGCCGGATGTCGCAGGTGATCCGGCCGAGGAAAAGTTCGGAGTACAAGTCAAACCCGCTGTCCCCTTCCTCGCCCCAGGAGGCATCATGGTCTGCGTTGAAGTTGTTATCAAGATTACTCCAATAGATGTCCGCGTCGATATTGC
>Ga0209777_10001302_pt1 | contig 36827 bp, 34 predicted proteins | sample FrelakmetHBP12HB_FD_187147 | JGI IMG/M metagenome (GOLD analysis project Ga0209777, IMG submission 187147) | Freshwater lake sediment microbial communities from the University of Notre Dame, USA, for methane emissions studies -HBP12 HB (SPAdes)... | ecosystem: Environmental > Aquatic >...
ATTAAAAACCAGACAGACACCCTATCAAATCAGGTGCCTGTCCAGTTAGCTCATGCGGGGTCTTTCTTTTTGTGTCTTGCCGATAGGGTTCAGTCTAAATGTAGCCCACTCCGCATTTCTTTGGGTTCGTTCCATCCGGAGAGGAACCTGGTTATTAATGTTCCAAATAATCATTTATGGGAGGCGTTTGGACGACGGTCACAACTCTGGCTGCACTATAAATATAGTAATGGGGCGCCTGGACGCCGCTCACAGCACTGGATGAGACATAGCTCGACATGGGTGGAGTCCGGAATTCGGCCACATATAAGATGGTATCCCATTCAATCTTGTCAAGGGTAACCGGGCCTTGACCGCGTCTAAGCTGAGATCGCCAGTGCGAGAATGATCACCAATATCGCGAACAGAATATATTTATTTGACATGGTTTTCTCCTTTTTCCCTCACGACTAGGTGGTAATACAGATAAAAAAGGTCGTATTAGGTTTGATAAGTATATCATGTTGTTCTTGGAAAAGCAATAAGCAAAACCTGTCAATCCGGGGAGTTATTAGCAATGGTCTTCTTCCCCTCCCCTTGTTTCACACCTATACTGCTTTGAACCGGACTTCGAAAGCCGTCCCCGCTCCGAGCGTGCTCTCCACACCCACCTCGCCCCCGTGCACTTGCGCGATCCATTGCACGATGGAAAGCCCCAGCCCGCTGCCGCTGGGCGACTCGGGATCGGAATCCGTCTCGGTGTCGCGTGTGCGGGCCTTGTCCACCCGGTAGAAACGATCGAACAGGTGGGGGATGTGTTCGGGCGCGATGCCCGGACCGGTGTCTGAAACGCGTACCCAGGCGCTTCCGTCTGCTGTCCCCGTTTCCACGCAAACCCGTTTTACGTCTCCAGTCGTATATTTGATCGCATTCTCAACCAGGTTGCTGAGCATCTGCAGCAGGTACTGCCGGTCGCCGAGAATGCGCGTCTCGGGCAAGCTGCCGGCTTCCAGCGTGACCCCGTTCCGGGTAGCCAGGGAAGTGAGTCGTTCCACAGTCTCGACCGCCACATCGCTCAGATCCAGTGGCGTTTTCTCGATGGTCGTTTGCCCGGCATCCATGCGGGCCAGCGTCAGCAGGTCATTGACCAGGCTGGTCATGAAGTCGTTCTCGCTGTGGATGATGCTCAGCGCATGCTGGTACTCTTGCGGCGAACGGTGGGAGGCAATGGCGCGGCTGGTTTCCAGGTTGACGATGGTTAACGGGGTGCGCAGTTCGTGGCTGGCATCCGCCACGAACTGGCGCTGGCGTTCAAAGGCCGCCTGCAAACGCGCCAGCATCGCGTCAAATGTGTTTGCCAGTTCCCCCAGTTCATCTTTGCTCTTCATGTTCAAACGGCGGCTCAGGTCCGTCTCGCCGATGGTGCGCGCTGCCTGGGTGATCGTCTTCACCGGCCGCATGGCACGGTCGGCCAGCCAGAAGCCCCCGGCCAGGGCGATGGCCAGGGTCAGCAAACTGCCGGCCACCAGGGTCAGGAGGAAACGACGGACCAGTGCACTCGGGTCGAGGATGCCGCCGAAGATCATCAGGAAATTGATTCCCAACGGGCTCTGAATCGGGGCGATGACGAAAGCGTAATTCTGGGAATTTGGGCCTGTCCAGTAGATGGCGGACGACTCGCTTGTCTGCGGAGCGGTTTGCAGGCCGGCGGATACGATCTGGATGGCCTCTTGAGCCGGGATGGGCCCTTGGCTGGCGAGAACTGTTCCCTCGGGACTGAGCAGGATGAAAACGTCTGTATCGCGCAGCATGCCATTCGGGATCGAGATTTGTCCGCTCCCCTGGCGCAGCGCGGTTTGGATATTCGTCGCCAGACCTGTCACCCGGCGGTCCATTTCATGGATGGCTTCCTCCTGCAGGTTGCGGCTCTGGGTGTAATAGAGGAAGGCGCTGAAGGCAAACAGGATCACTGCCAGAATGGCCGTGAACCACAGAACGAGCCGGAAGCGAATGCTGTGGAGCAGCACCCCGAACCGTTCTCGAACAACCGGTGGCTTCTTCGGCCTCATTTCTCCTCCGGCACGCGCAGACGGTAGCCGGCCCCCCGCATGGTTTCGAGCAGTTTGACCTCGCTTGGATCGTCGATTTTGGCTCGTAAACGGCGGATGTACACGTCCACCACGTTGGAGGCGATGACGTGATCGTAACTCCATAGATGTTCTTCAGCCATCTCGCGGGTGATGAGATGGTTGGGATGGCGCATCAGGTATTCGAGCAGGGAAAATTCTTTGGCGGTCAGTTCGATCGGCTGGTCGCCGCGCCGGACGGTGTGGGTGGCCGGGTCGAGCACCAGGTCCGCCACCTGGAGCGAGCCCGTTTTGCTGGAGGATTCGCGCCGCAGCAAGGCGCGGATGCGGGCGCGCAGTTCGTCCACTTCGAAAGGTTTGACCAGGTAATCATCGGCGCCGCTGTCCAACCCGAGCACCCGGTCATCCAGCGCATCCCGTGCGGTCAGCATCAAAATGGGGGTGCTGACGCGCCGGTCGCGCAGGTCCCGGCACACTTCCAATCCGTCTTTGCCAGGCAGCATGATATCCAGGATGAGGATGTCGTAGCTGGAAATAAGCCCCATTTCTTCGCCATCCAGGCCGTCATAAGCCGTATCAACGGCATATCCATCCTCTTCGAGGGTCAGGCGAAGGGACTCGCTCAGGCGGCGGTTATCTTCGACCAGTAGAATGCGCATATTATTTCTCCATCAAGTTCTTTTGCAGATAAATTGTAGCACGCAAATATGACTGTGGGATGAATAAGTCTGGAAAAACGATTTTAGACAATTCATGCTGTATTCATCTTCGTTCTGTATACTCGCCCCAACTTGATCGAGGAGAAAATATAAATGCGTAAACAAATTGTTGCCTTATTGGCAGCCATCCTGATTACCGGTTCGATAGCCATGTCCATGCTGGTGGTTGGCGTGAGTGCAATGACCAACCAGAATGGTACCGCCGCTTCGAATACTCCTGCCGCGGTCTCCGCAGCAGCTTCAACCACAACCTCATCCGACCAGGCGCTGATCGCCCAGTTGCAGGCTCAGATTGCCCAGTATCAGACGCGCGAGCAGCAGTATCAGGCCGCGCTGAGCAGCGACAATGCTCAATTGACCCAGGCCGCCTCTGAGAAGCAGACGATCCAGCAGTTGCTCGCTTTTCTGCAAAGCCATGGCCTGATCTCGATTGACAGCCAGGGGCAGATCTACGTTACCGGCCGTTAAGGAGTTTCCCATGAAAATTATCAAGACCGCACTCCATTATTGGTTCGCCGTTGTCTCCGTATTGAGTTTTCTGGTCGGTTGGGGCATGCTGGCGCATTCTCTCAAGCCGGTCCAGCCAACCCAGGCAACGACGGCGAATGTTTCCTCGCTGCCCTCATTGCCGCCCATCCAGGCTTTTGGTGGTGGCAGTGGCAGCAGTGGGAGCGGGCTGAACTATGCGGCCCCCAGTACTCAGTCAAATCTTGGCACACCGTTGCTCCGCTCGGGTGGTTCTTAGAGTATGAAAACCTTTTTTCTCCGCGCCATGAACACTGATATTTTGATGGTCGCCCAGGGGACCCCCGCCCGGTTGGCGGACGGGTTTGAAGAGGCGCAGCAGTTTATTCAAGCCAGTGAAAGCCGTTTCAGCCGGTTTTCCGAGCAGAGCGAACTCTCCGAGCTTAATCGTTCTGCGGGTATGCAATTTGCAGCCTCCCCCGATCTGTTCGCGGTGATTGCCCTGGCACAGCAGTTTTTCCACCAGACCCGCGGCCTGTTCGACCCTTCCATCCTGCCGGACCTGCGCCGGGTCGGCTATGACCGCAGCATGGACCTGCTCCGGCAGGGGTCGGCAGCCCCCTTGTTCGAATCCCTGCTGGCAGGCGAGCGCCCATCCTTCAGTGAGATGGAGCTCGACGAGAGGAGAGGCATGATCCTCCTTCCTCCCGGGATGGCGCTCGATCTGGGCGGGATTGCCAAAGGCTGGATCGCGGAACAGGCAGCTCTCCTCCTTTCCAAATTCTCTTCTGCCTGTGCCGTCAACGCCGGAGGCGATATGTTCCTGGTCGGGCTTCCGGACGGACAAGATTATTGGTCGGTTGCGATCGAAGACCCGCTCCAGCCAGTGGTCGATTTGACCACCCTCAAGGTCGATCCTGGCGCGGTCGCCACTTCTGCAGTAACCAAGCGTGTCTGGAAGCAGGGCGAAAAACACCGCCATCATCTCATTGACCCTCGTACTGGCGAACCTGCGGTAACCGACTGGTTGAGCGTGACGGCCATTGCTCCTCACGCTTATGAAGCCGAGGTTTTCGCCAAGGCCCTGCTCATCGGCGGACCGCAGGAATCTGAAGAGATCGCCCGTAATGGGGGTACCCATTTCTCCTGGCTGGCGGTCGATCATGATCGGAAAATATGGACTACACAAAAAAGTGTGGAGTATATCTATGCCCAATGAACGCCCAGATCAACTCAGCCGGACACAACCCTCCTCGCCGTGGCGGGCGATTATCAGCGTATTTGCCACCCTGCTCGTTTTGGTATTGATATTATTTGGAGCCCTCTTTTCACTGACCCCCTCCGGGCAGGCGGCGGGTAAATGGTTTACCTGGTTCTTTGCCCTGGATAGTGTCCAGCTCTGGTGGTATGTGACCCGCGCCAGCGGGATCGTGGCCTATCTGCTGTTATGGTTCTCCATGGTGCTGGGGCTGGCAGTTACCAGCAAATACCTTGACCGCATGCTCGACCGTATGTTCACCTACGACTTCCACCAGTTCATCTCGCTGCTTTCGATTGCCTTTGTGGTTTTGCACGTCGCAGTCCTGATGCTTGACCGGTATCTGCCGTATTCGATCTGGCAGGTCCTGGTCCCGTTCCTTTCCCCCTATCGTCCCTTCTGGGTCGGGGTGGGCGTGATCGGCTTTTACCTCACTCTCCTGGTCACGGTTACTTTTTACCTCCGCAAAAGGATCGGGATGCGCGCATTCCGCATCATCCACGTTCTGAGTTTGGTCGGGTATCTGGGCGCCACACTGCATGGCCTCTATGCCGGCACCGACTCCCCGCTCCCGGCCATGCAGTTGCTCTATAAAGGGACCGGGCTGGTGGTGATCTTCCTGACCGTCTTCTGGCTGGCGCTTCTGGCTCTGAAGAAACTGGAGGCACGCCGCCAGGCTCTGGCGCTTGCCAGGCTGCCTCGCCGCCGTCACGCCGCTTCCAACTAGGGTAAAGATTGAAAAAACAAGGTTTTACGAGCGAAGCTCGCAAAACCTTGTTTTTCTTTCTCTGTAAAAACCCACACAAAATCTAAATAACTTATCAATCACCTCATAACACCTCTTTGCTATAACTGCAGCAAAGATATTCCGGGTATTTGGGAACTCCCATCCATGACGATCCCCGGAAAACCACGAATCTGGATTTCAGTGAGGTGAAATGATGGCATCTGTAACTGCAAGCTCTTCCGAAAAAGCCCCTAAGGCGGGGGCCAGGCTCTCAGGCAATTTGGAGAAGGCACGCCTGAAGATCCCTTTGCTTTCTCGGGTACCTAAAAAAGTCTTCTGGATTGGAATCATTGTGGTCGTCGTAGCGGCCATCGGCGCGGTCGCCTATGCAGTCCTGCGCCCGGCTCAAACCACTACTTCTGCGACCACCGCCGCCCTCCAGACGGCTACTGCCCGCCAGGGCGATTTGATCCTGGAGGCCAGCGGCACCGGGTACCTGGTGGCGGCTTCTGAATCATCCGTTGGCTTCGACATCAGCGGGAAAATATCCAGCCTGAACGTCAAGCTGGGTGATACCGTGGAAAAGGGTCAACTGTTGGCCGAGTTGGACGACACCTCGGAGCAATCTGCCCTGGCAAATGCTCAACGGGCTCTGCTTGAGATGACTTCCCCTGAAGCGGTTGCGAATGCCGAGCTGGCTGTTACCACGGCCCAGGCAAATGGAACCACTGCTCAAATAGAGTTGAACAACCAGCAGTATTGGAAGAACGATGCCCTCATCCAGGATTATTATTCAAAGTATGTCATCGCCAAGGCCAATTTGGATAGGGCGCAGACGATGTATGATAATCTGAATGTCGGGGAATATATCAACGACGCAAATGAGGCGCAGGCCTATCAGGCTCTCTATAACGCCCAGCAGGCGTTCAACTCTGCCAGTTATTATTACAGTCTCTATTCGCAGAAACCCACCCAGCGACAGCTCGATGAGGCCCAGGCCACTCTGGATCTGGCCAATGCCAGGCTGACAGACGCCCAGAACTACCTGGCGGCACTGAAATCTGGGGTTGTACCCGACGATGCCACCGGTTCCTCCATGGATGCGTTACGACAGGCGAAACTCGCTGTTCAAACTGCTCAAGACAATCTGGATGCCACCAAACTCTACGCGCCCATTTCAGGTCTCGTGATGACTCTCAACACCAAGGTTGGCGATACTGCCCAGGGAACAATCATGACGATCGACGATTTGAGCCAGGCCAAAATTCAATTCTACATGGATGCGAGTGATTGGACCAACGTCAAGGTCGGTTACGACGTGTCGGTCAGCTTTGATTCCCTGCCCAACCAGACCTTTTCCGGTAAAGTGACCGAAGTCATGCCCGGCCTGGTTTCGGTACAGGGCTCAACCATGGTCGAAGGGATGGCTCTTCTCGACAGTTCGGTGGCTGATATTGGCTTGCCGGTCGGCGTGGATGCTGGAATTGATGTCATCTCCGGGCAGGCCAAAAATGCCGTTCTGGTCCCGGTTGAAGCGTTGCATGAATTGCCGGATGGCACTTACACGCTCTTTATCATGAAAAACGGCACGCCCACGCTCACGACGGTGGAAGTTGGCTTGCAAAGCGATACCTTCGCCGTGATCACCTCTGGTGTGTCTGTCGGCGATGTGGTGACCACCGGTATTGTGGAGACCTCTACAAAATGACAGCAGCTCATACGATTATTGAAACCATTGATCTCACCAAGATTTATGGCATGAACGGCGTCAGCGTGACCGCGCTGGAAAATTTGAGTATCCATATTGAGGCCGGTGAGTTTGTTGCCATCATGGGGCCTTCCGGCTCGGGCAAAAGCACGTTGTTGAACATCCTGGGTTGCTTGGCGCGTCCGACCTCTGGGAAGTACATCCTGGATGGAGAGGATGTGAGCGACCTGGACAAGGTGCAATTGGCCCTCATCCGCAACCTCAAGCTTGGCTATGTTTTTCAATCCTACAACCTTTTGTCAAACACAACCGCCCTGCGCAACGTGATGTTGCCCCTGCTCTATGACCGCACACACAGGGTCCCACCGGAAAAATGGCAGGCGATGGGGGAAAAAGTGCTCGAGGCGGTTGACCTGGGTGACCGCATGCACCACCAGCCGCAGGAATTCTCTGGAGGCCAGCAGCAGCGCGTGGCAATTGCCCGGGCGTTGATTAACGATCCGGTGGTCATCATTGCCGATGAACCGACTGGAAACCTGGATAGTCGCTCTGGTGAAGAGATCATGGGCCTGCTTGATACGTTTCACAAGCAGGGAAAGACCATAGTAATTGTTACCCATGACCCGATTGTTGCTGCCCACACGGAACGCACCATCCATCTAAGGGATGGGCGCATTGACACGATTGTGCACAATGGAAATTCGCATCCGGTCATCCGGAAGGAGACGAATTATGCGGCTATCTGAAGTGTTCCGCATTGCCTGGGAAGCCATTGGCAAGAATAAGGTCCGCGCGTTGTTGACTATGCTGGGGATCATCATTGGCGTCGCCGCCGTGATCGTTATGATCTCCATCAGCGCCGGCACCGAAGCCACCATCAGCGACCAGATCACCGCCCTCGGCTCGAACCTGATCTACATTTCATCGAGTTTTAGCCGCATGGGGCCTGGCATGGCCAGCTCTGGCGGGCTGATCTATGACGATGCCACCGCCATCGAAGAACAGATTTCCGGGGTGAAAGGCGTCGTGGTTGAGCAGGATGCCTCCGAAACGGTCAAGGCCGGCAGCGTCTCTTTGGATGCGATTTCGGTTACCGGTACTTCGCCCGACTTTCTGAGCGTGCGCAGTTTAACTGTGTCGGAGGGGCGCTTTTATACTACCGATGACGTTACAAATAAGAAAAAGGTGGCGGTGCTGGGATATGACCTGGCGACGGAACTTTTCGGAACTACGGATCCCATCGGCCAGACCATCCTGGTAAGTACAACCCGCGTGACCGTGATCGGTGTATTGGCTGAAAAAGGCACGGTGGGTGAGATTGACTACGATGCCCGCCTGTATGCACCCATCTCGCTGGTGCTGCAAAAGTTCGCTCAAACCCCATTTTCCCGGATCGTTGGCGACCAGATTCGCATGATCTTCGTCCAGGTGGATGACAAAGCCAATATGGACAATGTGATCCTGCAAACCCAGATCTTGCTTGCCAAGCGCCACAACGTTTCACTGGATAGCCTTGACTTTACGGTAACCACCCAGCAGGACATCATCGCCACCCAGGAATCGACCACCGCCGCTTTCCGGTCGCTGTTGGCCTGGGTGGCAGGTGTCTCGTTGATCGTCGGCGGCATTGGCATCATGAACATCATGCTGGTCAGCGTGACCGAACGGACCCGGGAAATTGGTATCCGTCAATCGATCGGTGCCACGCCTGCTGACATCCGCTGGCAGTTCCTGACCGAAGCCCTGTTGATGAGCCTGGTAGGCGGCCTGATCGGTGCCGCGGTTGGGATTGGCGGCTCATGGCTGTTCGGCACCGTCAGCTCTATGCGCACTTTGATCGTTCCCAGTTCGATTTTGCTGGCATTCGGTTCGGCCGCCGCCGTGGGTGCCTTCTTTGGCTTCTACCCGGCCAACCGCGCCGCCCAGCTCGATCCAATTGATGCTCTCCGACACGAATAATAATTAATGAAAGGAAATTGACATGAAGAAAATATTGTTTATCCTCACGGCTTTTACCCTTCTGTTTGCGCTGGTCGCCTGTAGTAAGACGGCAAACCAGGCTGCACAAACAGGAAGTTCGGCTTCCTTGTCAACCGCCGCAGAACTCCTCGTTGGCACGCTCAAGCTGGAGGGCACCGACCAGGCTGTCACCTCTGACCAGGCCAGGCAGTTGCTGCCGCTTTGGCAGATGCTGCAATCCTTGTCAACCAGCAGCACTGCCGCCACGGAAGAGATAAGCGCGGTCGTTGACCAGATCAAAAGCACCATGACTTCTGACCAGATGGACAAGATCACTGCCATGAACCTGACTCAGCAGGATATGATGGCCTTGATGAGCCAGAACGGGCCCACCGCCAACGGCACTGCGGTTTCCACCCCCATGGCGTTGAACGGACTGCCGGACAGCGGCAGCGCTCCGTCCGGTGGCATGCCTTCCGGCGGCGGCGCACCCTCTGGTGGCATGCCGTCGGGTGGTAGTGCGCCTTCTGGTGGAAGTATGCCTTCAGGTGGCGTTCCGCCCTCTGGCGGTGATACGGGAGCAGCCGGCGCGCCAGGCATGTCCACCACTCCGCAGGCCGTCAGGTCGAATGGAATGGCCGACCAGGTCCCCGCCCCTTTGCTGAACGAGCTGATTCAACTGCTCCAAAAGAAGATTCAACCCTGATCTTTCTTCACAGGGAATATAAAAAAAATTGGGATTGTGCGAGAGAAGCAAGCACAATCCCAATTTATTAATTCCTCTGTATCCAGTTTTTCCACGCCTCCACTTCCATCCCCCGCCTCTCGAGCAGTTGCCTGGCCTTCTGCCTCCCCGCCTCGGAAACAAAATAACTTTCTAGGTCTTTCCCAAGATTCTCGAAATAAGTATCCGGCTTGACCCTTTTGCGCAGCGTGTCCTGCCAGAAATTGGGATGGGTGAAGGACCATAAGTGGTCCACATCACATACCACCTTCACGGCGGCGGGGATCCCACCTCCGGCTGCCAGCTCCTCTGGTTTGTCATGGAAAAGGATTGCCTGGTAGATCTGGTCTTTCTGTATTAAGGTCAGAGGCGGCTGGAATGGAAACTCCCCCAGGATTTTCTGCGCCACCTGTTTGCCGAGCAGCGCGTGTCTTGTCTTGGGGTTGATCGCATCCCCTGATAAGCTGAGTCCTCGCACGCCCAGGCTGTGGGCGATCTCAGCCTCGCTCATCTGGCTCCAGCCGGAGTCGTGCAGCATGAAAGCGATTTGGACGACCCTTTCATCGACGGTTTCTCCCCCGGCTTGGACGAGTTCCTTGATAAAGGGCAGGCAGGTGGCCACGTGTACATCCGTGCTGCGCGCGTGCAGGTAAGGAAGGACCATCTTGAAGAAGTCCCGGTAAGCCACATCTACCAATTCCAGGTATAGGTCATGCCAGGGGATATAGATCAGGTAGTGTAAATTACCGGCATCCAGGGCGGTCTTCTCCGGGATCCTCAATTCAATATCGTCTGGGATCCACGCCGGTTCGCCGGGGAGCAGGTCAAATAGGGTAAATGAAAAGGAGGGAGGCATTAGCGTGTTTTTCACTGACTTTACGGTTGTTTCTTAGGCAGGAGAGAACCGCTCCCACATCGTCCCCGTACGACACGCCGCTCGTCACGCAGGACGTTGCAGGATTTCCAGAGCCGCTGGACGATGGTGGATAAGGCGGGTATGGTCATTTCTTCTCGACGAATTTTACGCCTGGAATACCTTTGAAATGCTCGTCCTGTGTCCAGAGAGTTGCGTCATAGGCACGCGCTGTGGCAAGGATAATGCTATCGGCCATCGCCAGTTTTTGTTCAATGGAAATCTGCGCGGCAGATACAGCAATTTCCCGGTTCAGGTTTATTTCCATACCCAACGACATGAAGCCAGTGGCTCGCAGGGCATCCTCCTCGCCGCGTTTAAGGGATATGCGTTTGAATACTTCATAAACGCAAATTGCCGGGACAAGCAGGTTTTCCGAGTCCCGAATAGGCGCTGTAAAAAACTCGGCATTCCCGCCGCCATCGAAATATTCTATCCAGCCGGATGAATCGACGATGTTCATCAGCGCTTCTCATCCTCTTCTTCGCGAAGATTCACGGCATCAAGTCCCTTGAACATCCCGCGCGCCTGCTCGATGGGCGGCACAATCACGACCCGTAGCGTATTTTTGTAGGGGATGAACAGAAGTTTCTGCCCTGGTTTCAGATTGAATTTTTCCCGAACTTCACGCGGGATGACAACCTGGTATTTGGATGAAATTGTTGTTGGTTCCATGTTTTACGTTTCCTTATCGATCTGAATTCGTAATACGATTATATCACAACCTCCCCTCGAACGCGTACTGCAATTTCTCCACACCCTTGGGGATGAACCTGAAGCCCGACTTCACCTTACCGCGCTTTCTTAGGGAAATCCCCCTTGTAATATTAGCACATTAGTTCTATAATAACCATACGACTCATTGTCTTCCTTGCCGCGTTTTCTGGGACCTTAACATTTGATATTCCATGGTAGTCCGCTTGTAGGGGTGCACTAACCGAGGCGGCTTCCAGCCGCCATCGGTTGCTTCGACGACACGAGTCGTCGAAGAAGGCATCCGCCAGGCAAGCAACTCCTGCTTCCTGCCTTCTGCCTTCTGCTTTCCGTCCTCCGTCCCCTGTCCTCCGTCGTTGATTATCCCGGTGCTCTCCCGGAGGAGGATTAATTGTTCCTCGATTGTTCCTCAGAAACAATGCACACCCCTGTCCTCTCTGATCTTCGCACCCCACCCTTGGATATTCTGCTAGCATTGTCCTCCGATCGAACCAATCTGAGCGGAGTACTGCACCCTCTTTCGTCCCATCCTCCCGGTGGCCTTCTGGGAAAAGTAGTTGTTTGATTTGCTTAAAAACAACCCCCGCCGAATTTTCACGCTCACAAGGTAACTTTATAATGAAGAACATCCACTTGAAAATCCCCTCCCATCGCCTGGTTGTTTGTTTCCTCTTTTTGGGGAAAACAAACAACTGGCCGAGGGGGCTTTCGCAAAGCCCCCCCTTGGGGGGCCAGCCCCCATCGGTCGTATCGAAGGCACGGGCCGCCGATGCTAACCGATGCCTGTACACCTTCTTTGACGTTCAACGTTTGACATTCAACGCTCTTTTTCTTCGTACCTTTCGTGGCGAATCTTTTCTTCCGTCCTCCTCCCCCTCTTCTCCTCGCCTGAGGTAAAATCATTGACCAGTGAATTACATTTCTTCACCAACGGAGACCCTCCATATGGCAAAGAGAAAGAAAAGCGACAAAAAGAAAAGGCCCATTGCTGTCACCGTCATCGCCGTGGCGATCGTGGTGCTTTTTCTCCTCCGTCTCTACCAGTTCTTTGAGCCTTTGATCCGCAACCAGGTTTTCATTAACGGCATCACTGGCCCGCTCTTCATGGGCTGGCAGCTCACCGCTCTGGGCAGTGCCTTCCTCACCAGCCTCATCTACTTGGTGCTGTCGGTCACCGGCATCATCGTCCTGATCGGTTTCCTGCGCCTTCACCGCTGGAGCTGGGTGCTCCTCATGGCCTGGACGGGCGTGTCGCTTATCATCTCCCTCTTGGATTATTTCTACAGCCACCCCAACTACATCGTGATGGTCTCCAATGTCATCATCGCTTTTGCACTTAATATTACCGATGTTCAGCGCATTTATGGGATAAGGAGGGACGATGGCCTCAGCCTCTGATCGCCCCACCGCTCCGGTCACCGCCTCCGACCTGGAACTGCTCCGCAAATTCGAGCCGGTCGTGTACTTCACTAAAGGCGAACAGTTCTTCCCAACGGACGTTGACCATTACGTCAGGGAATGCAGTCTCTGGGAACATCACCCGGATGGCCGCGATGAGCTCCTGGTCAGGCAGGGCGAACTCACCCTCGAGAAGCTGATCGAACCCCGTCCAGCCGGCTTCGGCTCGGTTCGCTACCTGCGTTTTATTGAGGCCCTCAGCCTGGCCGAGTCTGCCCAGGTGCTGGCTGACCAGTTGCTCCTGCGCCGAAAGCTCGGTGAGTTTTTTCATGCCGGCATCGGGCGCCTGGCGCGCGGCGGCATCCTGCCCCGCCTGTTGGACGGCCTGTTCTCGCTGTCGTTCCTGCTGCGCGGCAAGGTGACGGCTGCCACTGCCGCGGCTGCGGAGTTGGACTACCACGAGATGTTAACCAAAGACGAGACGTACACCTACTACGGTCGCCTCACCCGCCAGAACGGCTGGACCATCCTCCAGTATTGGTTCTTCTCCAGCTTCGACAGTTGGCGCTCCGGCTTCCACGGTGTCAACGACCACGAGTCCGACTGGGAGATGATCACCCTCTATTTATATGAGCAGGACGGGCAGCTTATCCCGGAATGGGCGGCCTACGCCTCGCACGATTTCAAGGGTGATGACCTGCGCCGCCGCTGGGACGATGACGCAGAACTCCAAAAAGAGGAGCAGAGCCATCCCGTTGTTTTTGCCGGGGCCGGGTCCCATGCCTCCTATTTCCGGCGCGGCGAATACCAGGCCGAGGTCAACCCGCCCCTCCCGGCCTGGTTATCGGGCCTGCTCCACGCCTGGAACAAGTTTTGGACGGAGACCCTCGGTCAGCCGGAGGCCAATGCCTTCCACATCCCGTTCGTGGATTTCGCCCGCGGCGACGGTCTCCGTCTCGGCCCCGGCGGACCTCAAACCTGGTCGCCGGTTCTCGTAGATGAGTCCACGCCCTGGGTGAGTCAATATCGGGGCTTGTGGGGCCTTTTCGCCCGCGACCCCATCTCCGGGGAGAACGCTCCGGGGGGTCCCATGTACAACCGGGACGGTTCGCCGCGCGCTTCGTGGTATGACCCGCTCGGGTTCGCTGGTCTCGACAAAGTCCCGCCGCCTCCCGAAATGCAGCCAATGCTCGCCGACAACTGTGCGAAGATCTCCCGCCGCCAGCAGGAACTGGAGAAGCTGATCCCCGAAAAAGCTGCTGAACTGCAGGAAAAGGGTGTCAGGCTGAAAGGGATGGAAGGCAATCCGCACCTGGCAAAACAATACGGCGCGCTGGAAAAGGAAATAAACACGCTCTCGGCCGAACTTCGCAGCCTGCGCCGCGAGGTCTCGGAAAATACATCCTTGATGGAGGGTCTGACCCGCCGGCTGGAACGCATGAAAGCGGGCGGGCAGGATGACCCGCGTGCCCACATCCACCATCTGGCCGAACCGGACGACCCGACCCAGGTGCTGCGCTTCGACCGCGCCGCTCAAACCTGGGCGGCCGTCAGCTTGAGCATGTTGATGTTTGCCATTGCGGCTCTCATTTTCTTCGCCCCTGGGTACATCTGGGCCGGTCTGGCCATCATCCTGATCCTGTTCGTCGTAGCCGAATCGTTCCTGCGCGGCGCCTTTGTCCAGACGGTGGGACGCATCACCTTGATCCTGGCAATGATCACTTTGGTCATCCTGTTCATCCATTTCTGGAAGTGGATCATCGTGGGCGCTTTGGTGATAATGGGCATCTCCCTCATGTTCCAACGTCTGAGGGAACTGACCGGCTGAACCTCTTCCCAGGGCCTTTCTCTGTCGACGTTCTGATGCTCTGTTCTCCGGAGGGAAGATTGAGAAAACAGGGATTTTGCGAGCGAAGCTCGCATACTTTTTGAACTTCCGGGACATCATGCCCCGGAAGTATCGTTGTAAGCGATTAGCTTGCCTTGAATTTGATAAATTCTTGACAATTTAAGCCCGTTTTTTGTTTCAAATTTGATGAAGACTTGTATATATTCAGTCCTCAGATATTTGGTTTATGGAAGGAGCATGATATGGCTGACCTTTTGTATATAGGCTTGACCCTCCTCTTTCTGGCCGCCAGTTGGGGATTCATCGTCTTCTGTGATCGGCTGATGGAGAATAAGAAATGAATGCACTTTATCTCATTACCGGCCTGATCACGCTGGCCCTGTTCATTTACCTTGTGATCGCTTTGTTGAAACCGGAGTGGTTTGAATGAACATCTTCAGTTGGCTTCAACTCATCTTTTACATGGTCGTTTTGATCGCCCTCGCCAAGCCGCTTGGCCTCTACATGACCAGGGTTTACCAGGGTGAACGCACCTTTCTGGACCCGCTCATGCGGCCGGTCGAGAAGGTTATCTATCGCCTGAGCGGTGTCCGCCCGGACGGAGAGATGAACTGGAAGATCTACGCCCTTGCAATGTTGCTGTTCAACGGTCTGGGACTGCTGGTCGTATACGCCTTGCAGCGTCTGCAGGGCTTCCTGCCGCTCAACCCGCAGGCCTTCGGTGCGGTCTCCCCCGACTCGTCTTGGAACACGGCCGTCAGCTTCGCCAGCAACACCAACTGGCAGGGCTACGGCGGCGAGACGACCATGAGCTATCTCACCCAGATGCTGGCGCTGACCACTCAGAACTTCGTCTCGGCCGCCACCGGCATGGCCATCGTCATCGCCATGATCCGGGGCTTGGTCCGTCACACGGCTAAAACCATCGGCAACTTCTGGGTGGACCTGACCCGTTCGGTCCTCTATATCCTCCTGCCGCTCGCTTTTGTTCTGGCCCTGCTGCTCGTCTCCCAGGGTGTGGTGCAGACCTTCAGCCAGTACAAAACCGCTGCCCTCCTGCAACCGACAACGGATGCAAGTGGCAACTCTGTCATACAACAGATCCTGGCAGTCGGCCCGGCCGCTTCCCAGATTGCCATCAAACAGTTGGGCACCAATGGCGGCGGCTTCTTCAATGCCAACTCGGCGCATCCGTTCGAGAACCCCACTCCCCTGTCCAATTTCTTCGAGATGCTATCCATCTTGCTCATCCCAGCCGCCCTCTGTTACACCTTTGGCAAGATGGTCGGGGACACCCGCCAGGGTTGGGCCATCTTGGCAGCCATGACCATCATCTTCGTCGCCCTGCTGGCTGGCACGGTCTGGGCCGAACAAACCGGTAACCCGGCCATCGCCTCGCTGGGCGTGGACATCAAACAGTCCAGCATCAACCCGGGCGGCAACATGGAGGGCAAGGAGGTGCGCTTTGGCGTGGCCAATTCAGCCCTGTGGGCTACTGCCACCACCGCCGCCTCCAACGGCTCGGTCGACTCGATGCATGACTCCAATATGCCGCTCGGTGGCATGATCCCGATGTGGCTCATCCACTTGGGCGAGGTGATCTACGGCGGGGTTGGTTCCGGGCTGTATGGCATGCTGGCCTTCGTCATCGTGGCGGTCTTTGTTGCCGGGCTGATGGTCGGACGCACACCCGAATACCTGGGGAAGAAGATCGAGGCCTACGAAATGAAGATGGCCTCCCTGATCCTGCTGATCCCGGTCTTCACGGCATTGGTCGGCACCGCCATCGGCGTCATGACCGCCGCGGGCAAAGCGGGAGTCTACAACCCCGGGCCGCACGGGTTCAGTGAGATCCTGTATGCCTTCTCCTCCGCCACTGGCAATAACGGCAGCGCCTTCGCCGGGCTGAGTGTGAACACTCCCTTCTACAACACTGCCCTCGGCATCACCATGTTCTTTGCCCGCTATTGGCTGGCCATCCCTGCCCTGGCCATCGGTGGATCGCTGGCGCTCAAGAAGAAGGTCCCGGCGGCCGGCGCAGGCACGCTGGCTACGCATACACCCCTCTTTATCCTCTGGCTGATTGCGGTCGTAATCATCGTCGGGGCGCTGGGCTTCCTGCCCGCCCTGGCGCTTGGACCGATTGTCGAACATTTAATGATTTTTCATTAGGTAGGATGGTAAGCAATGACCACTCAACTTAAAAAACGATCTACCCTCCAGCGTGAATTGTACCAGCGTGCGATCCTGGATTCATTCGTCAAGCTCAACCCGCGCTGGATGGTACGCAACCCGGTCATGTTTGTGGTGGAAGTGGGCAGCCTGCTCACCACCGCCTTGTGGATCCAGGCGCTCTTTGGCAGGGGTGAAGCCCCCGCTGCTTTTATCGGCGGGGTGGCTCTCTGGCTGTGGTTCACCGTCCTGTTCGCCAACTTCTCCGAGGCCATCGCCGAAGGGCGCGGCAAGGCCCAGGCCGAGGCCCTCCGCAAGACCCGCCAGACCACCCAGGCTAAGAAACTGCCCCGTCCGGACCGTCAGGCGAAATATGAGCTGGTTGCCTCGTCTGCTTTACGCAAGAATGACCTGTTTCTGGTGGAAACCGGCGATGTCCTGCCCGTGGACGGGGAGGTCATCGAAGGCATCGCCTCGGTGGATGAGAGCGCCGTCACCGGTGAGAGCGCCCCGGTCATCCGCGAATCCGGCGGGGATCGCAGCGCCGTCACTAGCGGGACGCGCCTGCTCTCCGACTGGCTGGTGGTGCGCGTCACTGCCGATCCTGGCCAGGGCTTCCTGGATCGCATGATCAGCCTGGTGGAAGGTGCCAAACGCCAGAAGACCCCCAACGAGATCGCCTTGGACATCCTCTTGGCTGGATTCACCATTATCTTCCTGATCGTTTGCGCCACCTTGCTGCCTTACTCGCTCTACAGCGTAGGCACGGCTGGTCATGGTGTGCCCATCACCATCACCGTACTGGTCGCCTTGCTGGTTTGCTTGATCCCGACCACCATCGGTGGGCTGCTCTCGGCCATCGGCATCGCCGGGATGGATCGCATGATTCAGCGCAATGTCATCGCCATGTCAGGCCGGGCAGTGGAAGCTGCGGGTGATGTGGATGTGCTGCTGCTTGACAAGACCGGCACGATCACCCTCGGTAACCGCCAGGCGGTGGAATTGATCCCTGTTGGCGGGGTCACCTCGCAGGAGCTGGCCGAGGCTGCCCAACTTTCTTCGCTGGCCGATGAGACTCCTGAAGGTCGCTCGATCGTTGTGCTGGCCAAGGACAAGTACGGCCTGCGCGGCCAGACCATGGGCCCCAGCCAGGCCGCTCCCCAGGGGATGCACTTTATCCCGTTTTCGGCCCAGACCCGCATGTCGGGTGTGGATTTCGACGGCACCTCCATCCGCAAGGGTGCACCCGACACCATGATGACGCTGGTTCGGTCGAGTGGAAATCCCGTTCCGTCCGACCTGCAGACCAATGTGGATGTCATCGCTCGCTCCGGCGGTACGCCGCTGGTCGTGGCCCGTAACGGCCAGGCGCTGGGTGTCATTCACCTCAAGGATATCGTCAAGGGTGGTATCAAGGAGCGCTTTGCCCAGTTGCGCAAGATGGGCATCAAGACCGTCATGATCACCGGTGACAATCCACTGACTGCCGCCTCCATCGCCGCCGAGGCCGGGGTGGACGACTTCCTGGCTCAGGCCACTCCCGAAGCCAAGCTCAAGCTGATCCGCGATTCCCAGGCTGGCGGGCGGCTGGTGGCCATGACTGGCGATGGCACCAACGATGCCCCGGCTCTGGCCCAGGCTGACGTGGCCGTCGCCATGAACTCGGGCACCCAGCCGGCGCGCGAAGCCGCCAACATGGTCGACCTGGACAGCAACCCCACCAAACTGATTGATATCGTGGAGATCGGCAAGCAGCTCCTGATGACGCGCGGCGCCCTGACCACGTTCAGCATTGCCAACGATGTCTCGAAGTACTTTGCCATCATTCCGGCTGCGTTCGCCTCCACCTATCCTGCCTTGGGTGTGCTGAATATCATGCACCTGGCCACGCCGCAGAGCGCCATCCTCTCGGCGGTGATCTTCAATGCCTTGATCATCATTGCCTTGATCCCATTGGCATTGAAAGGCGTGCCATACCGGGCGGTGGGAGCGGCAAAACTCCTGCGCGACAACCTGCTCATCTATGGCGTGGGCGGCCTGATTGCCCCGTTCATCGGCATCAAGCTGATTGACCTGCTCCTGGTGGCATTGCACCTGGTCTAGATTCATAAGGAGGCATCTGTGAAAAGAAGCCGTTTCTCATTCACCCCTAAATTGTTGACCAACAGCCTGCTGGCTGTGTTGACAGTGACAGCTACCACGATTCCTTTGTTTCTCATTGGGCGCGATACGCTTGGGGAGTCTGTGATTGCCTTGCTGTACCTGGTACCGGTGGCGTGGAGCGCTAATAAATGGGGACAACTGCCGGGGATCAGCGCTGCCCTCACGGCAGCCCTGGCATTCGATTTTCTATTTATTCCACCTCTTTACACATTCGCAGTAGCGCGGCTCGAAGGCTGGCTGGTGCTGGCTATTTTCCTGGGTGTCGCCATCCTGGTGGTTGGGCGTATTCAAGACAGCCTGTCGAAGGCACGCGAAGCCGTGTTCATGTATGAATTGAGTTCAGCTCTCACCGGTTTGCACACCCCGGAAGCGGTGGCTCACACCGTTGCCAGACAACTCCAGCAGTTATTCCAGGCCGCTTTGGTGAATGTGATTTTCTACTCCGAGGACCGGTCGCCGAGCACTGTTGCCAGTGAGCCTGGCGATGGGATGGGAAAAGACCGTCCAGACCGGGTCCTTCCGATCCTGAATTCCTGGGGATTGGCCGGTGAGATCCAGATCTGGCGCGGCGCTTATGTGGATTTGCCATCGGAAGATGGCCGGCTGCTGCAGGATTTTGTGTCTCAGACCGCTCGGGCACTGGAGCGCACACGGCCAGCCGGTACTGAAAAACACAACCATGACCTGACATCCAAAGCTCTACCAGGTAAGGAAATAAAATGAAAGCACAAATTCGACCGGCCTTGATGGCCATCCTGATTTTCACGTTGCTGACCGGCGTTATTTACCCGCTGGTGGTCACCGGCGTTGCCCAGCTTGTTTTTCCCCGCCAGGCCAATGGTAGTCTGATCGTCCGCAACGGACAGACGGTCGGCTCCGGGTTGATCGGCCAGCAGTTTGACGACCCGAAATATTTCTGGGGACGCCTTTCGGCCACCAGCCCCTTCCCGTACAACGCTGTAGCCTCCTCCGGTTCCAACCTCGGACCGACCAACCCTGCCCTGCTGGAGGCGGTCCAGGCCCGCATCGCCGTCCTGAAAGCAGCCGACCCAACCAACACCCAGCCCATCCCCGTGGATCTGGTCACGGCTTCCGGCAGTGGCCTTGACCCGGACATCAGTGTCGCCGCGGCCCTCTACCAGGTCCCGCGCGTCGCGAGGGCACGCGGTATGAGTGAGACGGCCGTCCGCCTCCTGGTGGATCAGTACACTCAAGGGCGCCAGTTCGGTTTCCTGGGAGAGCCGCGGGTGAACGTCCTTGAACTCAACCTGGCACTGGATGGAATAAAAAAGTAGTATAGTTGAGATATGTCCGCTGAACCCTCCCGCCCTGATCCTGATGAACTGCTGGCCCAAGTTCAGGCTGAAGAGCAGCAGGGCAAACGCGGCTGCCTGAAGATTTTTCTGGGCTATGCTGCGGGTGTAGGAAAAACATATGCCATGCTGGAAGCCGCCCACCAGCGAAAGGACGAGGGGGTGGATGTGGTGGTGGGCTATGTGGAGACTCACAAACGGCTTGAAACCGAGGCGCTCGTCAACGGGCTGGAAGTCATCCCGCGCAGGTCAATAACATATCACAATGTCCAGTTGACCGAAATGGACATTGACGCGATCCTGAAGCGTAAACCCCAACTCGTCCTGGTGGACGAGTTGGCGCACACCAACGCGCCCGGTTCCCGCCACGCCAAACGTCACGCGGATGTGGAAGAACTGCTGGAGGCCGGCATTGATGTGTATTCGACGCTCAACATCCAGCATATCGAAAGCTTGAACGACGTCGTTGCGCAGATCACCGGGACAAAAGTGCGCGAAACCGTCCCTGATAGCGTAATTGACTCTGTCACCGATATCGAATTGATCGACCTGCCGCCCGACGAGTTGATCAACCGCCTGCAGGAAGGCAAAGTCTACGTTCCTGACCAGGCCCAGCGTGCCATCGAGAAATTCTTCCGCAAAGGCAACCTGACCGCCCTGCGTGAGTTGACCATGCGCCGCGCCGCTGAAAGGGTGGACGACCAGATGCGGGCTTACATGCGGACGCGCTCCATCCCCGGCCCGTGGCCGGCGGGGGAACGTCTGCTGGTCTGTATCAGCCCCGGTGCGCTTGGCGAACGTCTGATTCACACTGCCCGGCGGCTGGCGGATGAGCTGAATGCGGAGTGGTTCGCGATCTACGTGGAAACCCCCGATCAGGTCAGGATATCCCAGGAGCAGCGCGACCAGGTGGCGCGCTCTTTGCGGCTGGCCGAAGAACTGGGGGCAAGAACAACCAGCCTCCCCGGGCAGTCTGTCGCTGAAACGGTGATGGAATATGCCCATCGTCATAATGTGACCAAGGTGATCGCCGGCAAGCCGATCCATTCGCGCTGGATCGAATTCCTGCGCGGTTCGGTAGTAGACCACTTGATCCGCATGAGTGGCTCAATTGACGTGTATGTGATCAGCAGTGAGGCTGAACCGTCAACGAAAAAGGTCCTGGAAGGCTGGCGGCCGCACCACCCGTGGCCCAGGTATTTTTGGGGGTTGATGCTGGTGGCAGCCGCCACCGGTCTCAGCGCATTGGTTGCTCCTTATATTTCACCCACTAACCTGATCGTTATTTTTCTGCTCGCAGTTGTCCTCGCTGCTGTTTACCTGGGACGCGGGCCGGCCATCCTGACCTCGGTTCTGGGCGTGGCAGCCTTTGATTACTTCTTTGTGCCTCCCCATTTAACCCTGGCTGTTTCCGATACCGAGTACTTGCTAACATTTTTTGGGCTGCTGGCAGTCGGTTTGGTGATCAGCCAATTGACCGCCCTGGTGCGTGAACAGGCCGAAGCAGCCAAACAACGCGAAGTGCAAACCGTTGCATTGTATGAGTTGGGCCGCGATCTGACCGAAACTGCCGGGCTGGAGGCTGTCACGCAAACTGCCATTGCCCATGTCGGCCAGACCTTTAGCCGGGAAGTTGCCATATTCCTGCCGGTTGCCGGTGCCTTGAAGGCTTACGCCACCAGCGCAGGGCTGGCCGTCTCCGAAGATGATCTTGCTGTTGCCGCCTGGACCTTTGAGCACGGCCAGCCGGCCGGGCGCGGCACGGATACCCTGCCGGCCTCCTCGATGCGTTATCAGCCTCTCAAGACCATGCGTGGCGGAGTTGGTGTGCTGGGGATTAAACCATCTGCCCCGGATCGTTTATTGACCCGCGACCAGCTCCGCACCCTGGACGCGTTCGCCAACCAGATCGCCCTGGCCATCGAACGGGCGCGCCTGGCCGAGCAGACCCGTCAGACCGAGATGCTGGAAATCACCGACAAGCTCCAAAATGCTTTATTAAATTCAATTTCTCATGACTTGCGCACCCCGCTGGTCTCCATCACCGGGGCGTTGAGCAGTCTGGCGGATGATCAGGTGACTTTGGACGAATCTGCCCGGCGCAGTTTGATCGAAACTGCCAGCGAAGAAGCTGACCGGCTCAACCGGCTGGTGGGCAATCTCCTGGATATGACCCGCCTGGAGTCTGGAGCCATGCGCGTAAAGCGCGATGCCTGTGACCTTCAAGACCTTGTTGGCTCATCCCTGGAGGAAGTTGGTTCGCGCCTGGGCGATCGCTCTGTAACGGTGGATGTCCCTGATGACCTGCCCTTGGTGTCAATGGACTTTGTCTTGATCGAGCGTGTGCTGGTGAATGTGATTGATAACGGCTTGAAGTATTCCCCTCCAGGTTCGCCCATTGAGATTCGGGCCCATATGGCAGGAGCCTTTGTGGAGATAACTGTCGCCGACCGGGGGGTGGGAGTTCCGCCGGAAGATTTAACCCGCATCTTTGACAAGTTCTATCGCGTCCAACGACCTGATAATGTCAATGGGACCGGCCTCGGCCTGGCCATTGGCAAAGGGATTGTGGATGCCCACGGCGGATTTATTTCCGCCGAGAATCGCCCGGGTGGCGGTACGATCATCACAATTGCATTGCCCGTGGAGGCGCAAAAATGAGCGAGCAAGACGTGCGTGTCTTGGTGGTGGATGATGAACGTTCGATCCGCCGGTTCCTGAAAGCCTCTTTGGGAAGCCAGTTCGTTATCTTCGAAGCCACCTCCGGCGAAGAAGCCCTGGCTGCCGTTGCGGCGGACCGCCCGGATGTCATCATCCTGGACCTGGGACTTCCCGATATGGACGGTGTGGAGGTCACGCGCCGCCTGCGCGAGTGGACGCAGGTTCCCATCATCGTGGTCTCGGTACGCGAGCAGGAGAAAGACAAGATCGCCGCGCTGGATGCTGGTGCCGACGATTACTTGACGAAACCTTTCGGCGTGGGGGAGTTGATAGCGCGCTTGCGCTCGGCCTTGCGGCGTTCTGCCCAGGCAGAAACGGATCCGGTTTTCAAGACCGGGCATCTGGTTGTTGATTTGAACCAGCGTGAAGTATTGGTGGGCGGGCAGCCCGTTTCCCTGACGCCGACCGAATACGATATCCTGCGGACGTTCGTCAAACACGCCGGGAAAGTGTTGACCCATGATCAAGTGCTGCGCTCCGTCTGGGGGACGGCTTACGAAAGCGAAACCCACATGCTGCAGGTTAACATTAGCAACCTGCGGCGGAAGATTGAGCCAGACCCGGTCCGGCCGAGCTATCTCATAACCGAACCGGGGGTTGGATACCGGCTGAAGATCATCTGAGACAAGACGCTGGGGCAGGGTTACCTGCCCCAGTCTATCTCTATCGCCAGATAAGACGAACTCAAATTCGCCTCTTAGAACTACCGCGCTCCCTTTCAATATCCCCTTATTAAAAGCTAAACCAGGTACCAGTATCGTCTTGACATTACCTTGATGTATTTCAGGCTGTTTTTGCCGTCGGCTTGACGCGCACATCTGTAAAATCCAGCCCATAGCGAAAAACAGGTTGAGCAAGGTGCTGCGTAAATACCTGAACCACGATCTGTTGAAATGCGAGCAATTCAATAATGGCAGTTTAGAGAATTGATGCAAGAAGCTGGATATGGACGAAAAAAAAGTGCGTGTTCTGGTGGTGGATGATGAACGTCCCATCAGGCGGTTTCTAAACGCTTCTCTCAGCGGACAATATACAGTATTGGAAGCGGCCACGGGTGAAGAGACCCTGGCCGTCACTGTGTCTGGACGCCCCGACGTGATCATCCTGGATCTCGGCCTGCCTGATGTGGACGGCATCGAGGTGACCCGCCGCCTGCGCGAGTGGACGCAGATCCCCATCATTGTGGTTTCGGTCAGGGATCGGGAAGAGGACAAGATCGCCGCCCTGGATGCCGGAGCTGATGACTATCTGACCAAGCCCTTTGGTGCGGGTGAATTGATGGCTCGCTTGCGGGCGGCTCTGCGCCGGTCAGCCCTTCCGGAGAGCGAGCCGGTCTATCAGGCTGCCGGCCTGGTCGTGGACCTGGCCCGGCGGGATGTGATGGTCAACGGGAAAACGGTTACGCTGACGCCTACCGAATACGACATCCTGCGCATTCTTGTTCAGAATGCTGGCAAAGTGCTTACCCATCAGCAGCTTGTCCATGCAGTATGGGGCACCAGCTACGAAGCGGATGCGCATCTGTTGCGGGTAAACATCAGCAACTTGCGTCGAAAGATCGAGGCTGATCCAGCCCGGCCGCGCTATATCGTAACAGAACCCGGCGTCGGATACCGTCTCAAAAACACTTGATATCGCCCCCGGCTTGCCAAAAGCTAGCTTGGTTGTAAAACATAACATCTCTAAGGAAATGTATGCTCTTCTCCATCGCACTATTGATTGTGATCGTCTTTATCGCTTTTCGCATTGCTCCTCGCGAAAAGAAGGATCAGGCCCAGATTCATGGCGCAGGGCAGATCTTTATGCTGGCTGCCCTGGCCCTCTTTGGCATAGATTTCTTTACTTCGTATTACTATGGCACTGGTGAACTGATGAGCGCCCTGTGGCCCTATGGTTTGCAGAGGTGGGGCTACATCGGGGCAGGCTTGATTGCCTTTGCCAATATCTGTTTTGGGCTTCTTTACATGTATTCGCTCGCCCCGTTCAACGAAGGAGGCGGTTCTTATACTGCTTCCATGCGCTACCTGAAGCCGACCCTCAGTTTGATGGTTGCAGTCACTCTCATCGAAGATTATGTTTTGACAATCGTGGTTTCAGCTCTCTCCGGATCCGACCAGTTACTCTCAATCACAAATTCTTATAACGCCGCCTGGTACTGGCACTTTGCCATTGGCGTTGTTCTGGCTGCGGTAACTTGGTTTCTTACCATACGGGGTCGTGGCGAATCTTCATTTATCAGCTTTGGGTTTCTGGCAGTCTTTCTCATGCTAACGCTCGTGAACTGGGGTGGCCTCATCGCGGCTGTTCACAATAACGTACCGCCCGCTGCTGCCATTGCTTTGCCAAAATCTGCAACATTAACTGCAGGCATTTACCACATTATCACGGGATCAATGAAAGGTATGGTCGCGCTGAGCGGGCTGGAAGCCATGTCGAACGGCATCCAGTTCGTCATCAATGAAGACGTAGCCCTGGTCAAATGGGGAAAGAAACGACTGCCCCGGCTGAACAAGATCTGGACCTTCTATAGTGGGAAAACAGGCGTCGGCCGCTTTGTGCAAACAGCCTTTCTATTTTACGGTGGTGTGACAACCCTCATTCTGACCGGGTTCGCCATCCATTTCAATGTCTTTGACGGCACGCTTGGCCGCACGCTGGTCGGGAATCTGGCTTGGATCGGCTTTGGGCAGATTCCAGGTGGGACGCTCCTCTATTGGGTCTACCAGGCTTTGGCTGTTGTTCTGCTGGCATTTGCCTCCATGACCGCCCTCCAGGATGCCCAGGCCACCGAATGGCGGGACGTGGCAATCGGGGAAATTCCCGAGGTTATTATCTACCGGGATAAGCGCGGCACCTTTACCCGCTCAGTGACGATCACTTTTGGACTGGCTGTGATCATCATGTTGTTGGTCAGGGGCAAGACGGATGTGGCGGCTCCCTTCTATGGCGTGGGGGTGTTCATGCCGATCACGATCATGGGGCTGGCCATCCGGCAGCATCTTTTGCAGAATGCAAAAGGTTGGGCACACCGCTGGGGTTCGCGCGCGGCCCTCTTCGTAGCCGTCCTGGCTGCCTCGGTCTGGGTATTCCAGATCATCGGCAAATGGGAGGAAGGCGGCTGGGTGCGGTTGATTTCCTTCTCTATTTTGTTCCTGTCTGCGCACCTGATCATCCTGTCCCCACTGGGATACCGGGATCCGAAGCAGATCCACCGCATCGTGCGCGAGAAGGCACGCATCAAGGGTGCCATGGCCTCCATTGTGGAGTGGCAGTCGCTCAAGATGCAGGAATACCGCTACAGCCTGCTGGTGGGCATTGCCCGCTTCTGGCAGTTCTTTGGGATCAACCGACCGGTGCGCTACGACCCGCCTGTTGCTGCTGGGGACTATGACCATGCGCTGCACGTTGACCACCCGGATGCGCCTTCCCTGCTCGAACAATATCTCGACAGTACCCCACGCGCTCCCAAGCTGGGTGGCCCGCCCCGGCAGACCGCACCCGGGGATGAAGAAGGGAAGGAAGATTGACTGTCCCAAACCTCACCCAAAACGAGTTGCTTCAACGAGCAACTCGTTTTGTTTTTAAATAACTCCGGATAATTTTGAGGAATGTGCTCTTGCCCGTTTCTTTTTATGTAAAACGACCTTGACAAAATAATGATACCTTTCCTGCTTCTCTTGACACATCCTTGACGTTCTCTTGGAAACGCAGGATAATCACTCTCTTGGGTAAAAACAAAGAGATTGGTGGCAGACTCTTTCCATCCATACAAGTCTCGAAAGAATATAAACAACAAGCGGCAATCAGTATGCTATTTTCCATTGCTTTACTCATCGTGATCGTCTTTCTCGCTTTCAAAGTCGCGCCAATTGAAAAGAAGGACCATGCCCTGATGCATGGTGCCGGCCAGATCGGCCTGCTGGCCGCGCTGGCTCTGTTTGGCATGGACTATTTCACTTCGTATTTCTACGCCACCGGCGAGATGATGAGCGCCCTCCATCCCTACAATCTGCAAAAATACGCTTTTGTCGCTGTCATTATCATCGCGGTCGCTAATGCGGTATTTGGTTTTCTTTATATGTATTCTCTGGGGGTTTTCAACGAAGGAGGTGGTTCGTATACGGCCTCCATGCGCTACCTCGCACCCGGATTGAGCCTGGTTGTGGCGGTCGTCCTGCTTCAGGACTACATTTTCACCATTGTCGTTTCCAGTCTTTCGGGTGTAGACCAATTGCTCTCGGTGACCAATTCTTATAACATTGCCTGGATCTACCACGTCGGTCTGGGTGTGGCGCTGGTGACAGCGACCTGGTTCCTGACCATCCGCGGCCGCGGCGAATCCGCCCGGGTGGTTTTCACTATGCTGGGCATCTTCCTCATGCTCACCGTTGTCATGTCTTTTGGCCTTTTCATCGCTAAAGGCCGGGCGGTGGCTGCACTGCCCTATACCCCTCCTGCCACCACACCCACCATCTGGCAAGCCGCATACCACATGCTGACTGCTTCCATGAAAGGCCTGGTAGCCTTGAGCGGTCTGGAAGCCATGTCCAATGGCATCCAGTTCGTGATCAACGAAGACTTCGCTCTGGTGAAGTGGGGCAAGAAACATTTGCCACGTTTATCGGGCTTGTGGAATTACTACAGCGGCAAGTCCGGCATTGGGCGCATGGTTCAGACCTCCTTCTTGTTCTATGGTGGCATCACCACGGCTTTCCTGGCTTACTTTGCCGTCCACTTCAACGCCTTCGATGGCACTGCCGGCCGGTCCTTGATTGGTAACCTGTCTTTCATCGGTTTCACGCAATTGCCTGGAGGAAACATACTTTACTGGGCATACCAGATCCTGGCAGTCGGATTACTGGCAACTGCTTCCATGACTGCTTTCCAGGACCTGCAGGCCACCGAATGGAGGGATGTAGCCATTGGGGAGATCCCCGAGATCATTGTTTACCGGGATAAGCGCGGCACTTTCACCCGTTCAGTGACGATCGCATATATCATCGTCATTATCATCACTTTCTTTATCCGGGGCAAGACGGCATTAGGTATTCCTTATTACGGTATTGGTGTCTTCATGCCCATCATGATGATGGGCTTCGCCATCCGCCGGCATATTTTAAAGACATATCCGAAGGGCGCCAAGCGTTCCTGGGGTGCCTTCGGAGCCGGATTTGCGGCAATCCTTGCTGGGCTTGTCTTCGTCGGTCAGATCGCCGGTAAGTGGACCGAGGGCGGCTGGGTGGTGTTGATCTCATTCAGCATTCTGGTGATAACCGCCAATCTACTTCTCATTTCTCCCATTGGCTACCGCGAACCCAAACAGATCTACCGCATCGTGCGCGAGAAAGCCCGCGTCCAGGGAGCCATGGCCTCTATCGTTGAGTGGCAGTCGCTTAAGATGCAGGAGTACCGTTACAACCTGATCGTCTGGATTGCCCGGTTTTTTGAATTGCTCGGCGTCCGGCGCCCGCTCCGGTATGAACCGCCTGCGCCGGCTGGTGACTATGACCACGCCCTGCACGTGGATCACCCCGAGGCCCCGTCCCTGCTCCAGCAATACTTGGACAGCAAGCCAGGCGAGCCGAAACTGGGTGGCGCACCGAAAGAGACTGCTCCGGGCAACGAAGAAGGAAAAGAGCAATAAAGGCTGCATGAAATCACTAAAAACCTGGCATCAAACGTTGCCAGGTTTTTATTCTTATTGACTTTGTTATGGGGAAAGCTTCGCCGCTGAGGCCAGATTCTTCAGCGGCGCGTTCCGCCAGGGACGATGGAGTCTGCCGCGACTTCAATTTCCGGTAGTCCCGGTTCCAGCATATTATCCCGAATCTCTTGCGGGACGGGACGATAGTCCCGGTTTCTGCATGGGACGGTAGTCCCGGTTTCTGCATGGGACGATAGTCCCGGTTTCTGCATGGGACGGCAGTCCCGGTTTCTGCATGGGACGGCAGTCCCGGTTTCTGCATGGGACGGTAGTCCCGGTTTCTGCATTGGACGGTAGTCCCGGTTTCAGCACGGGGCTGCAGGAGGATCATCTTCCCCATGGGTGCACCCCAATCGCCAGCGGCGGCCGTCCCGGGCGAGCAACTGGTCCGCCTCGCCGGGCCCCCAACTGCCTACCGGATAGACGGCAAGTGGCGGGTCGTAATGCTTTTCCCAGCCCTGCAGGATCGGGTCCACCATTTTCCAGGAAGCTTCGATGCCGTCGCTGCGGGTGAAGAGCGAAGCGTCCCCATCCAGTGCTTCGAGCAATAGCCGCTCGTAAGCCTCCGGCAGGGAGCCGTTGAACAGGGAACTATAGTGGAAATCCATATCCACCGAGCGCATCTCCTGAACGGAATCGGGGAGTTTGGCTTCGAAGCGCAGGTGGATGCCTTCATCAGGTTGGATGCAGAGCGAGAGGATATTGGGGGTGAAATCCCGGCCTTCGGGCAGCCTGAACATCAGGTGCGGCGGACGTTGGAACTCGATGATAATTTCGGAGGTCTTGCGCCTCAGCGCCTTGCCGGAGCGCAGGTAGAATGGCACGCCCTGCCAACGCCAGTTGTCAATATTAAGTTTGAGTGCTGCAAAGGTGGGCGTCTGCGAACCGGGGGCAACGCCATCCGCCTCCCGGTAACCGGCATACTGCCCGCGCACTGTCTCGGCCAGCGCCACCGGGCGGATGCTCTCGAACACTTTGGCCTTCTCGTTGCGGACCGCATCGGCGCTGAACGAACTGGGCGCTTCCATCGCCACCAGCGCCAGTAGTTGTAGCAGGTGGTTCTGGAACATATCCCGCAACACCCCGGCAGTGTCGTAATAACCAGCGCGGTGGCCAACGTCCACGCTCTCGGCCACGGTGATCTGCACGTTGTCCACATAGCGGCGGTTCCAGACCGGTTCGAAAATGGTGTTGGCAAAACGGAAGAACAGGATATTCTGCGCTGTCTCTTTGCCGAGATAATGGTCAATGCGATAGACCTGGCTCTCGTCGAAGACGGCATGGACGGCGCGGTTCAGTTCCTGGGCAGACGCCAGGTCGCGGCCGAACGGCTTCTCGATGACGATCCTCCGCCAGGCTTCCGCACCGTTTGGCTGGTTGTTCTTGGAGAAGCCCTCTACCTGTTTTGCCATGCCTGCCGCGCCTAGTTCGCCGACAACGATGGCGAAATGTTCCGGCGCGGTGGCAAGATAATACAACCGGTTGGATGGGCCGCCTTCCAATGCTTGCAGGGTTGTTTCCAGTTTCAGGAAATCAGCGGCGGCATCCAGGTTGCCCTGGAAGTAGTGCAGCCTGCCAGCGAATTTTTCCCAGACGGCGGCCTCGAAACTCTCCGCACTGAACTTGGCCACCCCGTCCCGCAGGACGGCGCGGAAGGTCTCATCGTTGTAGGGACGGCGTGCAAACCCGACCACGTTCATACACTCCGACAGGCGCCCTTTCTTGAAACTGTTATAGAGCGCCGGTACCAGCTTGCGCCAGGTCAGGTCGCCGGAGGCGCCGAAAATGACAATGGTGGTGGGAATACTTTTCATGGAGCCTTCCTCTGATTTAACACCAGACGGACACCGCCCCTGGCAGGGATGATATCCACCCCTACTTTGACTTTATGGCATGACCGCCGAACTCGTTACGCATGGCGGCCACCAATTTGGCGGCGTAGCTTTCGTCCTGGCGGCTGATGAAGCGCTGCTGGAGCGCCAGGGTGATGACCGGTGCGGGCACATCCAGGTCGATCGCCTCGGCCGCCGTCCAGCGGCCTTCGCCGCTGTCGGCCACCCAGCCTTCGATGTGGCTCAGGTTCTGGTCTTTTGCCAGCGCGTCGGCGGTCAGGTCGAGCAGCCAGGAACGCACTACGCTGCCGTATCGCCAGATTTGCGAGATCTGTTCCAGGTCCAGGCCGAACTCTTTCTTGGCGTGCATGATCTCAAAACCTTCGGCGTAGGCCTGCATCAGGCCGTATTCGATGCCGTTATGGATCATCTTGACGAAGTGCCCCGCTCCAACCGGCCCGACGCGTCCCCAACCTTTGTCCGCCTCGGGGGCCAGCGTCTCGAATATCGGGCGCAGCCGCTCCACCACTTCCTCATCCCCTCCGATCATCAAGCTGTAACCTTCCGCCAGCCCCCACACGCCGCCGCTGGTCCCGGCATCCACGTAGTGGATGCCTTTCGATTCGAGCGCTCCGGCGCGGCGGATGTCGTCCTTGTAGAAGGTGTTGCCGCCGTCAATGATGGTATCGCCGGGCGCAAGCAGACCGGTCAGTTCGTTGATCACTGCCTCGGTCGCGGCTCCCGCTGGAACCATCACCCAGATGAGGCGCGGCGCGGTCAATGCGGCCACCGCTTCCGCGGTCGAAAAAGCCGGGAGGAGTCCGTGTTCGACGGCCAGTTGGCGGGTCACCTCCGGGGAATGGTTGACGCCAACTACGCGATGGCCGCCCATAAGCAGGCGCTGGGCCATGTTACCGCCCATTTTTCCCAGTCCGATCATAGCGAGCTCCATAAATGTTTCTCCTTTTTTTGTCGCCCTTTATGCCACTCAGTGTATCTTGCAGGGGACTGCGAAAATTTCCAAACCATGATCTCATCAAACATGAGCAATTCAATGATAGCAGGTTTGGGGATTTATGCAAGAAGCACGGTTACTCTAAATTCTCACCATTGACTCATGAATTTTTATATTGACCTCACCCATGTTTACTCTTACAATACCTGCATCCGATTGACATGCCCCTACCCTTTACCCGTTTCTTTCACAATGTACCGGAGGAAAAATGACAGTTTTACCTTTCCCTTCCAAGCGTGCCCCGGCCTTCGCCGATATCCCTGATGAAAAGTGGAACGACTGGCGCTGGCAGTTGAGTCACCGCCTGAGTTCGGTGGAAGATATCGAAAAGGTGATTACCCTGACCGAATCCGAGCGGAAGGCGCTCAGCGCCGCGCATCTCTTCCGCGTGGAGGTGACACCTTATTTCATTTCCCTGATCGATCCGGACGACCCTGATGATCCCATTCGCAAACAAGTCATCCCCACCGACTGTGAAATGGTTCCTTTCACCGCAGAAATGGCAGACTCGCTGGCCGAGGATAAGCACTCGCCTGTGCCGGGCCTGGTCCATCGTTACCCGGACCGGGTCCTGATGCTGGTTACCACGCAGTGCGCCTCGTACTGCCGCTATTGCACGCGCGCCCGCATCGTTGGCGACCCGGCGGCGCAGTTCTCGCGCCATGAGTTTGACATGCAGATGGAATATCTGAAGAATACGCCCCAGGTTCGGGACGTGCTGCTTTCGGGTGGCGACCCGCTCGTTTTGGCTCCCAAGATTCTTGAGGAGATTCTCACCCGCCTGCGCGAGATCCCGCATATCGAGATTGTCCGCATCGGCTCGCGCGTTCCGGTTTTCATGCCTCAGCGCATCACCGACGATCTGTGCGATATGTTGCAGAAATTCCACCCGCTGTGGCTGAATATTCACGTCAACCATTCGAACGAGATCACCAAGGAACTGGCCGAGGCCTGCGATAAGCTCACCCGGGCAGGCATCCCGCTTGGCAACCAGACCGTGCTTTTGGCGGGCGTCAACGATAATGTCCACATCCAGCGCAAACTGGTACAGGACCTGGTGCGCATCCGCGTGCGCCCGTATTATCTCTACCAGTGCGACCTGGTGCATGGTGCCGGGCACTTCCGTACGGCCGTTGCCAAGGGGATCGAGATCATGGAAGGCCTGCGGGGACACACTTCAGGGTTTGCCGTCCCGAATTATATGATCGATGCGCCTGGCGGCGGAGGCAAGATCCCGGTCACGCCTAATTACCTGCTCTCGATGTCAGACCACAAGGTCGTCCTGCGCAATTTTGAGGGTTACATCACCACCTACGAGGAACCGACCGACTACACCCCGGACAAGGCTGCCATTTTCAAGGGGATCAAACGCCCCGAACCGGGACAGGAAGGCCTCACCGCCCTGTTGGATGGCGAAAAGATGTTCATCAAGTCCGAGGGTTTCGACGAAGTCCACGACCGGCATGGGGTCCAGCACCGGCTCAAGGACGATTCAAAGTGGAAACCGCTGGGCATCGGATCGGGTGAAGAAGAAAAGAAGTGAATTGAAATTTGAATAAAAAAAAACAAAGAGCTGGACATTCATCCAGCTCTTTTTTTTTTAATTTCCCGGTGCTTCTGAAGCCGACGCACCAATTTCCCCATAACCTTCACGAATTACAAATCACAAATTACGAATTACAGATAACAGATTACGAATTACGATTTGCGAACTTTTTCAGCCGCCGCGAACCCGGCCGCGAGCGCCTTGTGGTTCATCTCCTCGGTGCCGCGCGGGGCGCGGGCGAGGACGGCTTTTTCCAGGGCCTGCCGCGAAACCACTTTCGTCAGCCCAACTAGCACGCCCAGCGCAACGGTGTTGGCCGTGATGACCCGGCCAGTGGACTCGAACGCCATTTTCGTGATGGGCAGGCGGATGGCCTTGGGAGCGCTGCTGGAGTTCACTTTGTCTGCGTCCACGATCAGCAGGCCGGTTGGCTTGACGGTGGAGGCAAATTTCCTGAATGCCTCCTGGCTCAAAGCCACCACCACGTCTGGCAGCAGCACTTCGGGGTGGTCGATCTCACCGGATGAAATGATGACCTCGGACTTGCTGGCGCCGCCGCGCGCTTCCGGCCCATAACTCTGCGACTGGACGGCGTTCCGGCCTTCGTAGATGGTGGCTGCTTCGGCCAGGATGATGCCGGCCAGGATCATGCCCTGCCCGCCTTCGCCAGCCAGCCGGATCTCGGTCCTCTCGGCCATTTTCGTGGTAGTCCCGGTTCCAGCGCGGCGTCCGGTCATAGCTCACCTCCCTGGACGCGGGTGATCAGATCGGCGTAAACCTGTGTATACTGCGGGCGCTCGATGTCGATGAATTTACCGCGCACGATCTTGGTATTGGCCGCCTTTTCCTCCGGCGTAAGCCTGTCAAGAGCGGATTGGGGGATGCTGTTGTCTTTCAGGGCGCGCATCATGTCGGCGGCAGTGCCGAGCTTGTTCAGGCGGCCAAAGGTGGTGTGGCAATAGGAGACTGCCTCGATCACGCTGAAACCATCCTTGGCAATGGCCTCGGCCAGGTACTTGTCCAACTCGAGGGCGTGGTAGACGGTGGAGCGGGCAACATAGGTGGCGCCGGCGGCAATGGCCAGGTCGCAGATCGGGAAGGGCGGCTCAATGTTGCCATAGGGAGCAGTGGTGGCGCGTCCGCCGATCGGGGTGGTCGGGCTGTACTGGCCGCCGGTCATGCCGTAGATGGCATTGTTGACCACCAGGGCGGTGATGCCTAGGTTGCGCCGGGCGGCGTGGATGAAGTGGTTCCCGCCGATGGCCAGGGCGTCGCCGTCGCCCATGATGGCGATGACTTTCAGATCGGGGCGGGCGATCTTCAGGCCGGTGGCAAAGGCCAGGGCGCGCCCGTGGGTGGTGTGCAGGGTATTGAAGTCCAGGTAGCCCGGCATGCGCGCCGTACAGCCGATGCCAGCCACCAGCGCCACCTTGTCATTATCCAGGCCGAGGCGGTCAATGGCGCGGATGAGAGCGCCCATCACGATGCCGATGCCGCAGCCGGAGCACCAGATGGTGGGAAATTTCCTCTTCTTGGTGAGTTTCTGAAGTGTCTCGCTGAGTTCGAACCAGTTCTCTTGTGGGATGAGCGCTTCCTCGGATTCCATCCCGTGGACTTGCTGAATGGTTTCGTCCATGATTTAGCCCTCCATCGCATCCAGGACCATCTGCGGCGTGACCATCTCGCCGTTGGCGAGGCCAACCCGCCTGACCTTCTTCCGCCCGACCATGCGCTCCACCTCGTAGGCCAGTTGTCCCAGGTTCATCTCCGGGACGATGATCCGGTCGACGCTTTCGCCCAGGGCTTCCACTTGTTTCTCCGGGAAAGGCCAGATGGTGAACAGGGTCAGCATATTCACTTTCTTGCCTTGGGCACGGGCCAATTTCAAAGCGTGGCGCGCCGTGCGGGCCGAAGCGCCGTAGGACAGGAAGGCAACCTTCGCCTCTGCCTGGTAATCTTCTTCGACCAGGGTAATGTCGTCTATGTGTTTATCCAGCTTGGTGTTGACACGTTCCAGCCAGGGGTCGATCTCGGCCATGTTCTGGGTGGGGAACCCGTCCTCATTGTGGAACAGGCCGGTGATGTGGTAACGGTAGCCAACGCCAAAAGGCGCCAGCGGCGGGACCCCATCCGGGGTGTTGCGGAAGGGTTTATAGGTCGCCGGGCTCTCGGTCACCTGCTGCTCAAAGATCTTGATGGTCTTGAAATCGGGCAGGTCCACCGGCTCGCGCATGTGACCGACAATTTCGTCCGCCAGCAAAATGACCGGGGTGCGGTACTTCTCGGACATGTCGAAGGCTTTCACCGTCAGGTCGAAGGACTGCCGGACGGAGATCGGGCTGAGGGCAATGATGGGATGGTCGCCATGCGTGCCCCAGCGGGCCTGCATCACGTCGCCCTGGGAGGCCGCGGTGGGCTGGCCGGTGGAGGGTCCGAGACGCTGCACGTTCACCACCACGCACGGGATCTCGGTCATGGCGGCGTAGCCGATATTCTCCTGCATGAGTGAAAACCCTGGGCCGCTGGTGGCGGTCATGGACTTGAGCCCGCCGACCCGCGCCCCGATGATGGCGCCCATGCTGGCGATCTCGTCTTCCATCTGGATGAATTTTCCGCCCACTTTGGGCAGTTCGCGGGAGAGGATCTCAGCCACCTCCGTGGAGGGGGTGATGGGGTAGCCGGCATAAAAACGACACCCGGCGGCAATGGCGCCCCAACCGATGGCGTCGTTCCCTTGCATCAGTTTGACAGCCAAATCAGCCTCCTGATCGTAGTAACGACTTTAGTCGTTACTATATTTGTTACTACTGCAATTTCCTGACCACGATCGCCAGGTCAGGGCAGTGGGTATCGCAGAAATGGCAGGCGTTGCACTTCTCCGGAGCCACAATTCGCGGGTGGTCTTCGCCCTCATCCATGGCAAGCACCTTGGTAGGGCAGAATTCGACGCAAAGGGAACAGCCCTTGCACCAGGTGGCATAGATAAGCACCTCGCCGCGCGGGCCTTTTTTGGGGGGCAGAACCACGTTCTGCGGCTGGCTTGGAACAGCAATCACTTCAGGCATGATCCACCTTCTAAAATAGGAGATTGTACTATTACGAACTGATTGTAGCCGATTGGAGGTGTGTTTGTAATAGAAGAATGTATTGATTTGATAATAACATCCGTTCTTCTTTTGGTCCCGTGGAATCGCCGTGGCGGCGGGGTAAATAAGGGGTTTGGGCGGGCTTTGCCCGCCCGGGATCTCACTATTTCCTTGCCTGATTTCACAGTGGAAAAGAAGCGAAAAAAGGGCTGCGGTGGGCGCGCAGCGCCCCCGCAGCCCTTTTTTCGCACATTAGAGTCCTTCTTTTCGGAGACCGGACTCTGGCTGTATAATAGTACCGAAACCCCTACACATCCCCCAAAGGAGGGCAGCATGTTCATCCAAAAGGACGATTGGAAAAAAGAGAAGCATATGCCGGTCATCGAAGTCCCGGCGCAGGTGAAGGCGGGCGAGGCCTTTCAAGTGAAGGTCAGCATCGGCAAGGAGATCCCGCACCCCAACACCACCGAACACCACATTGATTGGATAGACCTGTATTTCCATCCGGAAGGCGAGAAATTCCCCCACCAGGTGGGACACTTCGCCTTTACCGCCCACGGCGAGGCGGTGACAGGCCCAAACCAGGGGCCGGTCTACACCCAGCCGGAACTGATCGTTACACTGAAAGTGTCCAAGCCTGGCACGTTCCAGGCCCTCTCGCTGTGCAACATCCACGGCCTGTGGGAGAGCGAGCAGGCGCTGGCGGTGACAGTCTAAAGCCTTCCGCTGGCAATATAGCATCGATGTGGCTGATGGCGGCTCGAAGCCGCCTCAG